>JGI24021J15306_10010025_pt1 | contig 11725 bp, 9 predicted proteins | sample Ectturendosymbi1_FD_15306 | JGI IMG/M metagenome (IMG submission 15306)
TTCATTTAATCTTCTAATCCTTTTATGCAGGGGGGGGGGTTAGGAGCCACCTATCTTCATCTTCAGTCTTCACGTAGTTTTTCAAATTTTCAACAACCATTACTTCTGTGTTTCTTTGACTGTGCATGAACTTCGCACAAAAGTAATTTGTTTTCCAAATACTTTGCGATTAGAGATACGTGTCCCAGTAGCAGCTCTTCTGACAATAGAAAAAGCATGGAGCCGTCATTCATTTCAAGCAAAAGTGTTGAACCGCGACCAGCCGAAAATTCACTGCGGCAACATACACTGTAATTTCGTGGTGAGATCATTTCACCCAAAACTCTAAGTTGTCAATTTGGGGACACTTTCTCATTTAATACTGGTTGCAACCACATAAAGATTTGAAACAGAGAAGTAAGGGCTTATGTAAAAACATAAACCAACCTATTTTTTTCGTGCAAAAACAAGCGCGAAGTGGTGAGGACCGCAGCGTGGTATCAATTGCCTCATTATTCTTCTTTGGTTTAGGACTGCGCGAGGCGATCAGAAAGGCACGGCCTTGTCTTTCGTGCTTCCAAATGAGATGGCCATGCTTGAATCCGCGCAGAAAGAACTCTCTGGTTCAGAGGATAGCGAATCACCATTAAAACCGTATCAATTTAGAATGGCAGAAATTGAAGGTTTTCGATATCGATGCAAGGTGGGTACTTCAGAATGTGTTGTATCCTACCAATTAAAGGAAGAGATTGCAATGCTTTAACCGTGCCGCTATATAAAAAATACTTATGAGATGCTTTGCAGGATGCGGTGAGAGCTGTTACAAAAACAGCGATTCGCGAAGCTCGAATAAAGGAGGTTCGGCGAGAAATGCTCAATTCAGAAAAACTCAAAACCTACTTTGAAGAAAACCCTAAAGATCTGCAGGTGCTGCGTCACGATGCAATATCTCGACCGTTAAAAGTCAAGAAGCACATGAAAAATGTTCCCGAGTACCTTAGTAAGTCGCAAAGTAAAAATCACAATGCCAGCTTCTTTTAGGGCCTTGACTTTGATACTTACGTGCAAATGTTCGGTTTCAGTTCCTCCGACACTCAAAGGGATGTACACGGGGGCGAAAGCAACGACTAAACGTCCTGCCGCTCCTCCGTCTCACGCCGCTAAAAAGAAGACGAGCGGCGCGGCTCAAAGACGTCAGAAAATGGGCCAGCCTAACCCCAAGTACAAGAAAAACCGCGAGGATCCCCTGAAAAGTTTTAAATACATCAAGAAATAAATGCGAAAGCTTTGAATATGAAGGTGTTTACTTCGTTCTGGCAGTCGAGGTTGAATGCGGCGGTTGAAAACGCACTCTCCATTTTGTCCTGGTATGGAAGCGTAACATAATCAAACGTAACGTGTCCCGAATCGCAGCCCATTGACGCAAAGCAAATGGTTTCGGTGAGATGCAGGACCGCTGTGATTTCTTAGACCGTCTCTGACAACAGTAGCGTAGCCAGCCCAAAAATTTTTTGGTAGAAATGGGGTCTAAAATGTTTGATTTTAAGCGATTAACAATATTTTGTTTGGGATACCGCCTCTCAAAGTACAAAATGGACTATATGTTCTAAAAATTGGGGGGCATGGCTCCCTAAGCCCCCTTGGCTACGCCTGTCTGACAATTTGATCTGCTCTGGGACACTCCCTACAGCGCTCATGATCCATGCCATAACAAGCTTCGGGGTAGTGAAAAAACAAGTTAAAAAACTTTTGTGTTCTGTGAAGCTATATCCCGGTTGCTCTTAAACCGATTTCAGTTGCCTTCGTGCTTCTGGGCCGCCGTGCACTGCATCAAGTTTTCAGTGCAAGGACGATTGTTAAGAATTTCACAAGTTCAAAGTGATGCATAGCACGGTATCCAAAGTCTCGCAATTAGTTGACAAGATTTGTTAACGTGGTTGAAGTTTTGTAGGACCTTGTGCACTGTTGAACATGGTAGTTCCAACTGTCTGGAAGCAGTGCGGATGAAGTTTCTGGGAGACCGAGCAAATGCCTGTCCTGTCTTCAAATTTGACAACTTTGAACAACTCATTTTGCTTGAAATTTATCCCAAATTTAATGTCGGTCTGAACGAGAAGTTGGTTTTGCCGACCACCGAAATTCAGATCGTTCCGAGCGGATTTAGCCAGCCAATTCTCGACTTTGTCACGTGACAGAATACAATTGTGCAGTGTAATGTCGAGAGTCGTCAGCATCAGTAAAATAAACTCATTACAAGAAATTACACTTTTTCTAATCCCTTGAGGTGACGAATTAGGCGAAGTGCCGAATTACGTAAACAGGTGAAAACTCTATCATAGAAGCTCTTATACTTCATCATAGTACCTCGTATACATACATAGTGCTCTTATTTGCAGTAAAATACAACTTTATGACGTTATGATTGAATACAACAATTAATTCCTCTGCTCTATCTGGACTCCTCCATTCAATCAAGCACCTTTTAAATCTTTAATAAAATCTTCCGCATTCTCTCAATGGGAAGTCTGGTCCCGCTTCGCACCTCGTGTATAAATTCGACAAACAAATTGCGAGGTGCAACAATTCTCAGATAAAGATCCTTAATTTGTTTGAATTCCCATACGTACTAGCTGCTTAGACATCAAAAGAGAAACTGCAAATGACGACTTAGACGAACAAAACGCTTCTCAGCGATAGAAAGAGGTGACGAATTAAGCAAATTGACGAATTAGACGAACAGAAATGTACACATGAGAAGAATTCTTCCGGGACCGACGAAAAAGTGACGAATTAAACGATGACAAATTAGACGAGTTCTACTGCACTTCGAATAATAACGATTAAACATGAAGAATCGCGAGAAATCAGCACAGTTTCCTAGTTGTGAATTTTTTCCTCAATTCGCAAATCGACATCACAATAACTCAACAAAGCAACCATACATCACCGTAGCTCAAAAGACAAATAGTAGAGAATACTGAAAAGAAAAGTAATTTTTCGACCACTGAACATAGTCATTGGCTGGCAATCTCAGGCTTGTCCTTGATTGCATCGTCAACCCATCCTAGGACGAACTAACGCGAATCAGTTAATAACTTCAATCTTGTATATACTATTGTGCAGGGGTGGCCAAACTGCGGCTCGCGAACGGCATGCGACTCTTTGAGCTTTCCGAAATATTATATGTTAGTTCTTTATTTTTTATTTCTATTGCAAAGTGTAGAAATATTGTAAAATGGAACTGTGGTAGCTAGCGTGCCGTACAGTATTACTTTTGTAAGTTGTTCAAAAAGATTATGATATCACAGAAGCGTAGATTGCAAATAAATTTGTGTTTTTAGATTTTTGTGTTGCGGCTGTTTGTAACTTGGGTTTTACGATATGCGGCTCATACATAGAGCAGATTTGGCCACCCCTGCTATAGTGCATGGTTACCACCATCAAGAAACAAAAATAAGGACGGCTGAGGAAAATTTGACTTTATTACCTAAAAAGAAAACAATTGTTTCTTTTTGTACGATAAACGTCAGATCATATATTTGCCTGTTTATCTCCAGGAACCATTTACTTCAGCAATGTCTTACTCTCGACTTCCTGTAATCGTCACGGAAAACGTTTTTTTTTTCAATTAATTAAACATTTGATTGAAAGTCTACCTTTATAAGTGGCGTTGAATGTATTTTAGGGCAATATGCTTTAAGCCCAGTGTGATTCTATCATGCGATTATGAGATCGTTTTTCACGATAGCCAACAGAGCTACCTAGAATGGGAGTAGTGTCCTGGAAAATGCCTTTCATTCACGTTTGCTTTTGAATTGTCGCTTCAGAAACAAATAAGTCTTTCAGGTACATGTAAATGCACAAGCTTTGCGTGGAAACGTGATCGTTATTTAGCTGTTTATTAGAGTTCTATCGTGGGACTTGAGTTGTCACTTCCAAATCTAAGAAGAAATATTCTACTTCTATCCACGTCGCGAATGCGTTTCAGACACTGTTCTTCACTGATTTCGCTACGGATAACCAAAAGAGTGGCAAACCGAGCCCGCAGCATGCTTTTATATCTTTCAAATACATTTTGTAGATGTACGAGATGTGTAGTTTGTGAAAAATGAGGCCCACTGTTTGGAACCCGTTTCACACGTTTGCTTAAATTAATGATTTAAAGCGCTTTCAAACTGGTTATTCCTTGAAAAATCGCATAGTTCGACCAATAATAATAGCAACTTTTCGGCCTACAAAAGGTAACCACTTTTGTGTGACACCCAACGATTGTCGCAGACAACCTTTGAGCAAGTAAAGAACTTTTTGACGCCCCTATTTGACTGTCCCCCAAAACGTCGGGGGGAGGCTTGACACTGAAAATTTGATGAACTTCACTGATTTACAGCGTTTCGTATTTCAATTTGGGGAGCTTGGAACTTGGCTAAGCCCACCCGTAGCGACGGGACTGCTGAGACCTATCACACGAAGTAAAAAAACGTCGACAGAAAGTCTTCAACACTTAACAGGTGGGTTTTACCTTTGTGAAGGGGGGCCTTCACATTCTAAAAGCTGACAAAAACCCAACTGATATATTTTTTATTTGTTTGTTTCTAGACACGAAGTCCATTGTTCAAACAGACACTCTCTGCACAATTTGTAGTGTTTCAGATTTAAATTTGGGGGACTGATGTGCTATCTATTTTGAGTTTTAGGGACACGTGATTTAAAAGTGACGGACTGTGCCCTATCCAGAGCTTTTAGTCTTCAGTTAATTCCTGAGTTGCACTGTATAGCACTCACATTTACCAACGACTACTGCCTTTTCTGTCTTCTAAACAAAGTTGCGAGTGATACTAACAGCATCAACTTTATTCTTGCGGAAATAGAAACTTCATTGCCCGCACGGCCAAGCGGTATCGTATCGGTGGGTTAGCCAGTTTTCGAATAACTTCTGTTTTGCGGTAACGTTCCGTTCCGAGCAAACCGAAGGGGCGCCGAAAGAAACAAACACACTGGAAAAAACTTGTGTTGCACAGGGACGGATTGGGACAAATTGGGTGTAATGCAAATGAGTTCTTTTTTCTCGGCGTTGGTGCAATTTTACTTGACATCTTTCGCAATTAAAAAACAATTTATTTTCGTCGCGGGGCAGCAGCCTAGGAGCAAGACTCGAAAGGCTTCCTGCTTTATTCGGTAGAATCTCCTGGTCCAGTATTATCTCCACGATTTTGTAGGCCCCGGCGGTTTTTCCAGATGCAAGTTGCAAACCACTTGGTGGCGATTGATCAACATTTCTGCACCTCTTTTGACACGAACGCCCAACACTGAACAGTTGGCCGAAACTATGCAGAAATCAACGAGTGACAATCGAAAATTTAATTAATATAAAAATCGTCTGTTTTCATCTGGGCCTAATGCTGCAGCATCAACAGCGCTCACCTAATCCAGTACTGAGATTGTCCCATTGCGCGTAGGCCTATGTGCGTACAACTACAATATATTCAATGCCTTCTTGAAACATTTCAAGCGTCACTTTTCGTACCCGGCCCTAACCAAGGACAGGTTACTGGATCAAAATGTAGAATATGTTTCTGGACAACCCCTGAAGAATTAATTCCACATGTCTTTACAGTAAGTACCTTTTGCACATTGGACCTGGAAATCTTAGATAAAATTGCAAAATGCGAAAATATTCTTATCCTGCTGACCAACAATTTGAAAGTTTTTTTTGCAAAAATAGAATTAGCTTACAACGATCCTCGTATACTCAATTTTCAGTTATTGAGGCCAGTTTCACTAAGCTTATGAAAGCCTATCGATAACCTTCCGTTTTTTTCAGTGCCCTGGCGTTTTTGCAATTGCTATGGTTTCTTTCTCGTGTTTGAAATTCCCAATTTTCGCCAAATAAACTCAACTCCTCGTGTGGAGCTCATCACCAACACTACTACTGTAACAATCTGCAGTTGTACAGCCTGAAACTGAGCTGCTCAGCATAGTCCACTGTAGAGTGGAGATAGCATAAATGAGAATCGTTTGCGAGGGCTAAAAATGCTGTGAGGTCTGTGGATTACAATGTGCATCTAATATACCTCAATACAATACAAATGCCGAATTGATAAAGTTTTGTTTCGTGCAGACGTTAATTATTTGCGGCAAGATACTCGACCTCCACTTGCAGTTTACCTCTAAACATGCTCTTTAACCCAGCAAATAATTACTTTGCGGACAGCATGCAACCTTTCAATTGCAGGTTGAGATTGATTGCCCTCTGGAACACGTTTTTGCTGAAGGTTTCTAATTAAATAAGACCATAAACTCTGGCCATGAACAAGAAACACACTTGCGGTAAGAGTTATGAACGGCACGGATGCCAAGTTCCAAAGAGTATTGTACGAACAATCACAATCAAATTTCTCAATGGAATAGCTGTTCTAAAACAAGCACCGGGTAAACAAGTTCAACATAGGTGTCCCTTTACTAATCACCGCACTTACTAGAAAGCATCACGTGGCGGACTGGGCAAAGCATCACTTTTACTGTTTTGGTTGCAATGATTACCGAAATTTTCGCAAACACATAACGAAACATTTGACCAAAAGGTAAATCTGTTTGTTACCCAATGGTTAATGAAGACAGAGCTACAGTCAAACCGCATATGTGCCTGCACACACCACGAGTCTTCCAACAAAGGTTGAATACCATTTTTACGCGTTGCGATATTAAACTGATCACGTAAAACAGGCCAGAAGTCAGTATGCACGTGGTACGTGCTGGGAAGGGGCCTGCCGCTAATCAAGTAACTTGTTGCCAGTCCTCAGATTTAACGTCATGACTCGAGGTTCCGAAGAACAAGCTGTGACCATACGTTCCGCCATTATGCGTATAACAAGATATCTATCCGGTCAGACATGGCGCACACGACATCGAACAAAGCTAACAGATTTCTCGGTTACATATCAGGTAAAGAGGTTGGAATACATTTGGGTTCGTTGCAAATATTTGTTTTTTGTTCCTTACGTTCAAATTTCAAAATTGATACGTAAATTGGATTAAAATGTTTCTTTTTGCTGTCGAGTTGGATCGGGGCTAGGGTACAATCTCTAACAAAAACTCCTACTGTCTGCATATATGCTGCAGGTTGATTGAAAGAAAATACAATCAAATATTGCGGATCAACAAACTAGCACCTGTGACACAATTCCCCAACAGACAGTTAAATATGAAAAAAGCAGGATTTTTTGTCTTGGAGATTGTTATTCACTTCACAAATCTGACGGTGTCATCAAGAACTTTTTCCGCTGACAGTGGAGCAACAAGGAACTCCTGTTCTTGGTGCTACCAGGTGAATACTGCTGTGCAGCTGCATTNCATATCCAGCATGTGACAACTTGATGATCGATCACTCACTGTTTTGAAGGGTTTGAGTGGCTTGACTTAATCTTTCAATATTTTTGGCTTGTAGATATGTTGGCATGTCGATCATTTGGCCTCGGAATGTAAACGCGCCCTGAAAGAAACAAACGTGTTACTTTTCGTTGATATTTTGAGCATCGATGTTTTGCTGTTGACACAAACGAGCGACCATGAACTTGTAAAAAAGCAGGTGTGCTCATTTCTGAACATAATGTTCCTTTTCGTGCCTGCAACAAACTTAACCGGAACTTAGGCATGAGCGTCGTTTTGATAAACCGGCCCTTGCATTGAAATTATTATCTCCGAGGTGAAGGAAAACAAAAAATGTCAAAATGCCCCCGACCCTTGTTCCTAGTACATTAACTGTGCGTTATCTTGACGGCATTGGTGCGACGTAGCAAAGTAATTTATATCTTTCCGGCCTTCCGCATCGGAAACTTACGCTCAATGCCAACAGTGGAGCCACGGAGCTGGTAGCTCAACATAACGCAGGTTTGTTTCTGCATTGAATTAACTACGCGAATTTCTGGGATTGAAAATTTACTGTAGTTGACATGGCAGTCAGCGCAAAACGAAACGTCGGGAGGAACTAGGTTTGCGGAGTCGGAGGTAAAATGTCCGACCTTTCCAAAATTTCCGACTCCTTAGCATAACATGAATAAAGTTTGACTGTCAACAATTTTGTAGCAACCAGCAATAGAAATCGTGGTACACAGCAAGAATTATGTTTCAATAATAATTTCAAAAGAAACTGTACTACTTCAACAGGCACGAGTTAGGATTCCTAACTTGGGAGTCCGATGGAAATCATGATTGAATTGGACTTCCGGAGTCGGATTTTTTTAAATCCGGAGTCGGATAAAAAAAATTAAAAATCCGACTCCACCACTGACTTCTAGTGTTCTTAGGAATCCGACTCCACCTAAAAAACATCCCACTCCGCAACCCTGGTAGGAACAATGCGCGATACAATTCGCGAAGCCAGTGTTGTGTTACACGACATTTTGTCTTACGTGGCCTAAATAGATTTTGTATAAAGATGGCGTAGCCCACTACCTGCTTAACATTGGCTATACATCGTCTTGGTTTCATGATGCCTTAGAAGCACAGACACATTACTTTGAAGCGCCAATTTAATCCAAAAGTGGTGGCATAGAGTGGTGATATCAGCTTTTGGTTGACAAAATTTACTTGTTATTTCATTTAGTTTTTAACTGCGTGGCCCACTCAGTGCAAAACACTGGGCTGAACTCTGCGTGGTCATGTCATCAAATAAACCAATTTGATGGCACTGGGTTGAGTAATTTGTGCAAATTTTGCTCACCTCGTTAGCACGCGCAGGTAAACTGGCTGAAGACGTCTGAACTGCATTGTTCATATCAACAACGTGATTGGTGTTTGGATTTGTTTTTGGAACCTAAGTAGTCTTTAAAAATTATGGTGAAATTACGACCAAAATTTATTTGCACACACATGGAACTTTGCAGGATTAGAGCCCATGGAGTGAGTTTGGTGATTGGTGCATGGTGCATGGTTTTCATGGGGTCCACTGTTACGCAAATCTATCACTGCACATTACTCTGACGTGTACTGGCAGTTGCAAATGGAAACCAAAACATCTGCAATTTAATCAACAGGGTCTCGTGACCGATTCTCAAAGAGGCCTCTGTAGCCACCCACGAAGATGCGGCGAATGGTGAGTCATTGATAAAACGCAGTGGTGTAGGAGGCGGGGGTGCAGATGCACGCCCAAAAGTTTTGATTTGGTGAAAATCCGGGCAAAATCTGTGAAAACCTTTGCCAAATACCTGAAAATCTGGACAAAACTGGCGCCCAACGTCTGCAGGTGCACATGAAGACCTGCTTTTTTTGGAGGTCATCCTGGAAGAAGGTCGTTTGAGAAATGTTTGCACAAAAAGTGCTCAAAAAGTTTCGGGCAAGTTTGGGGAAATTGAGGCAAAAATCCTTTTCACCCCCAAAAATTTTGCCTGCTCCTCCACCTATGATGAAACATAAACGCAGACCAAAGCAATGCTGAATTAATCACCTCCGGGCTTTCCTCAAACGTTCTTATGAGTTCACGTGCCCACTCAACCTTTTCTTCACTTGGACTGAAACATTTTTGAACAACAGGTATTTGTCCCGGATGGATAATTTGCTTGCCAGTAAATCCGATCCTAGCTCCGTCAAGAGCTTGCTTCTTCAGTCCAGCCTCATCTGAAACAATGCGCGTTATTTGCAACTTTCTTTACAAACGTAAACATCGCCAACGAACCTTCTAGTCCGAGGTATACAGTTACGGAAGCAGCCCTTCAGGGTAAATCTTGTAGGAAATTCAACTTAAGCTTATTTTCCTCCGAGTCTGCGTTTTGGATTTTATTATCACCTAATTAGTTCAATCCCCATGCTTGTCAGCAGGACCTAATTGACTAATCAATGCAGTTGAAAAGACCATAAAACAGGACTTTACCTTTGTAGTTAATGTAAACCATGTCAATAGCTTGCAAGCTGTATGCTTTGGCGACGGTCACCACTTTCTGGCGAGCATACATCAGTTCGGTGGCGTCATCCGAACGACTGATTCCAATGTTTGCACAAAAATCGTCGGATCCAAAAACAACCCCAGACAGATGACAAGTCGAGTTCTTGCGCGCACAAGCAGCGATTCCGGCTTCCGTTATTTTCTATTAACAATTCAGCAATGGTTTCCTGGAAAGTCCGCGGCAAACAGCTGTAATCATTCTGTCCTAGCGGAATAACTGTTACTCAAACTTAGACACAACGAAAATTTTTAAAGAAAAAAAACAGGGAGTAAAAACAAACAAGAACTTTTTGTTTCAGCTTTTTCAGAACCAAGTGTTCGACGCGACTTGCAGTTGCATCGAGAAATGAATGCGCGTAATTTTATCTGAAAGTTTATATCTGTAACATAGTTTTGACCTGAAGAAAAGTTTTATTTTGTCTAGAAAGTTAGCGTTCAAGAAATGGAATATTTCGCAAGTTTTTCTCCCACAACAAACGAGGCGGACAGGTGAGGTAATATCATGCGGCAAATGGAAATACATCACAGCTCCTTCCTCTGCGGGAACACTTAAGACAGGGATGTCGGAGGTGCGGCCCGCGGGCACATTTCACACGGTACGCCTTTGGTTTCAGATTGTGCTGTATACGGCCGGTCAAAGCCTGGATTACGCTTCTGTGTAGGAGCGACGGCGGTTTCTCTAGATTTAAAACGTTTCCCGCTGTGTTTTGATGTGCTGGGAGCGAATACGAGCACGAAAGCCGTTGCAAGAGTGATTCTGCTCCAACACCTATGCTAACCTGCATCTTACAGTAAAAAAGGTTGCAAGAAGCTGCTGGCCCGCGGACACTTTCACATGATCAAATTCGGCCTTCTTTGAAAAAAACTTTGGACACCCTCCTCTGAGATCAAAAATTAAAACCGTCATCAATATCTTCCAATCCGAAGCCAAACTAAAGCTCACCAAAACTCACAACTAAATGATTAGATAAGACGTGTGTTGCAGATGGATCGACAACATTATTTTCTGTAAATCGAGGAGTGCAGCCAGTATTTTATAGGCAACACAACCAAGCGCAAACACTCTCCAGGCCCAAGTGTACCTTGATTGCAATACCATAACACTGAAAATACGTAATTCGCGTTAACGATCACTTTATGCACAATTAGAACCCACTTGCAAATTAAGAAGACCTCGTCCACTTTCCGTCATAAAGATAATATGGAACGGTGTCTTCAACAATGATGGATGTTTGCGATAAGCTTCCACAAACTGTCCGCAAAACTGAAAATAGAATTCAGAGCGTCATTTGTTTGTGACGTTTTGTATCATCATGGCTAATTTCTACTTCCGCAGTTGTCGAGGCCAGGCCCTTGCGGTCTCGTAGTTTCAAAACTGATCTTGGTCTTTACCTCCAAATTCTTCGACTTCCTTTCTGAGCAGACACCATGTACTGGGTAAAATCTGGCGTTTTACATTAGGAATTACTCACTTCGATTGACGCCAGCTATTGTTTGAGTATACACAGATTGTTCATTACGGACCTGTGCGGAATTACATTTGGTTGTCAAAAGTGTTGGTCTTATTCCTAGCAAATGATCAGGCCTACACGCTCGGCTGCTACAAAAATTAACCAGTATCATGTACAATTTTGCTATACGAAAGTACTTGGTCGCTAGTTCCGACGAAATAATGGAGTGCTTTTCAGGTGCACGTGCTAACATCGGTAAAGTGGTAACATCCCGCCTTGACTATTGCAACTCTTTATTAAACGGTCTGTCACAAACGCACATGTTGCGACTACAACGCGTTCAAAACACCGCCGCACG
>JGI24021J15306_10010028_pt1 | contig 11724 bp, 8 predicted proteins | sample Ectturendosymbi1_FD_15306 | JGI IMG/M metagenome (IMG submission 15306)
TAGCTGGAATTGTCAAGAATATTCTCAAGCTAATACAAACATTTGGAAATAATTCACACGGGCCACATGGCGGCGACCACTGCTTTAAAGCATTGTCGAAATAGTGTAAGTGGTTAGTTTCTCCTGTATGTTTCGAAATCTTCAGATTTCTGGGTATGTCCGCTGATCCTAAACTCACATTCGATTCAGCTTACGGCGTCAGTTTAACAATCATCAAAATGCACAGCACACCTTCGCGGTATGCTATAAGCACTTGCGTCCTGCATTGCAGGTACAGTACTTGTAAATTTTAAACTTTTCAGTTATTATCTTGCACATATGCCCAACATTCGAGGGCTGCTGCTGTTAGATTAGATTGTGTTGTGAACTGGCATGTTTCCAATCAAATTTCATTTGAAGTATCTCTTAATTTAAACTCTTGGTTTATTAGAGAGAGTTTTTATTAAAGGTTTGTTTGAAAATGTTTAAAAATGTAAGACGTAAAGGAATATTCAGTTAAATGGACACACTGGGACAGTAATCGTGAATGTCTTAAATTCGACAAAGTAGGCAAACCTTCCAAGTTCACCAATAATTACTGCTAATCTGTCGGGCCCCGGAACAATTTACCTGCTGGACTCCCCTCTCATAGCCCCTGAGCCAGTAACCCAAACTCTGAGCTGCGAGTTAAACTTTATAGAGACAATCCAGTTGCGTCTTTTGCTCAAACATTCACACACTGTTGCACTTATTTGCAACGTTGCCAGACACAACAGAAACAAATGAACGTTCATTTTCAACGCTTCAACAGTTACTAGCCTATCTACGCAGCACTATGGGGCAAAACCAGGCCCGTAACTAGCTAGAAGATTTTTCGGCCCCCCTGTAAAAATGTGTTGGACATACTTCAAAACTATTGGACACAGGCCCGTAACCAAGGGGAAAGTGGGACGGAGCCTCCCCTGCAAACATTTTCGCCCCCCCCTGGAAAAATCTGTTGGGCACAGTTGGAAACTTTTGGACATAGTTTGAAAAATTTGTGCCTCTCTCAGAAAACTCTTCGCCACCCCTGGTGTCCCAAGCTGGTACGGGCCTGATTGGACATAGCTTAAAAATTTGGGCCCCTCTCAGAAAACTCTTCGCCCCACCTGGTGTTCCAAGCTGGTTGTGGGTCTGGGCAAAACCGTCTGCTGATGGATTACTTTTTTGAAAAGGCTAATCGTAAAGTGACATTGATCCTGAGACGGTTATCGACGAGTTGTTCAAAAAGAAACAGACTGAATTTTATCTTTTAATTGTGCTCGCAGGTATTTTGTAAAGTTAAAATTGGGCTATTGGCATCCTCTGATATCTTCCTATGAATTCACTTACATAATTTTAGTTGATTTTGACTTATTCGACAGGCATAATCAGTGATATTCTCCAGGACAACATTACACGGCGCTTCGCTTCCGCTACTCTTCATTGAAAACTGTTTGGTTAACAACTGCTTGATAATGATCTCTGCGAAAGCAAACGTTTTCTTGTCTTTGTTAAAATTTAGCGATGCCGACTGGTAGAAGATATTTGACGTCAGATCCTGTTGTAATAGACCAGAAATTGACCAGTGACATCAAAATGATCTTTGTGCAAAATAGCTAAAGTATGAAATCTGACGACGTCAGTGACTGGCCCCTCCCGAACAAAATCCCTGGCTGCGCCCTTGGTTTCACTGCCAGTGTGCGAGACAAACGTGGCTGCAATCATGGGCGTCGGAAGGAATTTATCCAGAGAGGGGCCGCTAGTGGACTTTTATAAAAATATTTCTAAGGGGGGGCTAAAAGTGGTGAAATTTGTTTTTTCCTTCGCGAAACCAGGAAAACAGCCTTTTTTGCTGAAATTTTCAAAATCCATGGGGCAAGGCCCCGCCCTGCACCCTGCCGACGCCCATGTCTGCAATGAAGTTTCAGAAAAACGAACTTCTGCGTTGGCATTCAAACGATTTCTCTGCCTGATTTGAGCTAACGATTTCTCTGTCTGGTTGTGAGCATACAAACGATTTCTCTGTATGGTTTTGAGCAAACCAACGATTTCTCTGTTTGGTTTTGATCTAATTCTAAAAGAGATTTCTCGCATAAGTTCTTGAAATATCACTAACATTTTGATTGCGTGTGACTGAGAGACGGATATTCGTTTTAAAGAGATATGCACATTTGAGACAGTGGTTCATTTTTACGTGTGAGCAGCAAAGTAGTATCGCAGCACATTTCGAGCAGACTTTCTTTTTCACGGAGATCTAAGTTCTCATCAGAGCCGGCACAAACTATTCCAGAGCCCTAGGCACAGGCCCGTAGCCACGGGGGGGCATTCGGGGCAGTGCCCCCTAAATTTCTTTTGTGCTCCCCCAAATTTTGTTGCGGCCAGAAAAATTTGTTTTTAACATATAGTAAAAGCAAAAATCGTGCCCCCCTAAAAATGTATTGTGCCCCACCAAATCTTGAAACCTGGCTACGGGCCTGCCGAGGCAAGATCCATTTTCAGTGCCCCCTCATAGCTTATGACGTCATCCTCTTCAATTAACCGTGGCACGATCTGTTTGCGTAAATAATATAATAATGATTTATTGCAGACACATGGTCCATATCGTAGGCACGGTAAACAACGCATGAGCACAAAAAATGGTTAGCCAGAACTCATTACAGAATAGGTGTTTGCACATGATCACACGGATAGGAGAAAAAAAAAATTTTAACATCACCCCAACTGTAGCGTCATACACCAACCATAATACAGGGATGGAGTAGTGTGAGAGTAGCGAAGGCATTCTTACATCAAAACTTTGAGGTAAACAGCTAACCGTAAGGAGCAAGAAGGAAAAGATGAGTCTGGTGGGGGTTCACACTGCACATTGGCGCACAGATACATGCAACTGTTTCAATCAGAATTCCAAATGCTTTACAACGCATTTATCATGAAATCGACAGCGAAATAAATTTCCTAAGTTTTGAAGCCGCCAATTAAGAATCCTGATTTTTAAAGCAGAGCACCGGAGCTTTTCGTTGTTATGCAAAAACAATATTGACGAGACACGTATACTGGTCCAACACATCAACAATTGTATCAGTCGGTCACCGTCATCCATGAGCGTTAAATAATTGAGGAAAAACGAAGATTTGTGAAAAGCATCAGACATTTGAAGAGATCGGATGACAAAGTTGGATGAAGATGCACAACGTTGCAAGACGCGATAAAGATTATTGTTTCTCAACAAGATATCAAAATTTGTGACACGATGGCTAACCTGGTGTGGGCGAACACTTACATTCCTGGGTATGTAATGCATAATTCGGTAGGCATTATTGTATGCAGCGTGTAGGCGCTATATACTAGCCTGTGTGTATTTGCTCCACAGTTGGCAAGCATACATTGGCATGCAATAGGCACGAAATGAAGTGTTTTTCACTGCAGGGGAGCACTGATCGAGTGTGTCTCGGAGCTTGTTTGCTGCACAATCTAGCGATTTCATTGGTCTCTGGATATCATCATCATCCTTCAGTTAGGCATGTATCAACACACATAGGCATATCCAGAGGGGCAAAGGGGCCATTCCCCCCAAACTTTTAGAACATATAGTCATTTTGTGCTTTGAGAGGCGTTTTTCCAAACAAAATAGTGTTATTCGCTTAAAATCAAACATTTACAATCCCAATTTTGCCCCCCCAAATTTTTGAGCTGGCTACTGGTTGGGAGGGTGGCACTTTTAGTGCACCGAATGCTTAGTGTGGACAACCTATCCTGGAATATTGCGGCCCTTTAATTCAGTCTTAATTCTTTTGAATCTTGAAAACGACCTTTCTCCTGAGTACTTGGTGACCACCAGGCTAAAAAACAATAGGTTCCGGTTGGTTAGATAAACTAAGAACCGCTAATTTAAGGCATCAGACCCAAACGCTGTTCTATCATTTCCTTGCTGTTTGCTTACAGTTTGTCTCCTTTGGGCAGAGTTCTGTGGTTGCTGTTTGGCAAAGTGACCTTTGCTTGTTATTTAAGCTTATTAAAATCTTCTCTGATTTGCTTAGCATGGGAGCAGTAGAGTACAAACTTGCGCAAGTGCTCAATGGCAATCTGATTTCTGAATGACTTTAATAAAATACTAACAAAACTACTGTACTGTATTTCTCAAGCTCAGAAGAAGCAACTATGCTTTGATTGTAGGATAATGCTAGCCTTACACATATCTTTTATCTGCAGTATAGCCTTAAGCTTTAATCAGGTGCACATCAAACACGAACAACTACATTACTACAAGCTCTTTCGCCTGATCCACACGTAACAATAGACACCGATTCACCAAACGTAGGATGCAGCTGATGTGCTTTGAGTATATCGACATATTAGTCGGCATGCGGCTAGACCAACGGTCATATTGAGATTCATGAAAACTTGTTGGAAGCATAGGCGTAGCCAGGGGGGGCCAAATGGGCCATGCCGCCCCCAAATTGTTGAAACATATAGTCATTTTGTGTTTTGAGAGGTGTCTTTCCAAACAAAATAGTGTTATTCGCTTAAAATCAAACATTTTGGCCCCCCCAAAATTTTTGCCACCCCACATTTTTGAGCTGGCTACGCCACTGGTTGGAAGACGATGGTTATCAACACGAAATCTGATTAGATGAATAAAGCAGCACTTAAAGAAAAATTTAGACTTAAACTGTTGACGAATATTATCGAAATAATCATATACTGTTCCGGCAATCAGTGGCGGGTTCAGGGTTGGGGGGGTCCAAGGCAAGACTGAAAAGGGGGCCCTTTGATGACTTCATCACCAGGGCCGGCCCTAACAGATACGGGGCCCAATGCACGACCTAAGCGCGGGGCCCCTCTGAACAGTGATTTTATGACGTCATCGCATTCAGTCAACCGTGTTACGATCGTGGCAGAGCGCAAATATGCAGTACAGAGGAAATTTGCTAGTTCTGACGAGAGCATTTTTTGTTAACAGTGAAATTTATATGGCGTTACTACAGAATTCTCAAGCGCAAGGTGTATCTGGCAAAATGAATACTCTCCCCAAACACCATGGCGCGGGGCCCAATGCAGCTGCATCGGTTGCATCGGCTTAAGGCCGGCCCTGGTCAGCATACTCAGCTAACCGTGATAAACACTATTGATCAAGCCTAAGATACAGCCACCGAAGGATACATTCCTGAGACTACGGCACGACTGATATAGCAGAAGGAGAAAATGTCAAGGGTGTTCATGATGCACAATTTTGAAAACACTGAAAGTTGGGAAGACAAGGCTGGCAACACATAAAAGTAAGGCAATAGCATGTTGGCATCGCCCCCACTTCCTTCTTTTCACCCCCCATTTCTCCGCATTCACCATCAATAAACTATAAAGTTTACACCTTTGAAAGTTTCACACTTTTTCCCCTTTGAAAAAATGCTTGGTAGTTGGTATCCTGAATTTGTTCATATTCATGGCTTTATGAGAATCCATGAAACTATATACAACAACCAAGAAGATTTAAAACATTAAATTTGTGCTAAATTTCATCCTTTAACTACTTTCTATTCTGTGACATTTTTATAAAATTATCACTATACCAAATACTTCAATCTCTAAAAGTCATAATTTGGTATAAAAATTATCATTTGGTATAAAAAGTTAGCATTTGGTATCAATATTTGCTCTTATTTGATAAAGTCTTTTCAGACGTTTTTGGAAGAAATTTTAACCCAAAAATTTTTTTAGATATGGAGGTTGGTTTAAAGCTTTTCTTTATTTGCTCATTGGAGATGACAGGGCCCCTTTGAAGGCATAGTACTTACACACTACAGTTGCTGTTGGTGGCACCTTCAAAAGCAAGATACTTACACACTGAAGTTGCTGTTTGGGTCCCCTTTGAAAGCATAGAACTTTTTACATTGCAGTTGCAGTTGGTGGCCCCTTTGAAAGCAAGGTACTTACACATTACAATTCCTGTTGGGGGCCTCTTTGAAAGCAAGGAATGTGAAATTACAGTTTCTGTTGGGGGCCTCTTTGAAACCAAGGTACTTTCACATTGCAACTACTGTTTGAGGCCCCTTTGAAACCATATTACTTGCACATTACAGTTGCTGTTGGTGGCCCCTTTGCAAACAAGGTACTTACACACTACAATTGCTGTTGGGGGCCTCTGTGAAAGCAAGGAACTTTACATTACAGTTGCTGTTGTGGGCCCCTTTAAAAGCAAGGTGCTTACACATTACACGTGCTGTTGGGGGCCACTTTGAAAGCAGATTACCTTCAAATTGCAGTTGCTGTTGGGGGCCCCTCTGAAAGTAAAGTACCTGCACATTACAGTTTCTGTAGGGGGGGCCTTTGAAAGCAGAGTACTTACTTATGATCTGCTTTGTATTACAATATATGAGTGGATAATAAGTTTTTCATCAAAAATAAGGAAAACGTATGCGCGTAACACTTCAAGGGGGCTGTCAAAAAGGGGGGGCCCGAGGCAAGTGCCTCGCTCGCCTCCCCTTAAACGCACCACTGCCGGCAATTGATTCTGTGAGTACCACAGTTTGCTAGAGGTCCCCTTGCATCTTGAGGCCCTAAGCTTACGCCTACATAGCCTATAGAAGACTGTCTGGCGATGGTTCTGAGTATGAATATATCCTGTTCTTAGCAAATTATCTGCCAAGTAGATTCTGGTAAATATTTAGGGATCCTTATTGACTTTAAACTTACGTGGACCTCCCACTTAGAAAATTTAGGCAAAAACTCGCTAGTGGAGCCAGCGTTTTATTTAAACTCCAACGTTTTGCTGATGTGCATTTGTTGAGAATAGTTTATTTTTCTCTGGTCTACTCCCATTCAAATTACTGCATTTTGAATTGGGTTACAGCCAGTTGGTCAAGTATTGCTGATCTAGTAAAGTTAAATAACAGAGCTATCCGTAGTCTACTTAAAGTTAATCGTCGAGAGCGTATTCTACTTAGAGATGTATTTTATTTAGCATGGATACTACAGATCGAGGATATTTACAATTATGAATTAGCAAAACATATGTACAAAGTTTATCACATCTTTCCTGGTTATATCACAAACAGTTTCAACATTTCTGTTACTACCAAACTCAGAGAAACTAGACAAACTTCCAAATTAACATATGAAATTACCCTAGCTAAGACAAATAGCGAACGAAGTCACACATCTTTTTGAGGATCCACGATATCGAATGGTATTCTAAAAAGTTGTAAACTAGTCAATTATTTTCGATTGTGTCGGTTGTACAAAAATTATTTATTCGAACATCCTCACATATTACAAAAACCTAATTTTTCCGCTTGCCTCCAATTGCGTTGCAGCTAGGGCTGCGGAGCCGTCGTAAATGACACAGTTCCGGCTCCGGAGCTCCTCTTTTCATGAAAATGGCTCCGGCTCCAGCTCCGGCTTGTGTTCGTTTTCACAAATTAATATTTTCAATTGTCTTCGTGTGCCTCAAGTTGAATGAAAAATGAAATATATTAGGTAGGCTACACAAAACTAAGAGAATATATCAAATTTTTTGAGTAATTTAATCTGGTATTTTTTTACAAGCAGCGCATTACCATGAAAAAATCAGCACAAAACAACAATCACAGGTTCAGACTATTCAGAGAACAGTTACTAGCAGAAACGTAACTCAAAATAACGTCTATATAGAGAAATTCTGGAAAGGCAGTCGCTGATTTTGCAACCAAGTGTTTTGCACTCGTTGTATGCTGTGTCTATTACAGTCTTGGCCATTCCAGCTAACAGCTCTGCCAGGGTAAGTCATGCAAAGAGCGCGAAACACATAGTAGATTACCTCTCTCATGCGGTCTTTCTAATTTGCTCACATTTGCATTATCACAAATGCCAAGACGTGTTCAAAAGCCCTTTGTTAAAAGAAATAGTATGACTTCTAGCACGAATTTCACATCTGACGCTTGTAAAATAGCTGAAAACTTCTGCGTTCTTATCTTTTGCACTCATAATAAGCAGTGATCAATCACAAAGTAAAGTAAACGTCAATCTGCAAAGCTTAGGAGGGAATAAGACTGTTTACCGTGCTGAAAACAAAAATTTTCCACAGATGAAAACTTCAAGAAAAGTCCACATTTGTTTGCATTTCTTTTTTAGACCCTCCTGAATAATGCACTGCTGTGCAAAGCAATGCTAGTTCGCTACCAATTAGTTCTAACTTTCATGTTATACTGCTGCTAGTAAACGTAATGTTTCCTAGTGAATTTTGCCAGTAATCTAGCAAACCTTGCTAGTACGCCTAATGGCTTCGAATGAAATTTTCTACTTTACAACGGCGTGCCGTGCATTTCACACTTAAATCTGCAAGGTATCATATCTCAATGTTACACATTTTGATACGGAACAATTATTGCCACAGCATGTACGATCAAGCCTTTCTGGTCACAAGTACAAAATGTCATAAAACTCAACGTTTTTCCTGTAAAATAATTTGTATTTCGCATCATTGCTTTCTTGTCACGTGTATGTGTTTTAGAGGATTTATAGCTCTTAACTGGAAAAATATTAACCCTTCTGCAGGAAACCTGAAGTGGTGCAGTAGCCTAACTCTATCTTCTCATAAAATGCGTGTACGTGTTTCATTCACATTCATCATGTTCATTCGATTTTTTGGTTGATGCTCGTCACTCTTTGAACCGCACAATTGCTTTTTGGCGACCCTTTCTAGGGGAGGCTTCGCCCTCCTTGAAAAAAGCAGTGGACATACTTTACTTAAAAATTTTTTCCCCTCCTCAGAAAGTTTTTGTCCTGCCTGGTATTGCAGTTGACTGTATCGCCTTGAACTGCTGAGGCAAGCACAAGATGGCGATTCGGGGCATTAACCAACAGGAAAACAACCAGCGGCAATAGAGCTCCCTCGACGAGTTCACTCTACTACTACCACCAGGTTGCACTATCATTATATAGGGATAAGTGAACTATGATAATTCGCTTGTGGTGTCTATCACAGTGACTTGTAACTCATGGGCACCATCTAGCGGTGACAATTTATTTACATGTGGCGCCATCTTCTGGTCGCCACACTGGCGTCCCAGGCTGGTTACGAGCCCGTCGCAGGCGCGTAGCCAGAGGGGCATTGGGGGCAATTGCGTGAATATGGCGGTTGTATACATTTGGTAGGTTTTGAAGCTCAAGCCTTGGCTAAGAAGCAATTCAGTTTCGAAGTCTGTTTTCTTACACAGTTAGGCTATAGACACTGTTTAGCAACAATGGCATTTATTCTAGATATTTAGTTGTGATTGTAGACCTAAGGTGACGGTTCAATCACAAATATGTGCCTTAAACGGTTTCATTAATGATCGCTCTTTACCTTGCCGGATTGTAAAAAAGCTTTGTTCAAGTAATCAGAATCCGACCTGTACATATTCTGAACATGTTTCAACATTCACCTGATGCTAACTGCCAAATAATCCTACAATAAATTTGAAAGCATTAAGCTGAAAACGCGAAAAGTCAGCAGAAAATCTAACGGAAGCGGAAAGATGCTTTTTATTTTGTAAGGGTTGAGGCCATTGACACTACCATTTACAGTGCTTACAGATAGCTTGCAATCTGTTTTCTCGAAAAAACGCATGTGACCAAAATGATACTAAATTGAATTTTTTCCTTGCCGATTGGATTTTGTTATTAAAACACTAATGCATATAAAGAAAGACTTCAACCGTTTAGTTTCCAAACGTTTTTGAGCACGACCCAAATCTGAGTTTGGTGAACACCTCGTCACCCCAGCCTCAAACAACATATTAAAAAAATACTGATTGTGTGGATGATTTTTGGCAGCAAGTTGCTAATTTCGTTTTTAATGTCAGCAATGTACTTTTCTTAAGTATCTACGCTACAGACAGTAACGGAGAAGCAGTGGTAACGTTGAAAATTTACAACCCCCGTTTGGATCGCCTCTGCGCGACCAATTTTTTGACCCTTCTCCACCCTTATGTGGGTATTGATTTATATTTTGGGAACCACTGGGCTAGATCAACTTACCAACCGTTGTGGTAAGCTGCGGCGACAAGTATTTAGTAACTTCAGTGCAAAGCCGGCCGTGGTAATTGTAATCGATTATGGCTTCGTTTTGGCAAATACACAACCGTTTTCACACTTTCCGTAGACTGCGTGGGTCAAACATAGCCAGGTTTATTTGGGGGGATATGTATAACTTTCCCCAATTAAAAAAATTGTGTTTATAATATTTGTGAATTTTATTGTTAACTCTGAAAAGCTAGATAGATAAATACCTAATCATTTATGGGAAGGAGGCTTAGTGCAAGTAGCGTAAAAATGCTACCGCAGTTGCATTTCGTAGCGTTAAATGACATAAAATCCAAACACTTTGAGGGACTCTAGCGTTTTCATTATGAGTTGCATACGTCAACCAGCAACTCAAGGATTATACAAGATCCACGTCTTAGTCTACATGCGCTCACGTTTTGTAGACCTACTTCGGGAGTTGGTGTCTTAGAGCAGGGGTGGGCAATTACCGGCCGCGGCCCACATGCAGCCCGCCAAAGCGTTTTCAATGGCCCGCGGAAGCATTCAGGAAAAATCTTCAAACCTGAAATTTAAAAAAAATGTATAAGGTTACATTTGTTTCATTGAATTGCATGTGGTGGATAAAATGTATTTGCACAAGAACACTTTAGGCCATAAGAGAAACGTTTTCTTTGCCTCATTATTGTTTTTGCTTTGTTTATTTACTTTACAACCAAATCAGAGGGTATGGCCCTCCGCTAAACACGGTCTTCTGAAAGTGGTCTTCGAGTCAAACTAATAGCCCACCCAGGCCCGTAACCAGCTTGGGACACCAGGGGGGCGAAGAGTTTTATGAGAGGTGCCCAAATTTTTTAAACTATGTTCAACACTTTGAAACTATGTCCAAAATATTTTTCCAGGGGGGGCGAAAAATTTTTCTAGTGGGGCTTCGCTTGGCCCCCGGTCAGGACAGATTCTAGTGGGGCTTGTATATCAAGATTAATAGCATCAAGATTTTCACAAACGCTTTCGCAGGAAAGTTTTACAAGAAAATGGAGGTTTTCATTCAAAGTAGGAACTTGGGAATTTCCTAAAAACTTACTTTTGAAACTTGTTAATCCAATGAAAGCAGACTTTCTATTTGACAGCTTATGATATTTGTGTGTTCTGCCCAAGTGTACGGTGGTTGCAAAGAATACTAGTTGTGTGCCAGGCGTATGCAGAATCGCATGGGATTATTTTCATCTGCAGCAAAACTGTTTGTATGACGTTTAAGGCTAGGAGTGCAAAAAGCACAGCCACTCCAGTATTGAAATTGGGTGGTCAATACGTAAAATCTGTTGACCAATACAAATATCTGGGGAGTGTATTGGATACTGAGCTCTCAGATGACAAAGACATTCAGAGACAACTGCGATATCAATATCATGCAGCAAACAAGCTGCGGGCCTCTTTTTCCCGTTGTTCAAATGCAGTTAAAAATGTGCTTTTTCGTTCCTTTTGTACGACCATTTATGCATCTCAATTATAGTGTAATTTCAGGAAGTCACGCATGCAGAGATTGCGGGTGGCATATAATTTTGGTTGCAGAGATCTATACAACCTGCCCTGGAGAGCGAGTGTTAGTAGCCACCAAGTTCAATGCAACATTCCTACCTTTGAGGTTCTGCTACGTAAATACAAGTACCTGTTTCTCGAAAGATGCAGAAAATCTAACAACGTATGGTTACGTGCTTTGATGCAGTC
>JGI24021J15306_10010030_pt1 | contig 11723 bp, 7 predicted proteins | sample Ectturendosymbi1_FD_15306 | JGI IMG/M metagenome (IMG submission 15306)
TGATCTACAAAACGAGAAACATTTTACCGTTAAACACGCTCAAATTACTATACTATAGTTTTGCATACACACATTTAAGTTACTGCGTTACAGCTTGAGGGTCTGTAACCACGTCACATTTAAAGCCAATCTATGTGAAACAAAATAACATTTTGCGCAATATGACGTTCAATAATTATGATGCACAGGTAAGCCCCATTTACAAGAGATTGAATTTTCTGAAAGCGCAGGATATATATAAACTGGATATGGCCAAATTAATGCACAAATTTCATGATGGATTATTGCCCAGTATTATAATGGTCTGTTCCAGAGATCTTCGGATTTACATAACTATAATACAAGATATGCTAGCAATCAAAACTATTTCATTCCCGGTGTCCATAGTAATATTGGCAAAAAGCTAATAACTTATAAACGAGCGGTGATATGGAGAGAAATCAATGCGAAATATAAAAATCTACCTTTTCATCCCTTTAAAAAAACTATGTGCAATTTTTGGCAGTACTAAAGACTTGGTTTCATTTTCAAAAGTGCCTGTCAAATTGCGAAAACTTAATCAACAGAATATTGTTTTATATATTAAATCAGAGCATCTATTAAATTAATATTGGTGAACTTTTGTCCTTATTTTTTGGTGTTCTTGTTTTATGCGTTTCCTCTGTTTTTTGTTATCTTGCGAGATTCTGGGAGTATCGACTAGATAACCTGAGGGTTTTTTCGGTCTCCCAACTGCAAGCTTGGGAATGCTTTCAAGTGTTTGCAAACAGCGTTTGTTTTTTATTGCATCGCACCCGGTTTTTGCAGTAAACAATACAATACAATAAGGATAAAGTCGGCTGTTTTCACATCTCGTAATCCGGATTTTTCTGTATTTCCACGCTTTTGTGTTCATAAGTGCACGGAATGGTCTTTGGGAAAGATTCGGCAGCTTTCAGACGCAACACAAGCGCGCTCGCCATCACCAATGAGCGTTCAGAATTATGTTAACAACGGCCGCAACTCCGCGCAATATTCGACTAATCGTAGAGGCGATCATTGCGTCGCACACGGGCGTAGCCCTGGCATGGAGATCTATGTCCGTCAGGCCCTGGAATGAAGGACATTACTTTCCAAATAGAAGGACTGCTTGTGGACCAGTCCCACAAATATCCGCGTCAGTCCATAATCCCAGATTTTTTCGCAGCCAAGTGATCTCAAATTATGAATTTAAGATTGTTCATAACTGCTTAGACATGGCGGCTACTAGTCTGATGTACCATTGAAAATACATCGAAAACTTCGTTTTGCTTCTGCGAAAGTCTGCTGTCATGTCGTAAATGTGTTAAATTTCGTTGATTTTCACCGATATCTCAGTACTTAGATATGTCAGGCCAGAAAAAAACACCTTTGGATAATCCGGATTTCGCCCAAACCGGATAAAATCGTCGGTCAAACCGAATACGGATTAACCGAGGTTTACTGCATTTTAAAAAAAGACGTGTAGACCAAAAAAAGGGGAAAGAAACGCATTTTTTACAAGTATTCATACAGATTTTCATCAAAACATGTGTAAGGATAAGTCAAACCACAGCAACATCAAAACTATAGAAATAATTAAAATGAACGCTACTTTTAATTACCAACTTATGCCAAAACAAAGAGAATTTCAAAACATTCACTAACAACCAGAGGTGGACTTAGGTTTGGGTGGGGGGCCCGAGGCAAGGCTGAAAAGGGGACTCTCTGTTGACGTCATCACACTCAGCCAACTGTGATAAGACCTTTTGATCAAGGTAAAAAGGGGATATGCGGGCCAACTAAGGACACGTTCTTGAGACTCCCGTATGACTGACCTAGCAGAAAATGCACAAGGGTATGCATGATACACAACNTTGAAAATACTCAAAGTTTTGAAGACAAAGCTAACAATANGTAAACGTCAAGCAGTAGCAAGTTGGCATAGCCCCCCGATTNTTTGNTTTGCGTCCCATTTCTCTGCATTCACCATCAATGAAGTAGTAAGTTCATAACACATTTCACCCCTGAAAAATGCTTGGTTTCCTGAATTTGTTCACAGCCATGTCCTTAAAGGGACTCAATGAAACCATAGGTAACAACCAAGCAGATTCAAAACACTAAATTTGTTTTAAATTTCATCTTTTTGACTACATTCAAGAACACGGCATGCATACAAAAGCATCCGAACTGAGACTTGTTTTGAAAATCTTTGAGGCCGGATGAGTCAAAGTTCATCTTGCATTGACACTAGTTGTTGTAGAAATGTGCAAAAGTAACAAATAATTCATCATACACCTTTTTGTAAAAATTGTTACGCTATCTTATGAGAAGCTTCATACTCTGACAGTGAAAAATAAATATCATTTGGTATGAATTTTTGCTCTTGCTACAAAGTATCTTTTCAGAATGTTTGGAACAAATTTTAACCCACGGTTTATTTACAGTATTGAAGGTGGTTTGAAGCTTTTCCTTAATTACACATCAGAAATACTGGTGGAGGCCTGTTTAAAACAGAGTACTTACACATTACAGTTGCTGTTGGGGGCCCCTTTGAAAGCAGAGCATTTACATACGTTGGGGGCCCTTCCAAAGTAGAGTAGGTACTTACAGCAACTGTTGGGGGCCCCTTTGAAAGTAAAGAGTACTTACACATTACAGATGGTGTTGGGAACCCTTTTGAAAGCAGAGTAGGGGAGATATGGGACCAATGAGCCATTTTTTACGTTTCAAGTCACAAGTCGTAAAGTTTAGCTAGTAAATCGCTAAGATTTAGCATGAATAACAATCATCTGTCCCTCTATCCACATACAGAAAACAGTAGGATTTAATTTCAAGAAGTGGCTGAAAATTTCATGTGAAAAAAAGTTTTTTTGGCTCATTGGTCCCACATGTGTGGGATCAATGAACCACCGATGTGAGACCTTTGAACCACCTCTGAGAATCCTGTCATATTCAAGTCCAATACAGCGAATTCTTCCAAAAACAGATATTTCAACATAGCCTACTGCAAGATTTCTCGTTGCAACGCAATTTATACAATGTAACAATTTGCAACGAAAGAATGTAGGTAACGAAATGAAGCGGGCTACGATGTAACTACAGAGATACGAACTGGACCGTCACCTTGGGTTGGTTTGCCTTAAGTTGGAACTGTTTCTCAGTCTTAGGCGCCATTAAATTCTATACTGAGATAAATCGGCATCAAATCTTGAAATATCAGAAAGGCGCTTTGTGGGCTACAACAGATGATGGCTGTGATAGCACACCAACAATTTTCGATCTTCTGTCAGAGACAAACTTCCCTGTCTGGAAACACAAAGCCGTCTCCAAGTTTGGTAAATCTTTTAAGAAATTTAACTTCAAAACGTCATCATCAGATCCTCTTAGCACCAATTCTACAATCATTTTGAACCTTCCATAATTAGAATAAGCATGTACAATGCAGTAACAACCTGCCTCAATAATTCGTTCCGAAGATACGCTCAATGCACAACAAATGTCCGGATCTCTTAAGCAGTAACCATTTGCTGTGTCACTGTCGTAATGTTTTGAGTTTATAACATCGCTCGTTGACGCCTCACGATTTTATACGCATCTTTGGCTTGTCTTCGACTGTGCGTGNAAACTTCCGCTTAGATCAGCCATGTCCACCCCGCGGCCCGCATGTGGCCCAGTNGAAGGTTTTGTACGGCCCAGTTTAGATTTTCGCTGTAGTAAAAGTATCGTATTTTCTGACAACCTGTCCTTATTTNCATAATCTTGAANTTGACATATTTGATGTAGGTGGTCTTCAGTGCCAGTTTTACTACTTACCATTGCAGTTAGGATTCAAACGCTTTCGGTACATTAGATTAAGCTAAATGTAGTTTGCTAAGGTCAAAGTAAGCCATTCAATATGAGGCCCTGATTAAGACAGTGACATAATTTTTGACTCGGAAAGCCATCTGGGTTGGACATAGCTAGCTTAGATGTTCCGTATTGCTGTTCTTAAATGATTGCTCCGTATACACTGCGCTAAGATGCGTCGTATAACTTGGGAAATGGATGGCAAATATCGGCAAAGTCTATTTATACGTTAGCAATGCACCTGTCTAGTAGCCATCAAATGTTTTCTCACAGAACCATGACCTTATTTTTTGGGTTTTTGGACCTATATCAACGTAAAATACTCAGGCAATACTATTATATTTGGAAAATTATCGCAGACTAATTTGGTGCTTCGTTACATCGCTCAACGCCTTATTGAGGCCTTCTTGATAAAAAAAATCGTTGTTTGCTTTTACTGATTTTGAAAGTTGGCATGTCTGTGCTGAAGACATTAACAATATGCTAAAACGGAACTTTGAACCGCCGGGTCATCGGTCCCGTTCTCGCATGGTTCAAAGGTCCCTTCCGATGCCATTTTTGCATCACGTGTAATAACAAAAAAGCGTACAGTATCAATTTTCAACCTACTGCAGTTTCAAAATTCTTTCCTTGAGCATATCACATTTGCAAAAAATCTGCAATCTGCAAAAACAAAAAAACGAAGGCACGAAAATTTTACTTTCTTCCTTCAAAATTAAAATTAGGCCATAAAAATTGATTTAACAGTTGTAGCTCCTCTAAAACACGTACGAGGGCCAAGAAAACAATCTCAACTTCACTACCAAAACCACAAGAACACACGTTAACTTGGTGGCGAGAAATAGCCTTGGTCATTGAGCCCACCCTGGTCAAAGATCCCACATCTTCCCTACTTATTATGATCAGCTTCGGAGTATATTACGTGAGTGGATAATAAGTTTTTCACCAAACCTGAGGAAAATTTACGCGTGAAGCACTTAAAGGGGTGGCCCGAGGCAAGTGCCTCGCTCGCCTCCCCTTAAACACACCACTGTCAACAACATCTCAAAATACGCACGAAATGCGACTCTAAACAGTAAATGTAAAGCTGGGGCTCCAATGGTATACTATTCGGAGAACCCGGGACTACCCACTGGTGACAACCCTGGTTCAAGCCTGAAAAAAATCACCCGTTTGATGCCTTTCGCTTTGTACTATATTGTGATGGATATCGAATACATTGCAAAGCCACTTTTTACCATAGCGAGGCGTACATTGCAGTTGCTTTTCAATGATTCCCGCACATGCAGTTCGAGAAGAAAACATTTTTCGGTTTCTATGAATTATAGCAGGGGTTTCCAACCTGAGGTACATATACCCCAGGGGTGCATTTGCCCCTCCGAAGAAGTACATTTAAGGTTAGCAGTAGAACAGAAAAATATTTTTACATATTGTTTATTTCCAAATATTTATACATATATCAGTGAATATTATTTTCAAAAACCATTGTATGCTTGTTAAATCTATCTGTGACTAATCATGATAAAATATTTTGTCATAAGACATTTTAGGGTACATGTTCATCTGTCGAAATACTGAAGGGGTACATGCTTATCTGTTGAAACACTGAAGGGGTACGTGGTAAGACAAAGGTTGGGAATCCCTGCATTATAGGATCAAAATTGCTGATTTTCTTTATGCTTTTCCCAAGGCCATCTAATTTTAACTTTTTGTTTATCGACAACAGCAGTTACGACAGTTGTGGCGTAGAGCGCAAAGCAATTAAATTGGTTTTCCGAGACAAGGGCAAGAGTACACGCGGTTTACATATCTAACATTACAATATACATGACTTAATAACTGTAACCAAAGGAAAAACAAATGCGAAAAAGTCACAGGCAAGTGTTCAACGGTGAATTAGCCAAATAAGAACTTGATCATAGTGCTGCATCAAAACTGGTGATTGAGATGAACAGTTTCACGCACCTTCCTTTTAAATCATAGCTTTTTATTCCTGGACTTCAGCGTTCGATACAATGTTTGTTCCTCGCATTACAATATGTGTATTTTCTTCGACTAAGACGTCCACATTCTTTCCGAAAGACAAGCAAAAATGAGTGCCTAAGAACGCAACCAGAATCTTATTTCCCACTTGTGCGACTGCCAGGGGGTCGCCTGGACCCCTCAACCCAAAAGCCTTTGCAAGACAAGCGATGTCAACCACAAGTGAAAAATCGGACTGCGATTGATGAACAGAACCAAGCAAAGTGAGCATGCGACTTTTTCCTTCTTTATTAGCGTTGAGGATTCTTTCTATCTTAGCCATGTTCGAAGGCCAGTGAAAGGTTTCGGAATTGATGAAGAGAATTGGTCGCGTGGGAGGAATGTTAGCGAACACGTCGTCGTCGAGCGGGAACGCCCACAGGTCTAAGCAAGCAGCCGCACAAAATCGACTGTCTTTGGATATCGAGGCTGCTGCTGTTGCGCCGCCAAATGAATGGCCAACAACGGCGCATTTATTCATGTCAAGTTTACCTTTAAACTTCAAAATGTCAACTTGATTTCTGATGCCCTCAAAGTTTCCATTGTTCACTTTTGTGAGAAGGTCCAAGGCAGCCGAACAGTCGCTCGTTCTTGAATAGAGTTGGGTGTTGCGAATTTCGTGAATTTCCGGATCGTCAGACTTCACTTTCTGGAATCCCATATACTTCTTCATGATATGCCCGTCCTCTGACGGCGACTCTTTAAAATAACACGCAGCTGCTGCCGAACCGTCTCCGTGCTCTAAAGACGCCACCGCCATTCCGTGCGACGCCAGTTCTGTGCATATGGTTGAGTAACACGTTCGGTAACCCGCAAGACCGTGTGAAAAAACGATAACAGGCAATTTATCGAGTCCTTCGGGCAAGTCTAGGTCAGCGTCAAGTGCAGCTGGAATCCTCGCGCTTCGTAAAATCGACTTTGCCAGACAAGTCAACCAGCCTGCTCCGCTATAGTCCATGAAGCCGTACGCATATTGCGAATCAGGCAACCATACGCTGCTGCCGCTTGAACCGGCAGCCAGCCGGGTTGGATAAAACAACCGGAACAAGCATCGTTCTTTCCCATACGATGAAACTATGTCAGTACTTCCAACTTGGAAGGGTCCGGTTGGTTTTGGTATCTTGCTCATAGTTACAAATTGACTTTTAGGCAAAACGCATTAAGAAAACTTCATGAAAATATATTACTAACTTTGTCTGCAAACATAGGGAAAGAAAGCTTTGTTTTGCGTAATATATTCTGATGTATTGTGTCGACAATTCCAAGCGCAGTTGAGCGAAACGTCTCGACTTAAAAATGAGCACGAAAAATATTTTGATAAAAGATGAACAACCGCATTCGTGCGTAAATTTCGGAATAACGCATAATTTAACTTTTGTTAAAGCAAAGTTACAAGCGGGAGAACATCAAGTTGCAAATGATTGTAAAAATGTGGCGACCTTCGTTGATACACAGTATATTAAACAGCGTTAATTGAAAGCACTATACATTTCATCAGTCTTGTTTCGGTTTATAACCAGCTGTTTCTACATACCGAATGAGAATTGAACAATTACACCAAATACGCAGCAGGAAACGCACGATAGGGAGGTTGTAAAATAGCGAAATTTAAGCGCCGCATGGCAGCGTCGGTTGTGAGATCAACCAATAAACGTTTAGAAACGATCACTAAAATTGACGAGTGTGACGTGAATCGCTACGTCGTGACCTTTTTTCGCGTCTCAGAAACTTTTAACAGCAAAAGACACTCTGTCCAGCAGGCGTAAAACAAATAAGATTTTTCTTATTCTTCAATCGTTTTAGAGTGTGCAATGCAGAGTGTCCGGCATGTTTATTACGTTGAAAGTACTCTTTTTTGGCAAAAAGAAAAACCGACTACCGGAGTCAGAAAATCAGGGCAAACACCAGGTATAAGAACAAGCGCGGAAAATGTTCACAAGAAGCAAAAACGAACAAGTCAAGGTTACCTACAAGCACGGACACTTGCCCGCAGATGCACGACCACCAAGGGTATATATCAGAGGTGTACGGAGTCTGAAACTTTTGACTCCGACTCCGCTCCTGCTTCGGCTGAATATACTCCGACTCCGGCACATTTTAATGTTTTTGACTCCGACTCCTGCTCAAACTCCAAAGTGAATTATCTAAACTTTTGGCAGTGTCTAAACGACCGTATCCGGTTTTCGTGTTAAAACGACTAAAAAACCGTATCAAATGAATTTGTTGATCACTGCAATGCATGTCAGTTGCTTCTCAGATAAAGGATTAAGGGCCATATTTTTTTACCCTATATCCTAACCATTTACCTTATCTGCAAACTCTAAACATCAACATTAAACGCTAATCCTAAACCCTAACCTTGCACACTAACACTGAACCCTAAATGCTTACTATGAACCCTAATTTGAAACACTAACAGTAACACAAAACCCTAATCCAAATGCTAAACCTAACCCTAGTCCAAAAGCTTTATTTAATTATCAACACTTGTCTGCTTTTCGAAATGTACATCACAAGGGGTCCAAAAATTTTGACTTACAATCTTGTGTAAGTACATCAAAAGAAAAACCAGATACAACAAAGGGGTCCCTCGAACTGAGGATTGCCTAGTCTAATCACTTCCCACTCGACCATGTTGATAGTAGTGAGATGTTCTCCAACTTAGCTTTTTATCTGGCAGAAAACTAGATGCGGGATACGGCACTTTTTGTCCTTCGAAACAGAAAACTGGAAATGCTAGTTGTTGAGACACTACCTAAACTTTTTATGTGAGCTAAACTTTATTGGCCAACATATTTTTAACGTATCACCATGAACAAGAAAGTGTCCAATTCTTTGCACACATGAAACCCGCCAACCTGACCTTACTTACACCCAAGTTGTATTACAATTTTAAGACTTCCTGTAAAATAGTGTTGCACATTTGAAGGTTATGTTATAACATGCTTTGTAAAAAACAATCTGCAATAATGATAGTCAATAATAAACAAAGTAACCTCTTATTAAAAACCTGACTCCGGCTCCGGCCCTTCCTCAACAGAACAACTCCGGCTCCGCTACTATTTTCGAAAATCGTTAAGACTCCGGTCGGAGTCCACTCCGACACTCCGGCTCCTGTACACCTCTTGTTCAGACCACTGATGCCACTCCTAGTGTTTTTCAATTTAATTTTTCAATTTATTTATTTATTTATGACCAGGCACGAAGTCTATGTAGTATAAACACACGCACTCTGCAGAACGCAGGTCAATAAAACAGACAAAACAACGTTTTACCAGGCATTGGAGCCGGCAGAATCACAGAGTTACAGACACATTTTGCAACTGCGTTGAAGACAGAACCACAGGGTTACAGACACATTGTTAACACTATTGTCAGCTAACATGTAACATTTGTTGCAACACTACTGCGGAGTAGGGCGCCAATTCCTAAAGTGGTCGAGTCCAGGCGCGTAGCCAGGGGGGTAATGGCGCAATGCCCCCTCCCCCCCCAATTCCGAATGTTGCACCAAAAACTTTCAGGTAATTAAGGTTTTGATATGTAAGCCAAAGAAATACTTCAGTGCAGATCAATGACGCTGCTTACGGAACCTATTACATCAGCCTTTAGTCGAACCTGATCAACGCACTATGTTTTACCAATTGTCCATGATTAATCTAACATGTACATGAGGGTCGAAAAATGTTATCCAGGGCGAACAATAGTAATTTTTTCAAGCAAAGCGAAGGATTTTTCTAGGGATGGGCAAAAAAGTTGATATTTTACTGTTTTCCACTCGAAACTAAGAAAACGACCTTTTTGCTAAAAATTTGATAGGAAAATGTCAAATTTTTTCAAGACCCCCTTCTACCCCTCTCCTTTCGACGCTCATTATTGTGTATACAGGCCCATAACCAGCTTGGGACACCAGGGGAGCGAAGAGATTTCTGAGAGGAGGACAAATGTTTCAAACTTTGTCCAATAGTTTCAAAATATGTTCAACACATTTTTCCAGGGGGGGGGCGAAAAATTTCCTAGGGAGGCGCTTCAGTTACGAACCTGTGTGCATTTAGCATTGTAAATGTTAGAGAATTATTCACGTCATATCTGGCATTTACCTGAGGTTTAAGTTCCATGTGAAAGTCGATGATAATGAAATACAAACTTGTATCTAAGTGCCTGTAATCACTAACTAACAGCTAAACAATGAGTAACTCTTTTCGCAACTGTTTCTGGCGCACCAGCTTGCTGTATGTCACCTAATGGTGATGCAAACTTCATTTCAATGCCATCGCAAAAATTCCTCTGTTAACCCTACCGTGCTACAAATACATTATGTTTGTCTGTAGCATCAGCCGTAACCTTAAATGGACATTGTGTATTTTTGTCTTTGTATAATGTTAAAGTAAAAAGCGGCAATGTACGTTTTATATGCCTTGCAGCTCAAACTTTGGCTGAGAAGCAATCTAGTGTCAAAGCCTTTTTTATTACACAAATTGGCCATAGACCACGGGCCTCAAACTCAAAACGAAGGCCAAACGAGGAATTAAAAAAGAAACAGAGCCGCATTATGACTATTCTAGAGCTGCAATATGACGCTGACGCAAAAAAGGCTGTACCTGAAACTTACTTGAAACAGCTTTTGCATCTTTTTACCTGCGAATAATATCGTGAGTTATAGGGAGTTCATCTCTAGCCCTCTCCATGCTCGTTTAAAACAGCTATGTCCAACTCGCGACCCAGTCGAAAGTTTAGCTGCAGTGATAAGTATCCTACATACTGACAGCCACTTCTTATTTTGATAATTTTCAAGATGCAGGCAGTTCTCAGTACCACTTTAACCAGGGGCATAACGAGAGTGGCACAGTTCCCCGGGTGCCCTGTCACTATGGGGCGCCGAATGACTACCGGGTCGCCGAAAAGTCACAACAATGTCACAGGCACTTTCTTCAATAAACTATATTTACTTCAAAAATATCTCAGGTTCGAACGTGGGGGCATCAAACTTGCTTCTTGCCCCGGGGGTCAAACAACCTCGTTACGCCCTGACTTAATACGTCTGTTACCATTGCAGTTAAGATTCGAACGCATTCAGTACATTAGTTTAAGCTAAATTTAGTTTGCTAAGATCAAAGTAAGCTATTCAATGTGCGGCCCACACTAATATGCCACTCATTATGCGGCTGTGGTCAAGATAGTGACAAGTTTTGCTCAGTAAGCCATTTGGGTTGGACATACCTGGTTTAAAATGAACTTGTTGACACGCTGGCCGAGCACTTGTAAACACCGGTGAATAAACAAAATAACATAAATGTTAATTATTTCAAAATTCCCAAAAAGCATAGCGGGCTGCACAAAATGCCCTCGCGGGCGACATGCGGTCCGCGTGTTTGAGACCCCAGAATTGATTCTAAATATTTATTTGTTACGATTAAGCATGCATTGTGCCGGTTCAATCACAATCATGTGGAGTGTTAACGTTATCATCAATAATTTCACATTAACTTGCCGGCGAAAAAAACAGTTTTGCCAAGTAATTGTTACAGGCAAGTTTGCCTGAACAACGAGTTCTTGTACATAAAATCAGCTTTGCTGAAAAAACAATAAATCGGACAAGACAACAGCAACGATGAGAAGCTGCAACCAATGAAAATTAGTGTCAGCCCGTTGCCAGGACAACAGAGACTGACAGACTGTTACTCAAGGGCAACAACCCCAAGTCACCCCAGTAAAATTGCGGTGAAATACAGTGGCGTACGCGGAAAATTTTCATGGGGGGGTTTCATTCAGTGGCATAGGGTAGTCATTTGTATTTGGTGTGTGCTGTTTGTGACGTCACAATTTGACGTCATAGTCCTGTTTCCAAACCAACGTTT
>JGI24021J15306_10010031_pt1 | contig 11723 bp, 6 predicted proteins | sample Ectturendosymbi1_FD_15306 | JGI IMG/M metagenome (IMG submission 15306)
ACATTTCAAAATTTTATTCAACGCCAGAAAGTCTCGAGCTGAGCGAGCGCTCAGGACAGGGCGGACTAGATGAGTGCGACCAACGTCGAAGGTTTGGATTTCGGCACTTGAAGATCTTTCTCTTGCTTCCGATTCCTATCCGTTCGCACTTCGTAACTCGTCTCATACTAGAAGAGTTACTCGTATATGGGTGAGTACGGTAGGACGCTCTGTAGCCTGCTATTTTAAAACCCACACACCGCAAATGATGCGATTAACTTAAATATGACGTTTCGTCGGGCATTGTGAAGTAAGCACAAGAGCGTTCCGAGCACTTTGAGGGTCTTTGAATAATCAACTTTTCACATTTCTTGAAGCCGCGCAGAAAATCACACGGTTCCAACGTTGTTTTTTTTTTGTTGTTTTTGTAAACACTCCTTCCCAAAACTATCCAGCAAAGCAATAATACGACCTAGACTAGGGGTTCCTAACCTTTCTCTGACCATGTACCGCTTCAGCATTTCGACAGATCAGCCTGTACCCTTAAATTTCTTATGAAAAAAAGACTGAGTAAAATTTTAAAAAATCCACTGAATTTTTAATATAACCTTTTGATTTTTAGAACCATAAAGGTAGACTCCGGTTTAATGTCTCACAGTTAATATATTTAGCAATAAGCATACAATGATTTTTGAAAATAATATTCCCTGACATATGTACAAACATTTGGAAATAAAGAATATACTGTATAAATTATCTTTTTCCCTTTTATTGCAAGCCTTAAATGTGCCCCTAAGGGGGACATGCAGCCCACATTGGGAACCCTTAACCTAGACCAAGGTTTCTTAAACGGAACCCTCGGGCCCCTTGGGGGCCACGAGCAGAGGCCTTTACCAAATAACTCTGCCGTGATATGCAAACTCCTGTTGATGAGCAGGGGCCCACAAGTGTTGAGGGTCTTTGGAAGGGGGCCAAAACCCATGAAAATTTGAGAACCACTGGGATAGACTGACAACACCAAAATACAAACGCTCCTAGTGCGTTGCAACCCTGGGAAATGCTGCTGGAATCGAATTCAGCTCCTCCGACACGACACAAGGAGTGTGTTGTAGCAGTCAACCAAGTGTTGCTGATACTCACCCGTGCGATCCGTCTGACGAGCCAGTCAGCGTTTCCGAGCCATCGCTGCCCAGCTGCACGTTGGAAAACCTAGCGTTGAGGCAATCGCCTCCAGTCCAGATAAAGCGGGCCGTAGACTTACATTGTGAGGTATTCTCGTTTGTTCGCTAGGATCCAACGTGTCCGTCTGACCGGCGTACTTGCTCGTGGCCGACGAACTGGTCTCGTTTCTTTCGTGTCGTTTGTTCTCGATCTGACGCTTGGCCTCCTCAACCACGTCTATGAAATAACGAAAAAAGTAGTAACGGTCAGTCAGCCCTCGAGAGTTGTCGGTCGATTTCGGAGAGCATCGGCAAACAACATCCTGTGTCGGAGGGCGCGACATGAAGCGCAGTCAACAGTTGCACGAAGACGCTTGGTTGATTGGCTTTTCCGCAACGACACTGGGTTAGTAAGCGCGTCGTGCAGCGATGTTCCGGTTCGCGCGAGCAACATCCGAGGTCACTTGTCGGCCTCGCAGAACTTTGGTGTGCGACGTCACTCGTGTCTCGCAGTCGGGTTTGCATGCGCGCTCTTTCGCTGTGCCTGTGCCGCAATCGTTGCTGAAACAGCGCGGCTTTAGCGCGGCCACGTAGGTGTCGAATAATGCGCACTGGAGGCCCGAGGTCGAAAAACGTTTTGAGATGATTTCGCATCGTCACAGTTCGCGGACAACACTGCAGACTTTGTTTATTATCAAGGTTGTTCGTCAAAGCCCTTGGCTTGTCGTGGACTTCTTTCTGACAAGTCTTCTTTAGGCCATGCATCATTTCTAAAGATGGACGTGGGAATTTTTTCCAACATAATAATTTTTCACTATTAATAACATACACCCCATTAGTGATGCATGGCACTTTTTCCTCCAAACCAGTAGTTCTCAACCTTTTTATAACCGGGGACCGGTCAACGCTCGACAATTCTACAGCGGGCCGGGAGTACTCTGTAATGGTTGTTAGTTTCCAACAGCTTGAATGAAGTTACCAGTTTGAACCACCAGATAAGGCTGTACACATTTCACCACCAGTATACATTTTGTAATTTTCGCCAGGTACCAAGTGATCCACGGCCCGGGGTTGGGGACCACTGGTCTAGACACAGCAGTGACCATCCCACGCCAACTAGAAGCATCTCTCCGGCTTGAATAAAACACATCTATCACTTGGAGGGCATGAAGCAAGCTCCATCGAGACCGTCGCAAGAGCGCCAACCGAGATTTCTCAGAAACAAACAAGTCCATCGAGCTTGACTCGAGTGTCCGTTTGACTCACCGAGCGTCACTCCCTGCGTAGACCTCCTGGACTGTCTCTCCCTTCTTGAACGCGCTCTTCTTTGCGCTTCCGCCTCCTCGTCACGCACCGGTTGCAGATGCGATCGTCGACGATCTGGCTTGTCGCTGCAACGAAAAGCGAAGAGTTACTGAGAAGAGCAGGGTCACGTCTCGCTTGCGTGTTCCAGTGCACTGTCAACTTTCCACCAAAAAGCAGAAAAAATCATTTGGCGAATAAATTCACTCAACAGCAGAGCGATAAATTCCCCAGCAATATGACCAAATCACGACGAGCAGCAACAAGTTAGTCCACCTGAGGTTCGAGCACTGGTCGTAACGCTATTCCAAAAAACACATCCCGCATTTGTTTTATCTGAGACAAAAAATAGACTTACTCTGATGGACCAGCAGCATTGTTATCTGGCAGTTCCGAAGCGGCTGAGGACGCGACCCGGGAGCTCGCAGCGTCGTCGTCAGCGCTGGAAATTGCAATCGCGTTATTATTAGCAGGTGGGGGGTAATAGACCCCGGAATGAGTTACGCCAAGAGTTCAAGACCAAAGCGAACGCCTCAGCTCAACAGTACTGAGTAGAACGTTGCAACGCAAAAACGCAGCGTCTATTTTGCTCGTGCACTATTCATGCTTCATTGCCTTTATATCATACACGGATCTAACACACGTGTGAGCAACATCGTGTGCCAACTGCGCCGGCCATAAAATTCCATGGCCACCAGTTGGTATTGTAGACCGTATTGTGATTAGGGCGTATTACTACGGTGCGAATACAACTACAAACGTCTGCTTGGAATCAGTGACATCGCTGCGCAAACACGCACGCAGACAAAAATTGCTACGCAAGCAAAGAAATTCGCTAAAGGCGAGCACAGAAAGTTCAGCAGCAATCGCTAAAAAAGTTTCCACACACGCTACACGAGGATATACCGTGCAGCAACGTTCTCTCGTCATTGTACAGTACGTGCGGAACCGTGGGGCAAAGACAACGGGCAAAACAGACTGAGTCATCCTCGCAGCTTCCACACGGCAAGCGACGACAGACCGAACACGCCACTCAATGCAAGCACTTGCGCGGTTTCGGAAAAAGGTTTGTCCCAACATATTCAGTGTGTGCAATTTAAGCGAAAACCGATTGCGCAGACGTCGGTGGGCACCGACTCAACCGAGGGATTCGACGGCCCTCGTGCACATCTTATGTATTCGCACGCTATTTTCGTATTAGTGTAAACACAGTTTCGGAAATCGGTCGGCGTTTTTACCTAAAGTCAATTGCGCACGGAGCAAATGGGCAGAAGCAGCAGAAAAATGTTACTTTGGAAGCGGCCTTAACAGACATTACCTTATGCAAGCCCTCATTCACAAGCATTGGAAATGCTTTTTGCAAACGTTAACAATAAAGGATGACAACAGTGAGCGCATCTATTTCATGAGAGACGAAACTGCAGGGACTTTCCTGCTTATCCATCCAACTTGAAAGGAACGGACCGCACCACTTGAAAATCGGCGCTGAGGAGGAAAGCGACAAGAGGACCAGGAAAATGAGGCGAGGAGTGACAGCAACCGAAAATATTCACCGGTGTTTACGACATTAAGTAAAGCAGCAAGTTGGTTAGTTTCACGCGACACGCCAAGTTCTCAAGCAGAGCATGGTAGTTCTGTTAGCGGTTGCGTCACGCCGTGTTATCGGACAAGACAAGATACGGTTCTTTCGACATCAACTCTATCGACCTCAGTAACAGGACTGCTTATCACTGAACAAGCGAAAGCTCCGCGACCCCTCACAGCCGATCGCTTTCTGTTGCGCACGTGACGGAAGCGCGAGGTTTCGACGCAAGAAAGCGTCAATCCAGGAATCGCGCAGCGGTTGTAACAAACCGTTAACGCTTGATTGAAAGAGGTGCTTACAGTGGTTGTAATCGTCGAACTTCGTGTTGTTTCAGAGATAGCATGGCAATGCTCTTCTTAAAGCATAAACTGCCGCGATGTGGATGTAAGCGCTGCTGTTTTTTCAATTTTCCTTGTCAAGTGCGTTGAAATCAATAACAAACCCTTAGCACGTAACAGAAGTCGGTATTTCTTGAAAGCGTAAACATAGGGCAGATAAAGCGTACCTGAAATTCTGCTGGGGGGCAAGAACACACACACACACTTTCACCAAACCCTAACGAAGTAGCAAACGCTTTCAAAACTGATTTTGTCCATGACTTGATTGAGACTAGGCCGATGTGATAAAAACCAGATGAATGTAAAATTGTCAGGCATGAAAAGTAACGATTCCAAAAACGTTAGAATAAGCTTGACTTTAAAAAATCGTGTAAACAAGTACAATAATCCGTGCAATACAAATATCGTGTGGGAAAAATTCGACACACATACTTGTTTTGTTAATATAATTATTTTCAACTAATATACAGGTCTAAATAAATGCAGTTAACAAAATGAATGCAAACGAGAAATTTTGAAACGCTCGCCTGTCTTCGTCGACAAAATTGCGTAATCTTATAGCAGTTACCAAATACACCTAATGAAGCAATAACATGTCGTCATCGCAACAAACTTTGGTACTTAACGGCAATAATAGGGTTCGTATGCCGCAGATAACGCAAGCATGAACGCGAAACATTCAGCAAAGTTCGAAGTTCACCAACAACAAGCAGCACGCACGTGACACCTCCCACGACCTCAAGTACTAGACCAGGACATTTTCGAGAAAAGCAAAAATCGTATCTGCTGCTGACAAAAACGTGCCGCACTCATTTTTGAACTTGAAGACAGCGAAGTAAAACTTAGCAGCCCGCCCGAAGAGCTGAGCGTAGCTCGAACAAAGCCGAAACGTGCGCAATTCGCGATTGCACAGAGCGGGCTGACTAAATGCGACCCACCGTCCAAACGCAACGAAGCTAAGATCGCACATCGATGGAAGTTTCTGCTACGAGACGAAAGTTCACCAGGTTCGTGCCAGGAGGCCATGCTGGTTAAAGTTAACAACACCCTTCGCACATTGCTATCCATGCAATCAATATGTTTACGGCATCGCTCTATCTCTACACAATATGCGTCTAACCTCGGGGGGCAGGAAGAATTGGACAAACATCCAACATCTCGTATGATGCTCAATATGTTTCTTAACTTGTTTCAAAATATTCTTGCATTTCTGTTTCTACGTTTCATCTTTTTTTTTCGTTGTTCGTTCCGAATGAGTGACATGATAACGTTGGGCAGAGAAAAGACAGCGCGCGCGAATAGAAGAAAACTACGGGTTTCTTTGAGCATTTTTCAACAGCAACAGCTACGAAGCCGGATGAGCGCTGATTTGGCGCAAAGCATTTTCACCACGAACAAAGAAAATAACAGAATCGTTTCAGGAACACACCAAGGCTTGAAAACTACCGCCGGTAAGTCTTTTAACCGAAAGAAGTATCAGTTAGCGTCACGACGTTAATAACACTAAAGAGACGGCAAGCGAGAAGACACCAATAGGAGCATACAAAGCATTCTTCTACCGAAGAAAACCTTTCGCTAGTAACAGCAGGCCCACCACACTGAGAAATACCTTGAGAAGCCACCGCGATTAAGCGTGATTGAAGCGTCAGCCAAGTCGGTACTGATGGTGCGGCCGACGGCTTTTTTGTAAGATATGCTGCAGCACGCAAAAACACATGGGTAAACACTGGCGATGGTGCCGAAAACTGAAGCAGGATTCATTGCTTTCCTCGGCAACGCAGAGTGCATGCTCCAGTCACAAGTGCATGTACGCTGAAGACTTGATTTATTCACATTTTACAACTTCACAAGGAAGTCGCTTACGGGGGAGCCAGACTTGGCGCTTGGCGTAAGGGCAGCTGGGAAAGGGGGACACTCCAAATAGGCAATAACGTGAACAGTGGGCTGTGTGGCGGAGGGTTGGAAGTAAGGACGAGTTAAGCCATTTAAAAGACAGGTTAGACAGCAAACTGCGGCTTTCGTCGCATGCGGGCACTGCCAAGCGATCAAAGGGAAAGAGAGCGCTGCAAAATAAGCTTAAAACGAAACCGTCGACAGTAGTGCTATGCACTTCGGCTGCGGTTTTTCAAGGTTAGATCGGATTAAACATTACGCGCACGGCACTGCGTAAAACGTGGCCACGAGTAACTCCTTTTTGGTCGTATAGTTTCGCATCATGTCAAGTTAACGTAACCTCCGCTTTTATTTTCACATTTTCCCGCTTATTTGAGGTTATCCGATTAACGACAACTTAGATTGACAGCCGGCCTGCTTTCAGCGTCAACACTTTTCGCTTTGAGCCGAACTCAATCGTTTGAAGTCGATGCATCATAAATACGACCGACATTTCCTTTCTGTTTCAGATGTATCTACAGTATCACTGAATCCGGTGCACTACAAGAAGAGCTTTATTCCTTCTTATACTTCTGAGTGTGCTTTCTTCGTTCTTAACAGTCCTTAAAGCCGACACTATGCTGTGCGTTCGACGTGTATCAACCCCGGCATTATCGTGTCCTTCGGCTTCAGCCATCAACAACGGCACCACTCGAAGCTACCACAGAGACACAGATGCCCAGTGGCGGCCTGACCTAACACTGCTCACTCACCTTCTTCGAAACGTGGCCGCGACGTTTGATGAAGACGGCGCGGCGTCTCCTCCATATCGCTTGTACGACCCTGAGCGCTGGTAACTGCAGCAAGAACAACGCACCGATAAGGACAGGAAGCAACGACCAGTTGCTGGGCGTGAGCGATCGCCAGCAACCGGATCAACAGCAGAAAATGCGGAGCACGTGAACACTAAGATCCGGGCAATCAAGTTCTGTTTCTATGACATTTCAAATTGTGCGTTAAAAACCGGAAAAACGCAGTCGCCACATATCAGCTGTTTTTGCAAAACTTAAAGAGAGCGGTCGCTATCAGGCCAGTTACCCACTGCAAGCTGACGGATCAGCTGATGCCAGTGTGTTTGTTTACTCGTTAACGACCGGGTGCACTCGATTCAAGTGCAAATACTCACGACTGGTTAGGCGCGTCATTGCACGCAAGCATTGCGGTGTTTGTGCGAATGTCACGAACTGACCGCTCCTCGTTTGCAACACGAGCGGCGAACACACGTCGTGGCTGATACTGCGTTAAAGCATCAGCGGCGGTGCCTGTGAAGACGGTGGGACTCAGCTGCATTTTTCAAGTGGAATCAGTTGCAGTCAAACAATTCCATGACGCTGAGCAATGAAGCCAGTTGCGTATTTTCAGGTTTTTCCTTCCTGCTCTGTTTTCTATTTGAATAAGGACGAAGGATGCATAATTTTACGTGAAAATGATTTCCTATGAAAATTTTGCCGATGGACCCCTTGCTTACCCCATTGTGGAAAGTGCTCACTTGAATACAGATATATGCAAGTTTGCATCATCGCAAAAAGATGAAAGCAGAGTCCAGTCGGCGGATTCTTTGAAAACGTACAGAAAGCCTAGTGCTTTTAACTGTTGTCCTTCCTGTTTCAGAAATTCGTGCCCGGGCGACATTCCATTTTTTAAAATGCNATTGACCACTTATTGGAGAAGTGAAAGATAAAAGCCATTAACAATTGAGACTTTGGAAATATTCTACTGGCACTGGATGTATATTGCATATCTAGTGACGCCGATTTCACTGGTTGCTCCCATTGATACAGCCATGGCAACGGACGCGTCGTCTCTGTCAAAGTTCACACAAGGGATACACAAGGTCATGCGCATTGCTTCTGACCGGTCAACGTGAGGTCACAGGCATTGGTTGTGATCGGCCGCGCAACGCCCGCATTGTCACTGTTCGCGAACGCCGCTCGAAACAGCGCAGAGCTTCGATACTTTTCAGATTAATTTCTCCAACGATCCAAGCATCCCGCGCGGCGGCAACAACACCCAAACTGCTTGTGACTCAAAACGATCCAAGCACAAGCCGATCAGGCTGAGCTGAGGAAAGGTGCCATCGGGAAACGATGCTTACCCTGTCTTCTCGGTTGCGCTTTCGGTATCTTTCCCTGTCGACTTGTTCGCTGTCCGTGCGTCGAGAATTGGTGCGACACGTGCGGTCCGCTTGCTGGTGTCCCCCTGCAAGAAGCACAGAGATATTGCGCCATCGCCGAATGTTTCACAACAGAAGGAAACCGCAGAACGCACGGCAAGGGCGATTAAGTGAGACGTGCTGCTTGCGGGAGAGACCAGGTTCTGTGCGACCTGAGGAGAAAACGCAGTGACGGAATAGGTTGAAAACGACGCGGAGCGTCTCGAAGAGCGTGCTCCATGCAAGTTAATTAAACGGCGAAAGTGCAAATGTTTGTCACCGGGTCTGAAAACCAACACGACGAAGAGAAAAACCGGAATTTCATTGCGAACGTCTGTTTTTTTCCAAAAAATAAACAACTAGTTGAGGGCGTGGCCGCAACGAGCAACAAATTGGCTGCCGAACTTTTTTTCCACCGCCACTGAATCGACGCAGGACGAAAAGCAAAGCTGTGTTAATTCCCTGTCCATCAGCAAGCTGCTGTTGTTCGCTGACCTTTCTTTGTGCGCTGTCGTCAGCAGCAGCAGCAGCAGATCTCGCGCTGCTCCCCGAGGTCGACTGCAGTTTGTCAAAATCACTCTGTCGCGGCGTCATCGATACCGGTCGCTGGAACGGCTTCATCTTCTCGTCGTAACTGCCCGTCTTTCGCAAACCTGTTCCCGCAAATTGACAAATACAAATGCGATGCATTGCGCAACAACGACCGGGCGTCGCGCTTTTTAAAAATGTGACTCTTCTCTTTTCCAAACGCCACGCAACCACGTTCTCGCACCGAAACCGCGGGATAGCAACCAGTAAAGCCGGGATGCCATAACCCAGCGCGTTTTATCAGCGTACAGCTGTGATGCGAGAAATATACGCGGGAGTAAGTTTCGCTGAGCACGTTTACCGCGAACAAGTCGTACTACATTGAAATGTGGTTTTCACTTACAAGGCAAGTGAAAGTTTTACTCCACAGCGCAAACACGCGGAGCGCCGAGGTAACGTGTGTGTGCGCATGCGGGTTTTACACAGGAGTAGCATTCTGATTCGGTAGCAATTAAACTACTGCAGACAGATATACTTTATTATTTCATTGTTGCATCACAACATTAACCCGGAATCAATGAACCGTTACGTGAGCACAATTGCCAGCACGTGCTGTATTGCGAAATCTGATTTAAGGCAAGCCTCCCCTTTGCACAAAGATCCAGTGTTGCCAACCTTGCGGCTTTCCCGCGAATTTTGGCTTGTATTTTTCTGGATTTGCGTTTTTTTAAGACTTGCGGGTTGCTTATTTTTGGGCTTGTTGTAATAAAAATTAGCTTGTTTTTTTGCCTTGTATTTTGCAGATTTCTGTTTTGCGGATTGCTATTTTTTAATTTTATGGCATTTTTGCTGTTTCAATGTACTGCAAAACGAAATTTGGGCGTGTTTTTGTGTAAATTTGCTCATTTTAGGCTCGTGTTTTTGGACTTGCCACCCTGCTTTTGTGTTTAATTCTTTAATTCATCTGCTGTTTTTTCTTTCCAACGCATTTTGGGCTTGCATTCCCGTTAAATTACTTATTTTGGGCTTGTTTTTCAAATGTACTTGCTTGTTCTTGCAAAATAACCTGGCGTCACTGACAGAGATACATGTGATTTAAGGTAGCAGCTGAGCATGATGCGAACAAGGGTTTCATTTCTTAACTCGAGAGTTGACTTGCGCAAAAATATTCGACATGCATAAAAAAAAAGATGGCGTCAGGGTTGCTTAGCGACAGTCGATCCTCAGTCCGACAAGCGAACATGTACCGAGAAATTAGGGTAGGAAGCCTTGTCAACAAAAAACTTGCCTGATTTGAGCTTTTATCAATTCAAAATGGAAAGCTTCGTAGAATTTTTGTAGATGCGCTATTCGACAACCAGTTGATATTTGCTTGCTGTTAAAATAGGTTAAAATAGAACAAGGTGTACTTCTCCAATTAGCGACATATGTTTTGATCGTGTTCGTGCGAAGTTCTCTATCACAATAACATTACCGAGTTTTTCGCATTTCGCAAGATGGGCCAGGATTTTACGCAACGTCACTCCAAACTTCCAATTAATCAACACTATCAACGTCGAAATTCGCTGGGCTATTTCCGTGGTCATTTTAATTTCAAGCAGGCATTCCGAGCGCTGTGTTGACGGTAACTCCAGCAACGTTTAAGTGGAGAAATAAGGGAGTGCCGCGTGACGAAAAAAAGATGGTCGCAGAGCACCGCGATAGCAAGAGAAATCAACTGAAAAGCAAACCGCGCGCTACCTAATCCCTTTTCTCCTTTGACCGGACAATGCCATGGGATTAGTTGATACTGTACTAGTTGATGGCCAGCATACAGTATGCAGCGTAAACAGCAAAGAACACGTAAAGTAAACCGAACGAAGGGTTTACTCTTACCCGATCTCCACGTCCCAGGCGCGCCTTCCTTGATGTCGGGATTCCGTTCCGTGGGCGTGCTCGGAGTGGCGCCAGGACCGTTCGCAGTTTTCTAGAAAAAAAGATTATAACGTCAAAGACGCACTAACACCGGCGGGAATTCCCCTCATACGTGAGCGCGACGTGCACGGCACATTTCCACAGACCGCAAACAAAGTAAAGCTGGGGATGTTTGGACACTGATGAAAAAAGTGGCGCCACGATTGTCCAGCACAAGAGAGCTGCTTCCAGCAATGCAACGGAATAAGAGTCATGCCACAGACCAGACATTGGACATTGTGACGTGTTTTGGCATTGTAACGCTGAAGAGAGCAGGCAAGCACGTGAAACAGCAATCGTTTCTATGCATGGGCAACATGAATTCAGCTCATTTCGTTTTAACCAGAACAGCTTGGCGTCATCTGACAAATATACAGCTTTGGCAAAAATTTCATCCACACAAAAGTAAATATTCCGCTTGAAAAACGATTACGTGACCCTCCTACTCAACTCTGAAAAAAACTGTGTCAGCTTTCCTCAAGGTTTTGAAAAAATTAGCCTGAAAACCGAACGAATACTAACCGAGGCTACGATCGGCTGAGCGGCGGCGGTGGGGCGACTTCCTATCTCGTGCGCGCTCATGACAGACGGACGGATATCCTTGGTGACTACCGACGAGGACAGATGAAGCGAAGCGGGTCGCGTCGTGCGCCGCGAAGCGATGCTGGTAACACTGCCGCTCGACGCGCTCTGCGACAGCTTCGCGCCGCCCCGGCTGTCCTGGGCGTCGCGATTTCGCAGGTTCACGGCTTCGGACGAGCCGCCTCGCGCGAGACCCGGCGGTGGTCGCCGGT
>JGI24021J15306_10010032_pt1 | contig 11722 bp, 11 predicted proteins | sample Ectturendosymbi1_FD_15306 | JGI IMG/M metagenome (IMG submission 15306)
GTCGGAAGGGGGGGGGGCAAGGTCTCCCGCTGGATTTTGAAATTTGACATTTTCCTATAACTTTTCAACCAANAGATTATTTNGTTAGTTTCGATTCGGTAAAATTAAATTTCATNACTTTCCCCCCNGGAAAAATCCTTTTTACCACCCCTTGAAAAAATCCTTCCGACGNCTTCCCNGNGCAGACNTGNCTGGGGGGATCAATGTAGTTTCACGACTGTTAAACACAAATGAGGATTACGCCAGGNTGCTTAACGACAAACATCANTAAACAACTCCACTACGTGAACCCTGCCGNTATTTGTTAGAACCTTGTTATTCGAAATTCNNCAGCTGAATATTTTNGGGCCANGTGAACGCAACTTAAAAACTAGGAAGATTGAAAGTAAAACAACCAACATACCTGCCATTAAACTATCAAAGCNATCCTAACTTGTGAATGNTATTCNTGGGATGCATTGTGACTGATATATTTCGAGGCACAACATAATTGACAGACTACGACACTTATTGCGAACAATGTAGCCACAAATATTGAATGTGTTATTTTATTCAACGTTTCAGCTTACTCGTAAGCCTTCGTCAGGAATATAACTAAAATAAACATTTTGTTCCAGACTAAGATAGGAACAAAGAAAAAACTGCGACTTCTTTGTTCCTTTAGCAGTTTAAAGCGCAAAGCGTAAAAAAGACTTGCAGTTTACTAACCTCAAAATATTTTTGATGAGCCCGATGGCTACGTCATCAGTGGGTTGTCGTGCCAACTTGCTGTACGAGCCCTGGGTGTCCAGGCCCTGGCGACTGGACGTTTTCTGGGGCTTTTGTAGCCCGGGCGACACTGGGCGTTTTGCGACCGACTGCTTGGGTCCAGAAGTCCCTTGACCAGTGGGAGAACCGGCCTTTCCGCGGCTTCTCCGTCGAGCAGAGGGGGAGGGACTAACTTCCGGAGAGGTGTGGGACTCAGGGGTCAATAAAAATTGAGTGTCCACCGATGGAAGCTGCGAATTGATTACAACAGATTGATGGTAACGTATTCTAAAGGAACGACAATGCGCGATTGTGACCAATGGAGACTTTATGAAAAGCTAACATATGGAACTAGACTTGTGAATACGAAACACAAACGCTTTAATGGCTATAACAACCCAAAATAAAGTCCACTTCTAGAAGGTTTAGAACCGTCTTTTTATGCACAATCAAGTTAAGCCTATACTTCAGAGCAGTGGCGTAGCCAGTCCAAAATTTTTGTGGGGGGACAAAAATTTGGAGGGGTAAAATTTTTCATTTTAGGCGAGCAACAGTATTTTGTTTGGGATACCACATCTCAAAACATAAAATGACTAGATATGCCAAAAGTTTGGGGGGCATGCCACCCTGGCTACGAATATGCTTCAGACGGCACATCTCATCTGTTCTGACGAAAGTGCATTCCGATTGCTCGCTTCTCTCTTTAACCACCTGCTGTGCGGTGNTGTCTGGGGGTGGAGGAAGGGGTTCCTTCTTGCACTTTAGGTAAGCGGCTCTCTTGTGAAGACTTGACATTATTTCGTTCACGTAGGTGCGCAGAAGCTCAGGAGTCACCGTCTGCATTAAAATGAATGAACGCAAGTGTTTGCGGCGCACATCGTGAAGTCTTGGTGTTGCATCGTCGCCCCGTTCGTCAATTGGGCCGTGTGGATTTCCTTGCAAAGATTGCAGTGCTCGTATCGGGCAAGTTACTTTATGACTACAATCTTGCAACTAGCGATAGGCTGAATGGTGCAGTTTCTGTCGTTTTCACGTCGAGACTTCAAAGAAACAACGACACAAGAAAAATAACAGCGAACATATGAAGAAAAAGTATAGAAGACTATAAGGAGCGCAATCATAACAAAACTACAGGATTCGAGAAAGCCGTCAGTAGCACTGAAGTGGGGATCGACGCATCAGGTACACCAACGTGGTCCATGCGCACAAAGCGTTCAGCAAGTCCACGTTTGGTCCGATTTTCAAGGACATTATCATAAAGCGCCGCACGAACTTAGCGGTGAAAGAAAAGGTGTAGTTCCGTCTCGATATCGTCGCATACACAACAAACCAATCATTTTTGTGAAAAAAAAATACACAAACACGATAATGATCTTTGAAAGTTTCTCCGTGACAGTACATAAGGTAACGCTATTGCGCGCGTTGTCTGGATTGAAGAAAGCTTGTGCGTGTAAAAAAGGTGTGGACAGTAACAACGTGGGACCGTCTTTCAACTTTTGCAGAAAAAAACATAGAAATTTCTCAACTTGTTCAACAAAACTACAGGGTTTCACTGTCTTTTTACACGCACGTATCCGTACTTGAACGGAAAGATAAACAAAATCTCACAACTGCTCTGTTGTCTCGCGCGAGGCAAGATTGGATTTTTCATGAGAGGATTTGCGTCCTCCTAACACAGGCTAACAGCTCCTTCTGACCGTACTTGTTTAAAAAATCTCGTTTTTTTCTCATCGAAGCAAACAAGTTTCGGAAGTACTTAAAGCTTCGCCAGTATTTTTTACCTCTTTATCGATGTTCGGTCGCTCGCACGCATCCACGCGCCTTTTCAAGTTGCTCAAATGACTTGCAATCTCTGCTGCCATNCCGTTGCTGTACGCCACCTCGCTTTTAATCCGCACCTGGGCGTTAGTGAGCCAGCGTTTCATCGCTTCCATGAAAGTGAGGTCNACCAAATGATGTTTGAATCTGAAAATAGTTAACTCCTGGAAACAGTTTCAGAGATAGCTTTAAGAAAACATTGTAGTTTGAAATAGCAGATGTGACGTGATGGTGGTCCCAGCGCTAAGAACATTTTTACCATGAAAGGACAATTCGTTTTTCACAGTAGAGTTTCAAAATGCGACAGCAATCCCAAACAAGTCCTTGGTTTTGAGAATTGCCAAACAACATAAAAAGATCAAATCATTCCCGAAGATTCTGTTTCTTTATTCCTGATACGAACAAAGGTTTGAATTTAATCGTAATGGTTTTTCAAATAAATATTCCACATATAGTTGTAACGTTGATCGTCAAATTAAGCCGCAAGTTGAACTTTAAGCGAAGAATAAAAGGCAGACACAAATCGGGCTGTTTTTTTGTGAAAAGCATTCACTAGGATTAGACATCTACAGTGACTATGGCTCATTTTTGCAGTAACTCGATTTTCTTTCATTTTTAAGTTGACGACCTTAACATTATGATATAATCGAAGACGTATTTTTTCCAAACTTCAAACGAAAGGAAAAATCCGTTGCTACAGATTGTTAAGAATCGCTAATTGTCAACGCAAGCGGACAAACAGCGACTGAATGGGGCAAAAAACATAAAAAAACATTTTTGACAAAACAAATATGTACATGTTTGCTCCTTGAAACGCAACGTCACGCATGAACTGACAAAAAAAACAAAAACGTTCGCAACGCCAACGGCGCGATTTAGGACTGACGTACCCATCCTCGAATTTCCTGACGATTTCGGTTGCTCGATCGATTCTTCGCGACTCCATTCCCTCCAGGTCCTTCATGATCACCCCCTCGGAAGAGTCGACTTTGAGCGAGATTTTCTCGAGACGCTTGCGAAGCGGAACGGTTTCTTCCGGCGAAAAGTTCCCCCCCTCAGAAAAAAACCTGTCGACACGTGAACGGGAATCTGGCTGCGATTCTTTTTACTCTGCACGGTTTAGAACAAAGACAACTGCATGTCGTTAGAAACACGGGCGTCGGAAGGATTTTTTCCCGGAGGGGGGCAATAACGAAATTTTGCAGGGGTGTCCAAAAACATTTTTCCAGGGGGCCGATTGTGGTGAAATTGCAATGTAACAACTTAAAACCAAGAGAACAACCTTTTTCTACTAAAAATCTATTATTTAATTTGAAATTGAAACTGCTTGGAAAAGCAAAAACGCTGCAAATCGTGTTTTCTTTCAGCAAGGCTGGTTTGGAATTCCTCGATCGAATTGCTTGTCAAATTGTGGCAGGTAATTATAAGATGAAACGTGTTCCGTGAGCCAGAATAAGTTCTGGAACAATGCGAGTGCTTCAACAATATCAATGTTTGAACAATGAACCATGTGTCTACTTCAGGTAAAACCGCATTTCTTGGGGGTATCGCAAAGTCCTCTAAATTCCAATTGTTCCCAGTGCGCCAATGCAAAGCTTCAGCGAGTTTTTCGTGCGTTTTTTTAACCGGCAAAAGTTTGGCGTCTCGCAACTCAAGCACAAGAAACCGGAGCATCGATGTAACTGATCCCATTGTTGAGAACGCAGCTTCGCACTTACTTGAACGACCTCACGCACTCCGCGTTGGAGGTCCGGAGCCGCGCCAGCGTCGTGTCGAGTTTCTGACGGAACTGACGTAACGACAGCTTGATGTCGCTCACGTAACCTCCCAGCGACAGCTGCATGTTCTCCGTTAGCGAGACAATCCTGGGCGAGAAGAAAGTTCAGTGAAGACAGGACTTGTTTCGGGGAGGATTTCGTCGCGCGGCGAGAGGTTGGCTTGAATCCACAGGATGTTGCATAATATGCTTCAGTGCGGCACTAGTTTTTTCTCCGGTCAAAGACCGAATTTTTGTTTAAAATTACCAAAAAAATTACGTCGATTCGGTCACAACATCTGAAAATATGGTCTAGTGAATACTGTTATGGCGAGTTTCAACAGCATTATGGGAAAAATGACCGAAATGTATCAGCGAAAAAAACAGGTGCGGCAAGAAGTAAAACCTAAACCTAAGCAAAACATAGTCAATTAGGCAAATCGAAAAACGTGTGAAAGTGCCATTTTCTTGCAGAAGCCAGCACCCCTTCTGCAACACGTCGTTATAAAACGGCAACACAGGGCGTTCCTGGGTCAGGCGGCATCAGGTTAAACACGGAGCGCATGTTGGAACAGGTCAATCAATCGTAATATTTATTCCACCAGACCAGTGAGAAGCCTTGCACCCTTCCGCTTCCTGGGCGCGGTAGCCCGGCGTTTTTTCTGCAAAACGTCGGCATGTGACAAACAAGACAAATAAGGAAACAGTGCGGCAGCAAGCGGATGCTGAGGTGGAAAGAGTTTTCAAAAAAGTGCAAGAGCTCGAGAGCTTCCTGGCTTTCCGTCTAGACAGGCTTTCTTTTTGACCGATTGTCGACTTTCCAGCCAGCGCGCAGCATAATCCGCTCGCAAAGAACGCGCACATGAAGTCCGCGTCTAACGCCCGTCTCATAGGTCGTCGTGAACCGTGTGCTCGGATTTCTGCAACTAATCCGCGCAAGCGCGTAAAGCGCTCGGACCTGCAGGGGCACAAAGCTTCGTAATCGACAGTCATTAGATTTTTTCTGAAGGCAATTTCAGCCACGGCCCCATTCGCTCGACATCGGGCCTTCCCCCGGATCGACCGCAACTTACTTGCTCGACTTGTTGGCGCCGGCGAACGACTTTTCCATCTTTTCGATCGTCGCGCGAAACTGCATCGCCTCTTCGTCGTGCTGCTTTGTGACGTCGGCGAACTCTTGACGCAGGGTGTCGAGGACGGCGATTATTCCGTTGCAGTGACGCGCGACGCGCTCGCGGTGCAGCACCAGTTCGGCTGTGTCGTTCGCAAAACACAAAAGTCTTGGTTGAACGACTTTTTCCCGATCTGACACGATGGTCAGAGTGAGGCGAAAGGCTCGTGTCAAGAAACATATTTGGAATAAGAAGCGGCAACAGAAACATAAGCAAATTAAAAAAAATAAAAAATCTGCGGATTACGCAAAATTTCCAAATTTTAATCTGCTGCAAAATCTGGGATTTGCCGGCAGAAAAAATGGTTTCATCAGGAGAAACATCACTTGATTCAGTTCCAAAATATTAACCAGTTTTATTCCTTGTATCGCAACAATTCTACCTTTGAGGTGCCTAACGTTTATCGAAAATGCCTTCATATTCTGCATGCTATGAATTCCGGCTGTTGGTCGCATTAGTGAACCTAACACGCCAATTTGGCCTGGTGCCAACAAGCCCACTAACAGTTTTACAAAAAAATGCTGCAAACGGAATTTTTTAATTTCAGGAAATAATTTTGTTTTTGCCCAACCCCCAATTACTCCCACTACGTGCGGTTTGATTGTGGTTTCCACGCGAAGCAATTAGGGTTTGTTTGCGTCAACTAGAGTTTCTCGTGTCGGGTTTCGGCGATGCACAAGTGTTACTAAACATGGTTGCGCTAGTCGCTACGAGCGTCATGCAAATGCTGTTTTTTTTAACAAGACCACCAGCAGCAAGCCTTTTTTAACAAGAGAAAGGGCGATGAACCACGCCATCTTCACAATCCATCGTCACCAAAAGCAAGGTACGAAGTGATCACGCGAGCAAAGTTTTCTTACCGTCCATTTAAGGCAGTGGTTTTAAGCCTTTTTTGTACCGCGACCAATGATAGCAACCCACTACAACCCATCTAAAATTCGAATAAAGCAAATGCAGTACAGCTGTGTACAAAAAATATCTACTTGCGACCCTCCAAAAATGGTTCACGACCTTTCCGGGTGTTGCGACACCCAGGTTGAAAACCATTGATTTAAGGACAAAACTTTGTAAGTCAAGGACTTCCGATCACAAGCTGTGCGGTGCTGCTGAACCAACGTTTAGTTTTTGAACCAACCATTTCACCAAACACGTCCGTTTTTTCAAAGATTTTGTCAAATATGTGGAAATAAGAAGCGCAAAAGACGACTGTGTCGATCGAAAGAATCCTTTCGAGTATATATTTTGTCAGCTCCGTAAGCATCATCGTTTTTTTCAAATAAAATCACAAAAAAACTACGACAGCGCTTTTTATTATATTCAATATTATTTTTTTCTTGCAGCTGCTCATTATTCTTACTTTCTCTCCGCGGCTTGTCTCGACCTAAGTTCACCTGCGGTCGGTTGACCCGAAATAACCTCACCTGCGCGAACGTTCCTCACGTCAACTTCAATCCTCTTCGCACGGGGCGCATGAAGGTGAAGCCGGAGGTCAAGCTCAGAGGCGAGCTCCTCCTGCTTGCTCTGCGCCGCGTCCTCGGCCGTCTGCACGGAGCGCTCCTGCCACTGTTCCAGGTGGTTCAGAAAGTTCATGCGGACCCTACCGGACATGACGTGTGTTTAAGATCTTGATGCGATGCAATACTGGATTTCAGGGAATTTTTGTTGCAGATCAAAAGGTCGGAAGTTCGAAACCCGTTGCGGGTATCGTGAGCGGTGTGATTAACGAAAAACAGTCAGCGTCTGCCTAAACTTTTTCATGGATGCAACAATTTATAAATGAAAAGTTAAAACAAGAAAAAACAATTACGTTTTCTTTAAATCCCTCAAGTAGGAAGCTTGCAGAATCACGTTGTTGATGTAATCAGGTATTGTGGGAGATTCACTGGAATCTGAAAGGAAATGAGTATTTTTACGAACAAGTTGAAAAAAAATCGCGTACAAAAAAGTTCCAGTAATTTCGAATTGGCATGCTGGGTTTCCGTTATGAGCACGTTATTAATCAACAAACATCACATAAGGTCTTTCACTGCACACACATACGAAAAACGATTGGATATTTTCAACTGCCGTTATTCCGTCTACTGCTGCTTCATGACTTTTTCGCATCACCACCGTCCGTACCAGATGTTTCTGTTAAAAAGACGCCGCCATTTTCTCCATACGGCTGCTCCTCGTTCTCATCATCAACTTCAAAATCGTCGCGGTTCGCTGATGTAATGACGTAGAAGGAGGTGCCCTGTTCGGTGGTGAGGATGTCGTGGACAACTTTCTCCAATTCCGTCTCCGCCTTGACGTCCAGAGTCTGTTGAAGCGCATCGTACGGATCAATCAGGAAAAAGAAACGTCATTAAGATTTCTTTATGACGGCACATAGCCAGATGCATGAAACACTTTGGCCAAATGCTGCTGAATGAAAGATCTGACGCGGCAATTGTGTGTTGCCGTTGTTGCGGTTTAAGCTCCATTTTTTAAACGCTTTAGTCATTAACATGCTTCCTGAGGTTCACGGTTTTCCTTCTGATCCAGGCTACTTTGTTGTGAGTCGTCGATTTGTTAACTTCCCGCTTTAATATCTGGCAGCCCCGGTATTTTCACGTGGCGCGTAATGACAACTAAAAGATAAGAAGCATAAACAGCATCCTGCTGTGCAAATAGAAAGCAAGAAGCAAGAAAAAAAGTCACCTTAATTCAAAACAGCGATAAAGAGGTGACGCGCGCAAGCGGCAAAGATGTTAAAACAATATCTACAAGCACAAACGAACGCGAATATTGTGAGACGAACATCGAAAGCGCTGTAACTAATGCCGACAACTCAGTGGCTAGCATGATCAAAAACGCAGTCTGAAAACTCCATAAAGGAGCAAGCAAATGGCAAAGTTCACTTCAGAATTCATCAACTTGCAGCAGGTACTGGAAGTTTCATGCAGAGTACTGCAGCACATCCAATGACGCAATGCCAAGGAACGGGTAGAGACGCGAAACAACAATAAAAACCACGACTGACGTTACGTTGGCATTTTTAAGAGACCTGCGCCCTGCAATGCAGAAAATAAAATCGGATCGAAATATTGCACGCTAAGGTTTTGACGAAACTGTTAACCACCTCAATAAATTGTGATGCAGCAGGTACGAACACTGAGACTGATCGCTCGTCTGCCCTAACAACTGTAAATAAACTTGACATCGAATAGGTTGCGACGTTATGCCACATGAACAATGTTTCGCTGTTGAAGAAGTAAAGCTATGTTATGTCTTGCTAATCGTAACGCAACTGTATTTTCAATGCTGAATGCTGTAAGTAGAAACCGCCAGAGCTTTTGCAAAAGCAAGTTCGCCTTTCTTTTTCTTGCAAAAGCCTCTCTTTCCTTCCCTAACACTGCAAAGAACTATCTGCATCTGTCACAACATACCCTCGAATATGTATCTGTCGCATCCGCTTCTCCCTCCTGCTTCACCCGATCGTGCAGCTGAAACAAGACACATCAAGCTTATGTGTTAAGTGTGATAAACCATCAGTGCTTCTGAGGGAACGTCTTGCAGGTTTGAACAATTTATCTTTCACGTGTTGGTGCAGACGTTGTCCGTCCTTGAACCACCACTGCAGGAGGTACAAACGACGCATGACGCGAAGTGTGTAACAACGAAACTCCCGCAATTAGTTGAGAAGCACGCCACCAGCCGGTAAGCGGCATTTAAAAAAGTAGGGTGCGTGATCTCCAGGCACCCCTCATATTTGAATAAAAAAGTAAAAAATGCCACTTCCAAGCATCCATATAAATCACGTAATTACACGAAACGAAGTAAAAATCCGAGCCATATATGCCAAGCAAGAAAATGCGTAAAAACCAGGTTGCCTAGCAAACTCGATGGAAGGTCCCGCTTGGACAGGTGTCGTAGTGAAGCTGACCTCACTGTATGTGCTCGAGTCGCTGAAGATAAACATATTCACAAAACCAACGAAATAGATTCGACCAGACATACTGGATCACAGTGCCGGCGCTAAAATTACGATAACACGCAGTTTCGCTTACGCAAGCTTAATACCGGGCTTTCTCCACAGCCACCTAACGTGGGGTTGACCACACCTCGCGTTTCCGCCAGAGGTAGCAACGGATCCGGAGTACCGGAGTCGACTCCGACAGGATTCTTCGTTTTTCTTTCGGATCCGGACCAGGAGTCAAAAATTTTTGAAAAACCGGACCCGGAGCCACTTTTCAATTTCGGCAGCAGCAGCAAGAGTCTGCGCGGTCATTTCTGAAGTAAAACCATTGGTAATTTTCGATTGTATCGATTGTAGCCGGAGTCTGAAGAGGAGTCGGATTCTCAATTTTGAAAAATTTCCGGACCCGGTTCCGGATTCAAAAATTTTGGAACAGGAGCGGAGTCGGAAAAAGTGACTCCGGCCACCTCTGATTTCCGCAGCTACAAAACGTCACAGCAACGGCCCCGTCACCTTGGCCGGGTCGTCGCCGTCGGACGGGCGGCCGCGGTCGACGTCGAAGAAGGAACAGACGCTGTCGTCGTATTTCTGCAGCTCTTCGGCGACGAGATCCGGGTAAGTGCTCGACTTTTCCAGCTGCTGCTTGTGGAAGAGCAAGTAACTGGAAAGCACGGCAAGCCGGGTGAGAAACGGCGACATCGATTGCGCGCTGGCAACAGGTTACATAACAGTCGGCATGCACTTGTGACAGCTTTTCGTTTGCAGCACGAGGCTTTGGTTTCTTTGCGCGAATTGGCGCCGTCGTCATGGTGACAGTCGCCGAGTTGCTTTGAGCAGGCAGTCATTGATTTCACGTTTGTCAAAGACGGGGGAAGCTGTCCGCGCACGGCTTAATAGGAAAGCCCGAGGGTAAAATAAATATTTCAAACTTGAGCCCGTGGCTCCTAGCCGGGTGCCGCGGCGCCCTAGGGTGCCATTTACGATGCACAGGGGTGCCACGAGCTAATATGTCATCAAGCCCTAAAGCAAATTGCTATGGGCTCTACACCGGGTTCCGCAAATTATATTTCCCTTCTGTAGGGTACCGCAAGCATAAAAAGGTTGGGAAACACTGACTTAAGCACTTTGCAGGACCAGGAGGGAGGCGAGTTAAAGCAAAACAAGCGAAAATTTAATCCTGTCACGAGTACAGCATGTCGTAACATTCCAAAGCAACTCATGTTGAAACACAATTCGATCTATCACAAGCAGGGCTTGATTAAACCATTCCCATTGTCAACAAGCAGCAAACGAAACAAGCAATATCAACGCGGTCTTACTGGTCTTTGATCTGCGCCAGCATCTCCAGACACTGCTGCAGACACACGTTCAGCGCTTCTTCCGTACTTTCCTGTCTCAGTCGGTCCATGACGATGTCCAGACGAGACTCCCGGTCCTGATTGTCGGTGTCGTGCTTCAGACGGTTCTGTTCCAACTCATTCTGAAATGAAAACAGGCCATGCGGTGCAGTTGCCCTGGCAACCGGTGTTCCCCCTAAGGTGCGCAACTGCGCAGTACCATCAAGCCGTTTGCGCAGTGATATCTCAGTCTCGAGCCCTTGTAACATTCCAAATTTAATATCGTATATAGATCGCGTAGCCCTCATGACGCGTTTGAGCGGTTGTGTGTCGACATGGCTGCGCAATTGCATGAGAACTAAAACAAACATTTGCTCAGTGTGAATTTTCTTAGAGGGAGCACTGCTGGCAACGATTACCAATCGCGACATTTGCCTACGGCGCACTAGCAGCGAAACATTTCCGTTGGACCATGAAAAAAAAACGAAGTGCAGTAATCACCCGGTTAAGTTCGCAACTTGAATCTGAGCTGTTTGTGCGAACTTATATGGTAGGTGCGAACTTAAGCAGTTTGTGCTTTTAACTGCATTAGCAAACAGATGCTGATCATTAGGGCTAATGTTTGGAGATTGATTGATGCTTTCACTGAAGCTAATTATTCTTTTTAGCAAGGCGTATAGCATTCACTTACATTATGCCATTCACTTCACAAACAATGTTAGGCAAAGCAGGGGCGGGTCCAGCCAGTAAGGTTTGCCAGGCGATTTCAGTATTATTTGGTGGTCACGTCTCAACAGCCTTGCTACAGTAAGAGAGATGAAGTATACTTCACAAAACTGCTGTGACAAAACAATGGACGATAAAATGTCCTGATATCGCGAATGGTGTTTTCCTTAATTTTGCAAATTGATTGTGAAAAAACATACTTTCGTGAGTTTTAGGGGGGGGGGGG
>JGI24021J15306_10010033_pt1 | contig 11722 bp, 9 predicted proteins | sample Ectturendosymbi1_FD_15306 | JGI IMG/M metagenome (IMG submission 15306)
GAATTTTGAGATAAAATTTATTAATGAAAAGAAAAAACATCTAACACATTTACATAATTAGCAAAAGACACGAATACAGGGTGATTACTGGTAAGTATTCAAAGATTAAAGGTAGGGCTTATATTAAAATCATTCTGGAAATTCAGGCTAGGTCTTATTTTTGGAGAAACACGGTAGAAAGGAGATTTCAGCCATAACTATTTCCAAAATAGAAGAATTCATCAAAGTGGCGTTCAATTAGAGGGTGGCGCTCTATTTTTCAACCCTTCCTTTAGAGGTGGCGCTCAAATAGAGGTTTTACCGTAGTAATCAAATCGCCAAAAGTGGAAAGGTTTTCACAAGTTTTTAATGCAGAAAGCAAGTGTCACTAATCAAGAACATATTGACATATTTGAGCTTGTATTTACGTTGAGAAGGTAATAGAAAACTTGTGATTAAAGCATGCAAGCCTAGACAAAGTCAAGTTTATTTTTTTGGTTGATTGACCCAGACTCTTTTACAATCATTAATGGAAAATAGCATCTTTGCATGCTATTCAGAATCAATATTTTACCCTTTGAATTTTAATTCTCTTAATCAAATGTAATTAGCATGTGGTATGGCCATCAATTAGTGCTTGTCAATGCTGTAATGCTGTTCTATATGTGCAAGCACAACAGTAGGGTTATGTCTCAATTCCAATGCAACCATGGTTAAATTTTGATTTATACACCTTCGTGGAATGTCAGAATTGCTGTAAAATGTTGACACTTATATATTATGTAAGTTAAATGCCATGTCGGAATGTCAAGGAATGATTTGCAAGATGTTCAAGAACATCATATATCTTTGGAACAGATTGAAACATGGAAGTGTTGCAAAGTTGTACTAGAAAAAATAATGCAACAACAGTCATTTTCAGTAAAATCATCTGATGGTGAAATCATTTTTCCTTTGAAAAATCCAGTATGATTTCATTTGATTGGTTGATGTTTGTTGTTTCTTGCAAGTTTCATATCATTTTCATTAAAAATCTCCTATAAAATAGGTTCACCACATATAAAGAGCACTTAAGTTCTGATGTGTTTGAGCTTGTTTTTTGGGGAGCATCTGTTAAATATGAATTCACTGTTGATTGCATCAGAAAGTAAGTTCATTAGTGTTTTTTTTTTCATTCACCTTTCTCAGAATTGTCGGAGAACAATCTTATTGCAGCATCTCTGCACTGTTTATATTGTCCTTCCATTTTTTTTACATCTTGATACTAGTGTTTCCAACCCAGGCTTCCCCAAACTTGAAACCTGAAATTTTTGCTATTTTCTACCATCCTTACCTTGGTTTTAAAATCTGTCAATCCCTTTGCATTCAAACATATCAAACAATTTGGCTTAGCTGCATACCATAAAAAAACAGTGAGAAACTGTTCTTTAACATTAAAATTTTCATTAAGTTGTGTATTTTTGTTGTCTGTGCAATCTTTTCCTGAACTAAATTTGTTGTTTAGTATTTGTGTTTAACTTGGCGTGCATTTTTGTTATTTTGCAAACTTCCTCTTGTTTTGTACATTTGATCAGTGACATTTTACAATATTTAGTAGTAGCCCACAGTATTGATTAGGTGGAAGCTGGCAATTGACATTGAAAACTATATGGTTGTTTTGTGATCTCCTTATATAGTGTTTTGCATTAATTGCAATCAGTGAAGTGGATTCCTGGCTACTACTAAACATAGCAATTTAAAAGTAATATTGAGTTTATCATTCAAAAGTGCGTTTTACTGAAAACCTAAAAAGCCTCACATTTTCCAAGGTTTTTCCCTCTGATACCCAAACCCAAATCCTGTCCTCAATTAGAAACACTACTTTACTGCTTGTACTGGTTTATGTAATTCCATTGCCGTCAACGTTATATAACACTTAAGACATTTACCACACCAAAAATTTGTTTCTTATCTGTTGGCGTTGTTTTCTGTGTTTTCAGGTTGATTGCAATTCCTGTTGCCTTGGGATCATTTGTCTTGGTTAAGAACCGAGTCCAACAACGTCGACAACGGGACCTGAAAACCAGGCAGAGAAAACAAAGAAGCAGAAATTTGGAATAAAAGTTTCTTTGCTTATTTTGAAACAGATCTGCCAATAGCAAGCGATGCTTAAAACACGAAATCTAGCAAGATTTCAGGTTTTGTCTAATCACTTGAAATGTAAAAAGCCATTGTTTTCTACTGGAATATGCCATCCAACCGGCCTTGCACCCATGTTATGTCAGAGGCAGATGTCCAGTGGCTTTGTTGAAGATGATATTTTGTTTGAGAAAGTTAAAGGTGTGGGGATAATAACATTGAATCGACCTACTGCTCTGAATTCTCTAAATCTGAGTATGATAAGAAAAATTCATCCTAAAATTAAGGTAAGGCCTCATTTATAAGTGCTATATTTTAAAATATGTGTAGATGTTTACAATGCAGTGGATGGGTGTAGTTGCATGTTTGAATACAATAATGTGTGGCTTCCAGTGTCCAAGCAAATACTTAAAGTGAAGTGTTGCTTTGATTGTCATAGCAAATGTGAAAATGCATTGGGTTAAGTAAGAAGTATTTTTATTACAATAATCTGTCCTTTGCTGCTGGTGTACAAATATATTGTACCTAAATTGTATTGTACCCAAATACCTGTACCTAAAAATCATCGTTCATTTAGCTGCTAATTTTGTGCCACTTACCAACACCACAACTCACCAGTCAAGCATCATAACTCGCCAGACGTCACTCACAAAAAATCCGATACCCAAAACCAAAAAACTTTTTAAAGACTTGCTGAGTCTTAAGAGGGTTTGAACAGCTCTCTAGCACAATCGTCTGGCAGTTGCTAAGATGCGTGCAAACGGCTTGTTTTAGGCTGAAACATACTGGCTCTGAAGGTGTTAAGCAAGTGGTGTATGGTGTTCCAACACAAATTGATGCTGTCACTGCTTGTGGATGTATGACAGTCTGTTGCAACCTTGTAATTTTAGTGATATCTGGTGGTTTAACTTTGTTTCCAATGTCTGTGCATTTATAGTTTGGGCTTAGTTTTGACTTGCAGTTTTTTTGACTTGCACATTAGGTTCGAATCAAAATGTGGACCACACTCACTTTATTGATTTTCTGAATTTTCTGCTTATGCTCAATGTTGAGCCACTAACAGTTGGTGTTTGATTTCCTTTCAATTAAATGACTCTACTCATCTTGGCTGGAAAGCAAAAGGCATATCTGTCAAATGAGTTAACAGTGTGAGACAGAACAGAGGATGGAAGTGTAAATGTCGTACAGTGTGCAGTCATCACAATTGTCAGATCACTCAACCACCTTAAAGAGTTGCTGGCTGTGTTTGTGGCTACGCCCTGTGTTGTGCTAATCAGACCACAGTGGATAAGAATAGATATCTGAAAACTAGATGTGACAATGCTGTTCTGTTGTTTGTGGCATACCAGTCACTCTGAGTGCAACAATAATATAGCTGTCTTTGTGGTTGTGAATATCATAAAATTAGGATTTATGCTAAGGACAAGACACTTTCCTTCAGCAAGGCATCAAAAGAATAAACATAGTTCTCATCAGAGTTGCGGAGTCAGAGGTTTTTGGGTGGAGTCAGATTCCTAACAACACTGGGGGTTGGAGTCAGATTTTGTTGTCAGACTCCGACTCCAGATGTCCAATTGGATCATTTTTCACATCACACTCCTAAATTGCAAATTCCTGTTGAAATGGTACAATTTCTTTTGAAACTTTTGTTGAAACAGATTTCTTGCTGTACACCATGATTTCCATTGGTTTCAACAGCCAAATTTCATTCCCTCTATGTTAAGGAGTCGGGAGCTGGAAATTTTGGATAGGTTGGAGTTGGGAGCAAAGATTTTAGAAAGTCAGAGTCGAAAATTTTTGAAAGGTCGGAGTTGGAGCCGGACATTTTACCTCCGACTCCGCAACCCTGGTTCTCATTATTATAAACTGTACTTCGTCCTATTTTGATGATAGCTGTGTTCCACTCCACATCCATCAAATTGCATATGTGAGGGAAGCTGTTTTGAAGGAACTACATTTCAGTTCATGCCATTTTCTATTCATCAGTTTCACCAAGTCGGCAAATGATTTGGACATGGATTATGCAAAAAGCTATTTCCTAGCATAGGTTTTACTGAATTTGCTGCTCCTAAGAGTCTCAAATCTTGTAACACTACTAGGACAGATACTATTGCTGCAAGAAGTATAATTTGTTTTACCTACTTTCAGATATAGCTGTGTTTTATGAGTAATAAGTTACTTTGAAGATGTTCCCTTTTGCATGATAGAAGACGTCTTGGGAACCAGATCACTAGCAAAATATGTTGTTTTTCAGCCTGATGTTGTTAAATGAATTCATGAACCATGTAGTATGCAGTTTGCGCAGTGTCTTTTGTGTTATTTGGAAAATTGGATGACCAACAATGCTTTTCCTACAAGATCCCACTGCTATCTGATTGTATATCACCTATGTGTAAGATATACATAATCATTAATGAGCAATGGTGTAATCATTAATGAGCATTGGCGAATACATTTCAGTTGAGAAAAACAACAAGTGAAAATTATAAAAAGATTTTATGTTGTCACTAGAAGTCCAAATTATGCTCTTCTACCAACTCTTCAGTTCCCATATAATCTTGCTTTCATAAGTTTATCAGTACACACAGAAAAACTTAGTGTACTTAATGAAAAATTTCGCTTTAAAACACTTGTAAAAAAGTTAATTTATGGCTATGTCATCATACCAGTGACCACAAGTGGTCTGTACCTATACTCAAGGAAGGCCCGTCACCAGGATTTCGCAGCAGGGGGGCCAAAAACCACAAGGGGGCTACATTTTTACTACAATAATGGATGTATGCAGGATCGGGGGAACAGATTTTAAATGGGATGGGGGGCAGGCACCACTGGCCCCACTGCTGGCGACAGCCCTAACTCAAGTCACGTAGTATATACATTTTATGACGATGTCTTCAGAATGCAGTTGCTTTGGTAGTTTGTCATCTATCTTGTAAATGTAAAACGTCTTTCTTTACTTTATCTTATTAGGAATGGGAAGATGATCCTCGTACAACGATGATATTAATGAAAGGTGCAGGAAATAAGTCATTTTGTGCAGGAGGTGATATTCGCTCTGTAACAGATAGTGCCAAGCAAGGAAACTTTTCACCAGGTATGCTGTACAGAATGTTAGATTGCAATGCTATGCATACAATATGCTTCTCTTTTTTTAATACTTTGCATGTTCCACATAGAGCATTAAAGTTTGAGTAGTCAAGGTAAGTGTGTTAAAAAAACTGTCATCATAAAAGGGGGCAGAGCTGGGTTTATTTTTTTAGTCATAGACCGATTTCTTTTAAATGACTGAACAAAATTAAGTCAGTTCGGTCAAAAAGGCAGGCTAGTGGAAACTATTACAGCGAGTTTTGATGCAATAACGGGACAAATGACCGAAATGGTTCAGCGAAAAAAATCCCGGGTGTAGAGTCATTGATATTTCACAGTTGTTTGCATCATTTATATATATCATATATCCACATTATGGGAAAAGATAAAACTGGAAAAGTTGGCTGGTAAGTTTATTTTCCAGAATTTCATTGATATACCTTTCCACGTACCGTTTATCCGTAAGAAAATAATTATTATGTGCTTGTAAGGTATTACCTTTCGTTTGTCTGTTACAAATTCTTATGAACATTCTCTATTTGCCATTGTGCACCAACACAAACTCATTCTGAGTAATTTCACAAGATGAAACAGCGAACCTCACGTGCAGGTCACGATTTCTTCAGAGAAGAATATCAGTTGAACTACCGCATTGCTACCTGCCAAGTGCCGTACATCGCTTTTATCGACGGTATCACGATGGGAGGAGGTGTGGGGTTGTCTGTTCACGGCGAACATCGTGTTTGTACTGAAAGAACATTATTTGCTATGCCCGAAACTGGAATAGGTAAGCGAGCTCAAGTTTGCGGCTTGGGCATGAAAACTAGAGGTCATCCCGGTTGCTAAAAAAAACTGGGCCTGAAATCAAACATGTTTGTCGATTCTTGCTTACCGTATTTGACGCTCGGTTTGACTTCTAGTAGCATTAGAAAAATTAAAGCAACGATGTTCACATTGATTTGGGTTTATAGATGATGACCTTTCTGGCCAAATTTACAGACTATTTTAAGTGCCAAATGTGGTACCCAAGAATGGACGCATGTAATGGAATATCGAATCCTTCAGTACTTATCAGAGTTTTTTCGAATGTTAAATTATTAAGATTGGAAATAAATTTGGATTAAACAAACGTGAAAAATTGCGAAGTTGGTAAAACACATATTTTCAATGAATTTTGCAGTGGCATTCTTCGCGCTCCTGAGCAAGAGAAAGAAACAAACACTCAACAAGCTCACGGCACTGGGTAGTGACGTAACGAGCTAATTAACAGGTCGTGTGATCGCAGATCAGCGTTCTAAACCTCTGCGCGATCAGCTCATTTTGGCCCTAACAACTTCTTCCAGAATAGGATTCGATATTCTGGATTCGAAATAAAGACTCCGGAATATTCCAGAAACTCTGAATGTTCCATAATGCACATCCATATACCCAATGTTTAAGAATCTACTTCGAATTGTTCCAGGGTTATTTCCTGATGTGGGAGGATCTCATTTTCTTCCCAGACTCAGCAAGCACCTGGGTGTTTATCTCGCTCTGACTGGCTTCCGGTTAACGGGCAGAGATGTTTATAGAGCTGGAGTGGCAACAAGAATGGTGCACAGCTCTGATTTACCTCGACTTGAACAAGACCTGATTGCACTGGAGTCGCCGTCGTCTCAAGAAATTATTGGAGTGAGTAGGTATTTTGTTGTCGTATCACGGAGGTTTTTATAGATTGACTACGATGGTTAACAATTTCCTCGGGTACATTTAAATCTGCTGCTGACTATCCAGGATAGTCTAAAGATTTAGGCTGATACCGGCCCAAGGTTCTGAGATGGCTATTGCACTCACAAGTCGGCAGCATGTCAAAACGTTATTCTGTAATGCATGACTATGCTTGTTGTTTAAAAATATAACTTCCAGCAGGCTTCAAAATTTTCGTACTTCATTGCTTAAGTTCTTAAGTTTTATCCGAATATCAGATCATTTTTGTAAAAGCAACGTAATGGCTTAAAGGTTATGTTATTATTTTTGTAACATAGCAATATTAATTCAAACAAACTGGCGAAGCTTCATGATAGAAAGGCTTACACACAAATCAACATACCTTATCGACAAAATGCTTTTTGATACAAATTTTCTTCTTGAAAATCGTATTTCCATAGGATAAATCTACTATTGCTTAAGCTCTCAGTATTTCAGTCATTTGGAACAAAATCGGAGCTGTAGAAAAAGGTTATACAATAATTCCAGTGCTCGACTGGAAACGAAATCTCCTTTCAGGTGCGTTCGCAAATCTAAGCTAGCACCAGCCATTTAACGTGAATGTTACATCACTAACGGTCTTGTAGTATGGGACGGAATTATAGTAAGTAGAGTTTAAGTAGTTTTGTCAACTGCCTGTTGTATAGGCATGAAAAGATACATCTTAGAGTCAAAGTAGTTTTGTCCAGTTTCTGTCTCATGGTTGACGGTTGTCCCATATTTTACAAATTATCTGTGTATGAATGTGACCGAAACAGAACGATAAAAATGTCTCACTTCACTGTATTTTTGTTCTGGCAACTAAAAAAATTCTAGCTTGCGACGTTCCTCACAGCCAGACGTCAATTTCTTCTCCCGCTATTCACACAGTTTTGCTCCTACATCTCACAAACATATCCCTAAGCTGTTTTAAAATAACAAATTTGAATGCTCTTCCAACGTCTTTCAGCCAGTGTGATAGTATTCGATGTAGTTAGTTTCCTTGCTATTTGAGAATAGGTGATAGATTTAGTAGAAATGAAAAAGAAAATAAAATTCGAAAAAGAATCGCAGCGTAGCCAGGTGTGTACAAGGCTTATCAGTGTGATAAAGAATTTTAGTGATATTTATGTCCTTAACCTGAGGATTGGTTGTGTTAGTCTCATGAATTCATCGTAAAAATGCGGACTTGATCAGCTTAATTTTTATTTCGTAGCTTGTCGAACACTTAATCAGTCCTGTTGAGCCTCTTGTTGCTTTTTTGAAAATTTAAGTAACGATTAATTTTAAGTTTCGTGCTAAAGTTGTTTTGCAACCACTTACCGAACTACTGTGATGTTCATCTTCTCACACATAGGTTTTTGTGTCCTGGAAGAAATCAAGGTTTATTTCACAATTAAGTCGAAGAGGTGTTTTGACTGGTTTTACTGGACTGGATATTTCCGATAGGGTACCGCCGAACTTACTGATAAATGCCGCAGAATCAAAACATGTGTGACAGGCTGCTCGCTGATATTGTGGCAATCCGTGGTTTCAGTTGTTGAGAAAGTACCATGAAGAATGTCAGACTGGGCGGGAACGAGATTACTTGATTCTCCGCGACAGGGAGGAGGACATCAAGCGGATTTTCTGCGCCGACACTGTGGAAGATATTTTCCGGGTAGGTTTCTTTGTCGTGACTAGTGCGTTCTTCGTATCGAGTTGGTGACTGTGTGCCTTAGAGGGTCTAAAGCAGGGTCTCCAAAAAACGGCCCGCGAAGTTATTTCGTCAATAATGAGAAAATAATATATTTACGACAAATTTGTTGATTTGGTAGAATGTAACATATCCCGAAACCAACACAATACATAAGATGTCCGGCCCTCGAACTGTTGTGTAATGGCTTATGTGACACTCTGACAAAAAAGTTCGGAAACCTCTGGTCTAAACGTAACCTCGTGACGAAGAATTTCCTTTTTACCATTTCGAATAGATGTCATACTTGTTGTGATTTCAGCAAAACTTAAGTTCCGACGCCCCTCTGGCATCTTGTTTAGCACGATTTTCTCGCGTGAACATTGTTGCCAATCGTCTGACTTTTTCTTACGATTTTTCGGCATCTGCTTTTCCCACACGAAGATACCGTGGAACCGAGAGGTTACTTAAACCAGGGCTGTGGAGCCGGAACTCAAATTTCGGCCTCCGGCTCCAGCTCCTGGCATCTAAATTTTTTGGCTCCGGCTCAAGAACGATTTGGTCCAATGAAAACTATTGTTTTATTTGTACAACTCACTGGCCCAACAAATTGTCTGTTGGACGGGAACCCGAATTTCAGACTCCGCTCTACCATCTGAAAATTTTCGGCTCCGACTCCAGCCATCCAGAATTGCTTGGGCTCCGGCTCTTAAGCCTTGGCTTAAACCCAACCTTTTCGCACTCTGGGGCAACTGCTCTATAGTGGGTGTTGTTTGTAGAATGTGAAGTTTTAATGAGAACATTTTTGTCAAAGCACTGTGACTCATTGCTTAGACAAAATGTCGTAAGACCTGACTTGAAAAATTATGAGCGTTTTGAGAAGTGATCTACGAATCCGACGGTGTCGGAGGGCTGATAATTACTCCAATTTTTCTGGTGCGTCGTTGCTGGATTGAATTTATCAAGCGCTGTTGCAACGTAAAACCGCTCTGGAGAAAGTTGAAATCATGGCCACCGATTTGAACTAAAGTGTTGTAATCATCCCAGTTCACTGACTGTTGTTTTATGGCTTCTGCAGAACCTAGAAAACGATGGAAGCGACTGGGCTTTGAAGCAGCTTGACATTTTGAAGAAAATGTCTCCGACATCTTTAAAAGTTACCCACAGGCAACTGCTTTTGGGCGAAAGCATGGGCCTGGACGAATGCTTAGAAATGGAATACAGGTACAACAAAGATCGAAGAAGTTTGTTGAGCCAGTTTAGTTGAACTCCATATCAGGCTACGTAACGTGTGCTACAGAATACAGGGGTGGGGGAACTTGTTCAATGGAAGAGTCATTGGCAGAAAACCAAAAACACCCGCAAGGCGCAAAATCAGTTTGCAGTGTCAAATACAGTTCACTAAAGAATGCAAGTTTACATAAAATTAAGTATAACTCTTTGGCAACTAACTTTACGAATTCGTGTAAATATCTGGATAAATTGAGCGAACGTTAAATAGAAGGCGACAACTCCTATCAATTTGGGCTATTGGTATTCAGCTAGGAAAGCCACACAAAACATGTCGGCGAGCCGTGGTTTGCTCACCATTGGAATATTACATAGGCAGGTAAATGGTTATCACCTGCAAGTTATTGCTTTCACTGCCCTTTCGATGCGTTATATAATGCCTAGTTTTGTTGTTTTTAACTTTTGTGTCATGCAGTTGCCCGTCATATAGACGCGTAGCAACAAACTTAGATACTCTTTTAATTAAAAACCGCTCTGTTATCAGGACTAACCCTCGTTCCAACTCGCCTTCAATCCCCTGTCCATCTGTCAAATTGTGAAAGCATTAAACTCAAACTGGTTCAGAACATTTCATTTCGTCAAATTAGGCATGGGCATAATTTTCCTTACCGCAATGGGAGCTTCTTGCCGCCCTTTTTATGTGCAGGCGGCCGTATGCTTCATTATGCATATCTAAAATTGATTCTGCGCGTTATGTCAACCACAGCGCAATCCAAAATTTGAAGGTTTCAGAAAATGTTTTGCTTCGTTTTGGCGCTTGCCTTACTACCAGTGCGATGCACAAAGAGTCTGGATACCGACATATGAAACCGTGCCGCAAGCTGCACCAAACGAGTGTTTGATGGACCTCTGTCACCCTCAATATATATAATTTCCATTTCTGGCCGTCCACTCATCCGAGGTGGATGTACAGTAAACCTCGGTTAATCCGGATCTTCGCCAAAACCGGATAAAACTGGTGGTACGAATGATTTATTTCGTTTTTTTATAAAAATCTTCGGTTTATCCAGATTTTTTTGATCCCGATCTTCGCCAATACCGGATAAAATATGCTCTTTTCACGTCTCGTAATCCGGATTTTTCAGTTAAATAAGTGCACTGACTGGTCTCGAGGAAGGATTCAGCAGCTTTCAGACGCAACGCATGCATGCTCACGATCAACAACGAACATTTGGGATTATATTAACAGCGGCCACAACTGCACGCAACATTCGACTAATCGTAGAGACGATTATTGCGTCACACACGGGGGCATAGCTTATCACGTTGAACAAAACGCTGAAGGAACGCCATCTCATCAGGGTTTCAGTGTATTGATTAGTGTTGAGTTTGCGTGTGAAGTGTAGAGCATTACCCCTGAGCGTGTTGTACTCGGCAAGATGTTTGGAGGGCATTACCTTCCAAATAGAGTAAAAAGTATATGCATCAGTCCAAAACCTCAGATTTTTTCGCAGCCAAGTAATCTAAAATTATTAACTTAAGATTGTTCATAACTGCCTGGATATGGCGGTTACTAATCTGATGTACCATTGCAAATACATCAATAAATTCGTTTTGCTCCTGCGAAAATCAGCTGTTGTGTCGTCAATGTGTTCAATTTTAAACGATTCTCACCGATATCTCAGCACCGAAATGACATCAAGCTATAGAAACAACCATCTTCGGTTAATCCGGATCTTCGCGTAAACCGGACAAAATCGCCGGTCAAATCGAATCCGGATTAACCGAGGTTTACTGTACTTCGATCTTGAAGCAGTTTGCATTTTTCAATGAGCCCGTCTGAGACAGTGGGCCGTACCCGACCCCTCTGAGACAGTGGGCCGTACCCGACCCCTCTGAGACAGTGGG
>JGI24021J15306_10010034_pt1 | contig 11722 bp, 10 predicted proteins | sample Ectturendosymbi1_FD_15306 | JGI IMG/M metagenome (IMG submission 15306)
CCCAAGACAGGCTCGCGAGGCGAGTCCTGTTGTCTACAAATACAGGAAAGCCACGCAGAGTCCGGCCAAAGACCAGGTCGTGATTACCACCAGTAATCTCCGACCTTGCTTGGTCCCGTCTTGGTGTGGAGCATGCAGGACTATCTGATAAATGTGCGGTGGTGATAATAAGCCCGAGTGTGTTTAATACGTCTGTTGCTGTTGGTCCACGTCGTTGTGGAAGGACTGACCGACATCTTACACGAGCATCACAACGCGGAATACTCCTGAATCCGGGCACACCCCAGCGGTCGTTGGTACAGCCAGACCTGCTCAGCTTCCACTCCAGAGTTCTCTGACCAGGCAAAATTTGCGCTCATCGCGCATGCATTATTCATGCCGGTTGTTTTGTACCTCAGTCAAAGTCCGCTTGTAACCTCCGTCTATAAGCCTGCCAGCGCCCGTTACCCATCGCTTTCCGTATTGGTGGTCGCCTTGGCACAACGCACCTCCATGACTCACTAGAAGTGACGGGTTTCTTTTGCCAGCTTAAACTTGACAACACTGTCCGACGCTTTTTCAAGGCTTGTTTGTGCAGGTGTACATGCTTCCCGACAAGAAGAAAAAGTACGAAACAAAAGTGCACAGAAAAATCTTGAATCCTGTTTTTAATGAAACCTTCAATTTCAAGGTTTGTCTCGTAGTTTTGTTTGGTTTTGTCAATTTCTAGTTTTGTCCTCTTGCTACGATCTATCCGAAAGCAGTATTAGAGATCTTGTTCACTGGAAGTCACTGTCAATTTGATTACGCTTACCGCCTGTGCGCATGTGGTGTGTCAAATTTGTTTATCACAAGTCTACGTGGCAAAGGTCGTGAACGTCTGTTGTGTGTATATGCCATCTGCCTTGTACTTGCATATCGTATTTCACTTCATCTTCGCTCGAGTTGGACTGTGTGGATTAAAGTGTGGATTAAAGGGTTGGGCGCTTTGGAACAATCATGAACAAACCTTTTCGCAACTGTGACGTTTCGTCTTGTCCAGAAATGGAGAATACATAACGCTGTTTTCAACGGTAGCGTGCTCACTGTACCTTTGTCAACAACTGCTGGCGAATCCTCACTTATGCGTGAAGGTTCACGAGGCGAAATTCCCCTTCTCTAGTATGCGTGAAGTGAATTGCGAAACAAAGCTGAAAGCAAAGCGGAAAAACCCGTTGTTCCCCAAAATTGCTGTAAAAACACGGGCCGGGTTTGCGTCAGATGCGTACGTGGATTGTCTACCGTAGATGCGCAAAAGACGCGGTCAGAGCCGCATTCTCACAGACAAGTTGATGAATTGAGATCGGCTTTCAGCAATAACGTAATGTGTGGATTTGTTGCAAACATGCCGCATTGTTGCAAGCTGGAAACTTGTTCTGCGCAAAGAATGCATTGAAAAGCGAGAAAAATTTCAGCCATATTTTGCTGATCGTAATTTTTACACCTAAGCACTGTCACCAGAAAAACCCACTCCTTGGCGCAGTCGCCCCAAAAATCGCCTGTAGTGAGGTTTATGAGTTTTCGCTTAGTGTTGTGCTTGTTTTAGTTCCGGCTTTCAACTATTTTGTTCGTGCGTTGTCTTAACTAACAGTACAGTGTCTTTGGGAACACACTGTTCACTTAATTATTAAAAGACATGATTAAATGCACAGTACAAGAGGTAAATACGAATGACAATTATATGCAACATTGAAAATGACTCCCGTTGGCATCAGTACAGGCTTGCGTTCGTCGTATTTTTTTTGTGTTTTTCTTCATATTATGTTATTTTTTAAAGTGCTGTATTATTTTTAACTCCGTTGTCACTTGTGCGCCTGAAGTAGACTGATTTAGTGCTGTTATCACTGCTTTGAAGTTATCCAGCGTGCGCGAACGGACTCGTTGTACTAAATATAGTGCTGCACCCCATAAATGAAAGTCTGTTAGATGTAAGCTCCACAAGTCTTCCGATTTATTGTAGTCTCCAAAAAATTCCTTTGTTAACTGCTTGAGATCTGTAAAATATGCGAGAAGTAGCACCAGCCAAACGTAAGTTAAAACAGTATGTATTGTCTAATTTCATCACTTGTCGTCTGACTGAGGAAGATGCGTAAAATGTGCATGTAACGGCGCTCGCTGTTAGTGTTCATACAGAAACTAGGTTGAAAAACTCTACGCTTGGAAATTCCTGCTCACGCACGTATCCTTGAAGATAAAATAGTATGCTTAGATACGGGCACAGTAACTTTGCGAACATCTTGTGCTTGCATTTGTCACATTGTTCCGTTTTTACTTCAAGCAGATTCCGTACAACGAGATCGGTGGCAAGATCCTTGTGTTTGCGGTTTACGACTTTGATCGCTTCTCGCGCCACGATATCATCGGTGAGGTCCGCGTGCCCATGAACCAGGTCGACCTCGGTACCGTCACGGAAGAATGGCGGGACCTTGTGAGCGCTGAGAACGACAAGGAAAACGTGAGCTACGATTTCTAAGAAACCAGTTCGGCCTCGTATGTTGGTTTTGTTTGCAACTCACAGTTTGCTGTAATGCAGCTTGTGATGAGGTTTGAAATGTCTTCGTTGGTGTGGTGCATGCATAATGAATCAACAGTGTCTGCTGAGTTCCCTGAAAGCTAGTTGAGTTTGTCAGATATAACTATGATATCCTGGGTTTCTTCTACATCAGCGCACACGTTTCATTCGGGAGTAGTTCCAACATGAAGCAAATTTGACAAGTGAGCTTCTCCACCTTTCGTGCAACAACAAAGCCAGCTTTGAAGCTGGAACTTGCCTGCTGGGTGGTGACAGGGCCCTGGTTGGTTTGTGAATGGGGTGATGATTTTACTACATTACTGCTTACTCTTTCTGACAGTAGTTTCAGTTTGATTTTATGCGGAATTTTTAGGAAAAGCTCGGCGACATTTGTTTTTCACTGCGCTACGTCCCAACATCCGGGAAGCTTTCGATTGTCATTCTCGAAGCAAAGAACCTGAAGAAAATGGATGTGGGAGGACTGTCCGACCCTTACGTGAAGATGATAGTTATGCAGGCAAGTGCTTCATGATGCGTAAGTCAGGGTTGATTGATTTAAATCATTTGATTTAAACCAGCATCAGTGATTTATATAAAAAATCTTGGTTTAAATCAAGCTATAAAAATCATTTCAGAACATATTTTTGATTCATAAGTTTTTACCGTTTTATACACGTAAGTCATGCTGTTGCAGATGCTGAACTAGTGAAAGCTGCATTACAATAATTAATTTTAGCGATCGACTTCGCACCAAAAAAGCTGGCAAGCTTGAATGTGTACAAGCTTCTTTACATGCCATTAAGTCTCCATGAATTTGATAAACTGATGGTTGAATGTTGTCATTTCAATAAATAGTTCGTTTTGTATATTGGTGATATGAACTGATTTGCCTTGAGGGATATTCCATAAGCGCAAAAAAAGTTTTAATGAAAGTTTAGCTGTTTCTAGTTGCTGTACTTGAAGAAACAAAGCACTAAAAAGGTATATTGAAACAAAGTATTTAAAATTAAAAATTATAAGTGTTTGTTGGCAACCCCCTACACAATGAATTAAAAAAAATCAAAAAAATCTGCTTTAGAAAAATCCGATTTCATTAAAAATAAAAATATTTTTTTTATTTTTGTAAAAAAATCATGATTTTTAACAAACCGGGCGTAAGTATGGATACGTTCACAGCACTCCCACGTGGCTAGGTGGAAATTGTGCGTTGGCAGACTTTAATTACTTTTATTTTGTATCAGTCAAAACTCGCTCTAGTGTTTGGCGTGCAGCACAGAGCGGTGCACCAAAGCATTGCAGCAGTTCTTTGTAGCTGACGTAACATGCCCAGTTTGTCTGAAATAGAATTACGTAGAAAGCAATGTTGAAAACGCCCGTTTTAGTTTTCAGCTCGTGTGAATCTCGTTTGGAATAAAAGAGCCTGTTACCCGCACATTACCAGCGTCAGCGCATCTGGCGACAAGTGGCGTTTTTAATATTTTCTGTGCGAACACAACATTGTGATAGTTAAGCTCCACTGCTGCTTTTCAATTTGGGCCGAGGCCATAACGGTTCGCACGTTGTGCGTACATCAGGGCGGCAAGCGATTGAAAAAGAAGAAAACGTCGACGAAAAGAAACACCCTCAATCCGTATTACAACGAATCGTTCAGCTTCGAAATCCCTCACGAACAAATCCAGGTATGTGCACGAAAGNGACGTCAGTTCGCGGTGAGTGCGCACGAAAGCGCGACGCGTTATTTACTTTCTTTCCGTGTTGCGATCGACAGAGTCATTTTGCACGCTCGGCATTGGCCAGGTCGTGTAATTGGAGCAGTTAATTGCTCGAAATTACTCGAAAGCTTTTCATAAATTCTATTTTTGTCCTGGTCGATGTTGCGCTTCGACATATTACGCATTCTTCGTTCCGATTTATCAAAGAAAGGTTTTCCTTGGAAAGGTGCGCATTGTTGTGTAATTGTTAGGTTTACATGGCTCCATGGCTTTGCTCTGAAAAGAGTTTGTCCGCCGTCTTGCTTTAACCCAAGAGGTAGTTATTTCAACTTAGTCCACATCTGGGGAATGCTACGTACAATGAAGTAGGAATTGTGGAGTTTTTGCACTGTTCTTTGATTGCAAAGCGTTGCTTGAGGTGAAAGGTTGCCACAAAGCTTCTTGGTATATGGTAAAATACACAATGGCTCTCTAACCGATCTGAATATTCTCAGTGCGGATTTTTCTAAAAATGTGTGTTGTTTGTGTTCAATCCTGAGGTACAGAAAAGAAATGAGACGCTTGTGTGCAACGCGCGAAATGCAAAATGCCGGCGATATTTCTGTTCTCCGCGTTCAGGGCTTTCCACAAACGCGTTGTTTTTTCTTGCAGAAGTTTTCTGTTAATAAGAGTTTTTTGCTTCGGCGCAACTGAAGAATTTCGTAGTCTTTTTGTTAAAATCATTTATAAATCTCAACCGTTTGCGTTTTTGTTGTTGTTTCGCAGAAAATAACGCTCGTCGTTGCGGTCTACGATTATGACCGCCTGGGCAACAACGACGTCATCGGCAAGGTCGTTCTGGGCTGCAACGCATCGGGCGCCGGCTTACGTCACTGGACCGATATGATATCGTCCCCGAGAAGGCCTATTGCGCAGTGGCACACGCTGCAACCCGAAGAAGAAAAATGATCCGCATTTCGCGACATCAGCGGATCGCGTGCCGTACATTGTCCTGCTTCGGAATCGTAGCCACTTGGTGCCGGTTCGCGCATCGGACACCACCCGTTTGTCGTTCGACTACAGCTTAGAATATTAGTATTTTGGGGTTGTCGGTTGTCAGTCAATAGATTTGTCTGTACGCCGGCGTAATGTCTTCAGTGGTAAATATCCCATGTTGCAGGATCGATAAGAAAACTCACACCAATGTGATCAAACTGTTAATTTAAAAGCAGAAAGAACAATGGGTAAAATAACTGTTGCGTTTTTTAGGTTTCGATTTCAATCGCAAAATCATTTATATGCAACTCTTGACTCGACTCTCTCGAGTTGTTCAACTCCCCAGCATAACGCAAACTTAGTCGTCCATTGTTGTCTAACGCGAAGGCAGTAACTGTCTCGAGGTAAGTTTCAGCATTCGTCACGCGGTCTTCCTTTATTCTCCGCGGTGATTGTAAATCTGTGTCAACAAATCTTGACGTTATCTTCAGTGTCAGTTGCATTTGAGTAGCTGGCAACAAATTAAACCTTTAACTTGTGTCAGCGGAAAGCTGCAATGTTTCATTCGGTGACGCACTTAAAAATCTGGTTGATCCTGTAGGGGAACACCATTCACGTTTACTGTAGATGTGTTACTGTTGTAGTAGGTTCTTGTTCTTTCCGTTTAATTCAGTCATCACATCGTGGCAGCTTGCGTGCCGTGCGCAAAAGTTTTATAACGCGATTGGTTGAATTGTACATATTTTTCTCCACTCCTCTCGCGGCAAATACGCTTTGTACAGTAACTCGCAGTGCAATGTTTTGTTTTGCTGTTGGCGTTTGTTGCACGAATCGTTGTGTCGCATGTTTTTAGGCGTCGTCTCTCTTTTGCTTCTTACCCTTCCTTCCGAATCTCCTCAGCTGTACATGCAGTCCTTCGCCGAGATTTCATATCACGTTCGTTGCGCGAGCAGTCCTTTTTGTTACAAGTCGAGTTTTCGGTTTTCACGCTTGCGTCTGTGCGCGGTACCGTTGTGCGTCAGTGAACACGTGGCTTGCTAGAACCAGGATGTCGAGCAGGTCGGTTTCTCGAGGCAGACCAAGTGTGAGGCAGTTCGCGACGACCGGTTGCTTTGTTGCTCGAAATACGAAGATGTGAGCCTACAGTGCGATTGATTGTGCACCGGTTGTGGCGTTTCCCTACGATCGCTGTTTCGTGTTTCTATCAATTCGAAGCAAGCTTCGGTCTGCTCGAAAGTAAAACAGATGGTCGTCTTATCTGTTCCGCAATCTCTCGGCGTAGAAGGCTTCTTCGCTGCTAAGTTCGAGTCTGTGGACAGATTTCAGGCACACGTTGCTCTCTGCGAAGTGGTTTCAAACGCGTTATTTATTCTCTAGTCTAGCATCAGCTTGCTGATGGTTGTTGGTGGTTTTTGTCTTGCATTCCGTCCAATGTTGCATAGCTTCTCTGTGTCGACCGCGAGGTTTCGTTGGTCAGTTCGTAGACGCAGCGACGTGTACTTACGCTTAGCGTATGGCGCATATTGTGGGCGATTAAGCGGTACGTGCATTCAGAGCATTTGTAGCGGTGTCGAGCGCATTGATTATTATCATCCAGGGCCGGGTACTACGGTGCAACAATTCCTCCTTGTCTTCGTTTTTGTACATATCATGTCTTCTGCTTTTCGTAGTGCGAGGTGTCGAGTCGACTTCTTCCGGCTCTCACTGAATTGGTGCAGGCGGGGTTTTAACTTTTGCCAGTTTGCGAAAACATCGCGATCAAACTCGAAAGGTTTCGGATCGACCGTGTTGAATGATACCCTAGCAATAGACTTTTTTTTAAAAAAGATCCCCACTCTCATTTTTAATGTCGAAAATCGTTATCAAGCAGATTTTCACAGAAGCAGTGCTCCCGGATAGGAAAACAGAACGGTGCTGCTTTAACAGCCAGCTCGGTGGGATTCGAGAATCGTTATCTGCTTGAAATTTGGTTGATCTGCGCCATTTTCGGTGCGTTCTGCGCTCAATGACGCTTCCCGTCCGGTTCAGTTTTCTGAATATCAGCAGATGGTGGTCATTCACTACACGCGATAAATCACAATGTGAGTTCTCGATTTCTGGCGCCCTGTTGGTGCGCTTATCATTCTTGGTGTCATTGTAGTCGCTTGCGCTAACTATCGCGTTCTTTGGTAGCGGTGCTACGTTCATTCTGATCTGTGCCACGTCGGTTGTGTGATATTCAGGGCGTCCTGTTACTGTTTCTTTTTATGTTTTCATCGACATCGTGTCACTTGCACCTAAAGCGCTTTCAACTTGTAGCACTCCGAAACTCGCAGCTGCAGTAATTCCGGGTGGTCGATGAAAACTGACGGAGGTCTACAGAACAAAACCTTTTTCACGTTGTTCGGTTTACAAGGCTTGATTGACAAAAAGGGCTTGTCAGAAAAAATGAACTCGTTTCACTGTTGGTCATCCCGCAGATTTTGTTGTNTGGTGGTGCGATACTCAAACGTTNGTACTGGGAATCATTGTGTAGTGATGTTGGTCATTTATACATTCTTTTTCAAGTTTTTTTTGAGTTCAGGAGTTCAGGTACTGAAAAACAATCTAGGTAAAAATAACTTCCTTTTTTCAAGTTTGGAAAATTCTGCTTTCGAAATGTTTTGTGCTGAGCGTTTTTTCTCAATAGAACCTTATGCACCTTCAAACTTTGCCGCAAAATCCAACAAAAACTTTAAAGCACTTCTACTTCACCCTGAAGCAAAGTAACTTTTTCCTTGGTCAAGTTGTATGCAGTTCGTAGACAATCGCAGAACACAGTCCGTCCGCTGTAACTGTCGTTGCGTTCCCGTGCTTTGTTGTACAGTTGTGGTTTTAGCTTGTCTTTCGTCGTGGTGTCTGCTCTTTATTAACATGATTTAACTTTGCACAACACTCCGGCGCACTTCGGTACGTTTCGGAAACTTCCGCTTCCGGGCGCCGGGCATCTGTAGCTTTTGTACATATACCTTTTGTTGCACGTTGGTCTCTTTAGCTTCGTTTCCGGTGTAGGTGCTTCTCGCATTCCGAATCGTTTTGNGCTTTTGCTGCCGGCGTCGTTTTTAAGATGAAACCAGCTGTTGACTTGGGCGGTGTGAACGAGCGATAAATGTAAGTAATGGGCAGTGTGTCATATTGCGCCGGGGAAGAAAGGATCGTCGTATTTGTTGTGTCACGTGATGCCGTGCACTCTGTACCTAACTTCAGATGATGAAGCTGTCACTGAAAAGCATCGGACAAAAATGTACCCCCTTACTGGACTAGCTTTACCACGCTTCTCTGACTGCGTGATGATACAGATTGCAGCTCGAAACGAAAATTCTAACAGTTTCTGTCTCAACGATAGGCTGCTTGTTCTACTTTTAGTCCTGGATACGTAAAACGCAACGTTGTCGTGGCGATTTCGAAAAAAACACGTTTCACTGGCTCACTTGTTTGGAATACACAATTATGGTGATAGTGTGGAAAACATTTGTGTCTTTGGTTGTATGCTTGCTGACGTGGTGGTGTTAGATGCTTGCGATGACTGCACAACATTGCAATTTCTGCTTTTGCCATGTGCTTGCTAGGCGAAAGCAGTGAAACCTGATGCGGATGTGGCCGTTTAGCGAATGTTTGGAAGTTTCCAAGCCGTTTTAGATTTATTTTTGTTGTTGGTCGTCGTAATGGATAATTGCGTATAGTTTAAATAAAAACGTTCCACATGAAGCAAATCTGGTTAGTAGAAGCAATTTCTGATGCAAAGTGTCGGAAAAATTGGAAGCAGTTTTATCGTGATGTCTAGTTAATTACGTCGTTACATTTATTGTCATGTATCGTCCCTTCTCTCCTCCTGCAATGTTCCCCCCAAGATGCGCAGTACCACCAGAGCACTTGCGCAGTAAAATCTCATTCTCGCGCAGTTGCAAAATTCCGAATTTAATATCGTATAGCCCTTGTCACGCTTCAGTGGTTATGCGTCTACATGATTGCGCAATTGCATGCGCGCTAAAACAAACATTTGCTCAGGGTAAAATTTACTTAGAGAGAGCACTGATTTCTATGGTCGGTTGACCATAACAGCACTCCAAAAATTCTATGCCAGCAGAGCTTTTCCAAATGAAGATGATGTAATTCGCTTGAAGTGCTGTTAGCAATGAAATACATGCGATACGCCGAGTAGTTGGGCCAACGCAGCTGTCAATTTTTTTAAAAAAGCTTACTAATTTTTGACTTACCTGTATGCCAGTCAGGCGAAAATTGGGAAGTATTAAAAATTGCTGATGTTTCAGGCGCTTTTTGAACGCTTTTTTGTCAAAAGTGGTGGAATTTTATGCAATGTGCCACTCCATAAGACACGAGTTGACTTGCGAAACCTGTTTCAGTTCTTCAACAACTTCATGGCAATATACGCTTCCGTACAGGGAATTGGTGCTTTTCCACCCCCTATCAGTCGCTGAGCTGAACCTCATGGGGTTGCAAGTCGTCCGAGAGCAGTTGAAAACATTCAGACAAATTTAAACGAAGTTTCACACGTGCTGCCTCATTTTTTATAAGAAACACCTCGAACAAAAGTTGCTTAATCACCATTTGTGATGCTTTTTCATGAAATAACAACTTTTCTAGCGTTTAGTATGCTGAACAGGTCTCCTTTACAGTCTCCTCTTTGGCAGTCGTCACACCGTCCTAAACGTCCATTTAAAGACGTTGAAATGCGACATGAAGAGCTATAAGATCTCACCTGACGAATGGCAGTGAACAGCACGCTACCGCGATAGCTGGCGTGCTGCTCTATCACGTGGCAGAAACGAATCCTCGCACAGCTACATTTAATAACTGCGAATGGCGCTGCTCTACGGGAAATGCCGTGATGATGCAGTAATTTGAANCGAACAATGAGAAGATCGCTGCGGGAAATGGATCACGTCAAACAGCNAGCACAAATTCTTGCAATGAAGTAGGTTTGCTTAAACGCTTTAAGNAAGTCAAACAAAAGATATAGGTCCGCATGACTTGCAAAAGTCGCGCGTAAAGACTGGTACATACAAGAATGTATTTCCGCAAGTGATATTCCTCATGTGAAATTTCACAACAACATTCATGGTCGCATTTCTTTAACACCAGTCCGCCAGTGCTCCAGCATGCGTAGGCTTAATAAACCGGAAGTTGATGGCAGTCACAAGATTTTCTTTCAGCAAATTGTTTTCCCAGAAAAATGCACTTTTTGAAGATATTAGGTATTATTTTCAACCAACAAGATACATTTTTACACAAGATTTGAAAAAAATTTCCCTTTACCATTTTTCTTTAAAAGTGGTTCATGTGACCAACAATTATTGACTCAAATTACAATTGTTGACTCAAAGCATGCATGTTTGACAGCAAGCATATAATAGCCAACACACTGACTATCGACTTTTATCACATGATTGGTTTGAAAAAAAGGGTGAATACATCAAAAATCTTATGAAAGTTTTGCCCAACAGACCTTATTTTTCACTCAACTTGGTGTGATTTTCAAATACGGAAAAGGCAAGATTTCCCTTCCCCTCAGTTGCTATGGCTGTTCTGCATATGATTTGTCACATTTGCTGAGTTTCATTTCAAATTTAGGAGAGCGGACCCACGCGAACACCACTTTCGACTAACCTGTCTGCTGTATTGCAGTAACATTCATGACTTTTATTTGTTTTGTCCCAGGTGAAACAGAGTTTGTGAAGCCGATGTAGTGCATCAGATGGAGTTAGGGTTTGTTCTGAATCTGGGTTTCGGCTTCAAAAACCACGTGTCATCGCAATTTTGGAAGATGTGTTGCTGTCAGTCTCAAACTCTTTTGTCGAAATTGCATTGTTTCACATAACCCTTATCACTTGCACGAAATATCATTTCAAAACCTGGCGTGGAAAATCGATTGTTTAAATAGCAGGGAAAACAGACTTTTGAAAGTAAAGACATTATTAGGTAAATTGTTCGTTGTTACATTGGTAACGCATTGCAGAAATAGAAATAGTTAACCTTTCCATGCTGAAGGTTGCCCTATCCGAAAAACACACAAAACACATGCTCACTAGAAATGGGAGAAGATAGCACTGCAGCTAATATGAATTCAGTTCTTGAATCTCGGTGTCGGAACTCGCCTGGGTCTTTTTGGCCAAACGTTGACCTGGTACAGTGGTTTTCAACATGGGGCGCGACCAAGCCCGTAACCAGCTTGAGACACCAGGTGTGGCAAAGAGTTTTCTGAGAGGGGCCCAAATTTTTAAACTATGTCCAATAGTTTTGAAATATGTCCAACACATTTTTCCAGGGGGGTGAAAAATTTTGTAGGGAGGCTTCGACCCAGTCTCGTCGCCACGGGGGGCTTTGGTGGGCCTAGCCCCCGAAACAAAGCTCCAATCCCCCAAAAAATGAAATATGAAACATTGTAAATTAGTGGAAATTTTGTCAAATTTGAATGTCAAGACCCCCTGCACGAATCTAAAGCCCCCGCACAAACGTAAAGCCCCCC
>JGI24021J15306_10010035_pt1 | contig 11722 bp, 10 predicted proteins | sample Ectturendosymbi1_FD_15306 | JGI IMG/M metagenome (IMG submission 15306)
AGGTAGTTGAACGTTTGTATGGAAACGTGAAGAGTAGTCGGAAAGATTTTTAAAAAATTTTGGAGCAAGGGTAGATAGGAACGATGGACATGGTCCATCACGCATTTCCTTATGTTAAAATCAGATTGTGATTGAACTATCAGTTCCAGAATCCTGTCTATACCTACTGTTTGCCCTGGATTGATTTGGTGGGTTTATTAAACCCTAGTCAAATACGGTGACCACGTGATACTAAAGTAAGCACGCGTCGGAGCGCTTTCCACGCTTCAGTAGCTTCACATTTTTGGTGCGACATGTTAAAAGGTGCCCTTGTGGTCATCCTCGCTCTTTCGATTTTGCAAAGTGAGTGAGTTCGGGTCACGCGGACCCGACGTAATGGTTAGTGTGAGGTGGCTTACGCACGCAAACCCGGCGTTGTGGTTAGAGGGGGGCCAAGCGCCGGGTGGCTGTAAAGAGCTGAAACTCACTCAGCGCATGCTTGCATGTATTGTATTATTAGTGTTCAACATAAGAAGTTCTTCAGGCTCAAACTTTTTTTGTTATGAGTAATTCAGTTCAGACATATATGAAATCTACACTACCCCCCTTTTCATAAAAAATTGTATGATGTTAGAGTACAAAGTAACTTTGTTAGTGCTCAAACTGCTGAATGAGAGTTACATTTTCAGTGTAGTTTTTGTGATAAACTTTGGATGAAGGAAAGTATATTTTTTATAATTTTGAAAACCGGGTTCAGCACACCCGACGTAATGGTTGGTGTGGCAAAAATTGAACCAAAGAATTCGAGGGTTAAACGAGTATAATCTCTACTGTCAAATATGCAGGCAGGTCTTGCGCTTGGTATTGCTGAAATAGGATAAACTAACTTTTAAATAGGGTTTGTTTGTGGCATGGATTAAATGGTATGCTTATCAAGGAAACTGTCATTTGGCCAATTCTAAAAAGCATCGGGCGAGTCTGAGGAACTGGTTGGTCAATTGAATGGATTGTAACTATGAGATAGGAATAGCTGCTTTTCCAACCTAGCGGTAATGGAAAGATTTGACGTGAGGTTGCAGTAAGGGTTACTCTTTGTAAGACTCGCATCATATGCAAGTGCAAGTCATTTGTGTCTTTTTCTTATCACCGGCAAGGCAGCTTTTCACAAGCTTTTCACAAGCGCCAAAAGGGCATGACACATCAGGCGAATGTAATCGCAGCCTGTTTTTTCCATTGGACGGATCGAGAATCGTGTGAGTTCGCCATTATAGCTGCTTTTCAGGTGATGAAGTGAACCGAATTCTTAAATATAAATACACATTAAAATGTTTGAAGGGGTGGAGAATTGATGAAGGCGTGGAAAATCGCAGAGCCAGTCATTATTACATGCATTTCTGCAAAACCTTGATCTCGTTTCTTGCGCAAAAGCGGATCTCTTCGTTTGAAAAACCTCCTTGGTATTTTAGTTATTGCTTGACTTTTCTCGTCTGCTTATCTTTCGAATAAAGATTTCCTTGTGTCCACGTCTGTCTGAAAATTCACCCAAACTAGAATTTCACGTTTACCAATCAACACCCGACTGGCCCCTTCTTTTTAAGTGGGTACTGAATCTCCCTCAACCTTTCTCTGCGGGCGTTTGTACGTTTGATAAAAGATCGATTCTTCTCGTGTACCCATTTTCATTCATTCATTTTCGTGCCCGCTTCTCATCCTCTGGGTATGTCACTGGGGATGCATCTCTTACAGCAGGGGTTCCCAACCTTTTTCTTACAATGTACCCCTTCGGCATTGCAGCAGATAAGCATGTACCCCTCCAGCATTTCAACAGATTAGCATGTACCCCATCAGCATTTCAACAGATGATTATGTACCACTAAAATTTTTTTATGACGAAATATTTTATCATGATTATTCATAGATATATTTAACAATAAGCATATAAGGATCTTTGAAAATATTTTTCACTGATATATGTGTAAATATTTAGAAAAAAGTGGTACATACATATATTTTTCTCTTCTATTGTTAACCTTAAATGTACCCCTTCGAATAGACAAATGTACCGCTGGGGGTACATGTACCCCAGGTTGGGAACCCCTGTCTTAGAGCAATCGAAATGCCTTACGGTTACCAACAACCTCAGATAATTCTACTGGCTCCATACCAAGACGAGACCACTCAAGTCAAAGATTTAGTCACTCCACTTGGTCCTTGGACGACCCTGAGCCCCTTTACCGTGGGTGTGGCTAGCAGGACTTGCCTAACCCATTGTTCCTGGGTCATTCCGGTCATATGGCCGTGACAACATAGCTGTGATCTTTCGATTGAGAGAAGTGGCTCAATATTCAATTCGGAGAAGTGGCTGCTGCTGCCGCTAACTCTCAGCCTTTGATTTTATGGAAGGACCAATGATGTAATTCTTGTCCTTCAATAAAACGTGGCTTTTCAACTATTAGGTGGCGATAAATGGCTCCTGAAATTGCCGTCGTGATAAACTTTGTGTGGTTCTTTTAATGCAAAAATTAGTCTCAAAAAGAAATGTGTTTCCACACAGGTTGTAAATCATAAATGCCTTTATACTATTAGACAAAAGTCTTACGAAATAAAAAAAGTGTCACCAATTTGCCACTGGCGTTAAAATATTTAAATTTATGTGTTCACTCACGATGGACAATGGCTGCTCCGATCCTCTTCACTTTTTCGAATCGCTTCGTTCCAACACTTCCACTTTCATCCATCATGATGAGCAGGTCACGGTGGGCATTCGGACGAAACTGTGACACAAGTTTTACAATTTTTTTATAGTTACGAAGTACGCTTTTTAGATTTCTTGGAGTGGAATATGCACCAACCGTTCATTATCACTGCAAATGTTTGACGACATGATTTAAGCAAGAGATTTCAATATACAGTCCTAAATAGTCATTTCATAACCCTCGATTTTCCAATGTTGGCTGGCAAATAACACTTTTCGCACACATCAGACTGGACAGATTTGATTNTGAGAAAGGAAGTTNGTATGCAACAGATATTTTACACTTTGCCAAGTTTTTGTATTAAAAATTGTTTGCTGGAGTTATAAAAAACTTAAAAATTCATGTTTNTAATAATTTTTGTAACGAATCAGTTTGTGAAATGTTTTTAGGCATAACTTCTATCGTAAGCCAAATATTTTTAACACGATATTTTGTACGGGAATTGCAATTGTCTTGTAACGTTTCTAAGCGATTTACGTAATCAAACGGGATGATTTTTTCAAATTAATGTTTTGGACAAAGTTTGCCTGCTGTCTCATGCATCTGAATTAGCAGAACATAAAAATGTATCAAACGCCAGAGCATTGATTCCAACCGAGCGCCTTGGTCTTGTTGGTCTTCTCCTTTGCTGTTGCTGCTGTCGCGTGTTGCAGTTGCCCATGATGACGTTGCCGCGGCTGTCCCTTTTTTCCGTGCAAGTTTGAGAGTTTTGCGCAGAACCAGCTCCTCTGCAGCATTAAAAGATTCTCGTCAGAATTTTTGTTGGAAAGCTTGTACCGATATTTCGTGCAGTTGATGCAACCAAAAAACGTGACTTTGTGTTGTTGTTGTTGTACCCAACCTTTCATTTCTTTTTTACCTGGTAAAACGTGAATTTTATCATTGTTTCAGAAAAAGTCGAGGGTCTATCGCTGTAAAACGCATAAAGCAAAAAAAAAAATTGAAAACAATTCGCTTGAAAAGCAAAACTCCCTGTGGTCATTCAATGTCATCTTGTGAACATACGTTGATGAAACACGTCGTCGACTATACGATCTTCTTCTTCTTCCATAAAGCCTAGACTGCGTTGAACCTGGTCTCCGACGTGGAGATGCTACTGAGGGTTCCAAGAAATTGCCAACAAATTCCTCAGCAAGATAAGTACCAACGTCGCATTTTCCAAGGTCTGCAAAAACAATGCGTCATCAACAGGATAAACAAATTTTTCACCTAAACCTTAAAGATTCGTCTTTGTGATTTACAAACTTTGGCCTTATTTTGACAGACAACGAATAGTAGCAAAGTCGACAAAAAGGCAACGGGTTTCTTTGTTTATCCTGAAGCAACTGAAACGATTCTGCTGCGTAATATTTCAGCCTGAAGTACTGCTTCACGTTATTGCCTGTAGAGTTATTGACTTCCGTCAAAATTTTTCTTAAAATTGTACAGCTTCTGGTATGAGATTTTGAGGAATTGTGTGTGTTCTTGCTTTTCGATGTGAGAAGCCTCTTTGATGTTTTGATGACTTGCACTGCTGCGGTGTAAATCTGTCGTAAAAGCTCTTGCCGCATTTCACTTTGCAGTAACAGACTTCTCAAATTAATTCACTATCATAGGTGTTGAACCAAACTCAAAAGTGTATTCGCGCAATGTACTGTGGCGTTCAGACGAATTTACCCGTTTAAGCTCATGCATGGCAGAAAAAGACAAATTTGAGAACACCAGGAAGCTGAAACTCAGCGCTATGCGCATGATAACTCGAGCATTTATCTAACTATGAAGGAAAACCACGTCACCCGCCTTCCCACGCCTAGCCTATTGTATATTCAATTGTCCTCTCATTTGCAAAATAAGTTTTTTTGTCAGAAATTTTAACAAACGGATAATCACGTAGGTGCTGTTACAGATATTGCAAAAACAAATATATACTTGGAGAAATTTAAAGCAAGTTTGAAAAAGAGAAAAAGTTTATAAATAAATATTTGATCTGAAGATGAATTTTGACTTGATATCTTCAAGATAACTCGTAGTCGTCGCTCTGGTGATCAATACTGTATANTGCTTGAATGTTTGATTACACACATTGCAGTAATTAAAAAAAAAACTGTTTGCACTCTGTTGAAATTTAGTGAGAACATCAGGGTTAAAAAATCAAGAACAGTGCACAAAATCACTTACGTGAAGCATTTTAAAATATCTTAAAGTATTTTACTCTATTAGAGCTTAAACTCTGTACGAATACCTGGGCACACAAATCAAAAATGTTTTCATTAAATTTTTCTTAGCAGTTATTGCTCCTGTGCGGGGATCTTTTTAATTACTGGCAATATTCTTTTAAATAAAACAAATCCATGCTGTAGCGCTGACATTACTACATCTTCTATCGGTGATAGTATACAGTGGTCCTGCGGTAATTGCCCACACGCTATCATTGCCATGTCCTGTCACACCAAACGGTGCGTGTACTTCGCGGTAGTTGAGCACTTGATTAAAACGTATACTCTTGCGGTTTTAGGCCCCGCCAAGACTGATGCTATGCGTGGGATATGTCTAAGCAAACTCATCGCACCTTTTCACATGTTTGCGTTTTTGTGGCGGATGATTTTGTGCTGATAGCAGGCGCTTTCTGATTCGACGCAACGTACTTGTTTGTGAACAGATTTGAAAAATAGGCGTGATAAGCTGCGCCAAGGTGATTGGTTGCTGTCTCCGGTCGCTCCTGTCAACGCCTAACGCTAGTATTCTGATTTATTCCATGAACAACTTTACGCTACGTTGCTCTGGCGTCACATTTGCGTGTATTGGTGAGTTCCTTTCTATAACTAAATATAATCAGAGGGAAAGCAATGAGATTGCACAGGAAAGTTGCGGACAAAGAGGTGAGAGCGTTTATAAGACTACCGCCGATTCAATGACCTCACAACGCCAGNCCGCTTGGTTGGGATACCGACCACTCTCCTGCAGCGACGAGGTTGACTCTTCAACAAGCAAGGGACTCCCGAAATGCACGCAACATCAGCTCTCTGCATCGTGTTCCCAGCATCTTTTAGCGCATTTTCGTGTAAGTGCGTTCGTACGTAGGCCTACTTCAATTTAGCCATGCTGCTGTATACCATGTAAATAATGTTTGCAGCTGATGCTTCTCACAAAACAGCCGAAAAAATTGCTTGACGCTTAATGTGACGGTCTATCAGAACACTTTCTTTGGTTTCAATTTAACCGATCGTTTTTTTTCTTAGACAATGTCGAATAAGATATTTTTGCCGAAAAGTGCCTACGTTTATGCTTGCTTTATCTGTTTGAGAAAAATGCGAGGGGGTAAGATCTGACAAAATCGTTGCTGTCTTTTTAAAATTTTTGTTTGTTATCGAAAAACAGCTTGAATTGTGTTGCTTATCACATTTAAAAAACAATAAAAAAAATCCCAAAATTATTTTTCAAATCTAAACTTCATGATCCATCTAGCAATGAATTCGTTCGTAACAACGTAAAAGGTTGGTGTTCGGCAAGTCTTACCATATTTCATTAAACAAAAAACAAAATTAAACGGGTTTATACTTGAATTGTAACAAAACAAAGGGCTTTTTTTCCACACAAAGCGTCAAAATAGCAAGGTATACAATCTATTGCTTGGCGGCCACTGACCGAACATTATCAACCTTTGACCACACGTCATCAACTCACCAACAAGACATCGACTGTTGCTGCCCTTGAGTGGATTCCTTGTGCGAGTGATGTGCCCGTTGTTATCCAAGGAACATTTGCTCCAATTTCCGTACCTACAATTGAGACTACCGAAAAGAAACGGCTGGCAGATTTGCACCAAGCATGCGAGAACGATGCAAAACGCAACTTTGAACAGGGTCATGTTTTCTTCTCAACCAGCTGACGAACTAACTAAGCCTTAAAAAATTTCAGGAAAACATACTGTACAAAAAAAGTACGCATTTCTTTTGTTGATCTTAAAAAACTTTGCAAAGCTTGCTTGGAATGTTCTGCCAAAAGTTCTAAAGACGCAACCTGTCACTTTGTACGTCTCCTGAATTTTCTAAGTTAGGTGAGCAATGCCGGGACTGCACAGGAGAAGAACAAATCTAATTACTGCCACCTACTGTAATTTAAACTATTAAATTGCAATAGCGGCAATAATTAGATTTGTTCTTGAACTTGATAAAACTTTTCTATAATTTTCACCGACGACCACAGACAATGAAAACATTTGAAAATCGCATTGTTTGGTAGAAAGTGTGCTTGTTTCGCAGAAAATGTGCAGAAAATTGTTTCGCAGAAGATGTGCTTCAGAAACGAACAACACACCTGCACTACACCGACTCCCATCGGACGATTACTCTCCTCTGGGAACTTTCAAATGTTTTTAAACTCGACGATGATTTTACATTTTGCTCCTGCTAGGGATATTTTCAGAAATAGCAAAACGCGTTCGGAATTTTTGAACGTGTTGCGGAAATGTAATCAACCATCGCGAAACGAATTTAATCAGTCCAATTAATTATGATTTCTTGGTTGAAATCACGTTCGAAAATTTCATTCGAAAGCGGAAGGTCGCGAGACTATTGGTTCACTGAAACAATTTGGAAAACTGCGTAGGCATTTCATAAATCCTGAACTGGATTATTTTCTTTCAAGAACAAGCTGTACTCTTCAAAATTTTCATGTTTTAGTTACTTATGTTTCATTGCAGGAACCTGTGCTTGAACAACCCTTACACGAAACACGGAAGTTGGTAATTTTAGGCTAATTAAACTTTGCTTTGCAAACCCGTGTCAATGTGCATTGCAGGAAAGTGCATTTCATTGCAGCAGTTGGAGCTGTTCAAGTATTTCGGGGTAGCATTCACGATTGCCGGAAAGCAGAACAAAAAGATTGACACACGCATTACTAAAACAAACTGCGTAGTATTGCGTGAGCTTCACTGTCCCTTATGGTCAAAAAACAAACACCGCAAATCTTTTCAGTTTTTAAATCAGGTCTTTGTTCTGATGCTCACCTATAGTCATAAATCTTGGGTAATGACTGAAAGAGTGATATCTCATGTACAAACGGCAGAGATGGTGTCCTTGCAGAGTTCACAGAGTGACGTTTCGCGACAATGGACACAGCTGTGAAATTCTTAAAACCCTAAACGCTTAGCCACTTCTCCGAGGAGAGAGAAGCTACGATGATTCGGCCATGCCATCAGAATGTTCCAGGAAAAAATGGTGAGGCAAGTCCTGCTTGCTACAACATTGGGAAAGCGTCTCAGAAGTCGACCAAGGTCGAGGTGGCATAATTACATGTTCAACCTGGTTTGGTCCTGTCGTAGTGTAGTGTAGGGTCAGTAGAATTNCCAAAGGTTGCTAAAAACCGTGAGGTGTTTTGAGATATCTTAGGGCTTCTGCTTCTGAAACGTTTCGTAGTAGAAAATACGGTTGTGAAAAAATAAGGAACGCAAAACTTTCTTATGTTACGCTGCAGATGATCGCATTTCAGGTGAACGTGGATATTGACCGTGGTTGACCCACCAGAATCGGTTCAAATCAACTGGGCGAGAAAATTTTGATTTTATCCTTCAAGTCCTTTTCAGGATAGTGAGCTTATGATTGCTGACTATTTACACAGATTTTTTTCTGTAATACAAACTTAAAACTTTTTCCTGAAGGTATTTCTAGTCTTTAACTCTACACTAAACCAGTGAAACTATTTTAAATACGTTTGCAAAGAATCAACAAGCGTTCGGTCCAAATGATGTTAAACGCAATGGCAAAGTCGCATTCTTCCATAGTGCTGAATTCTGCAACAGCAGAACCAACACAACTTTTCAGATTGAAGTTAATTTGCTGCTCGGTTATACAACTAGTTGTGAAAGCTACGTTGCTAAAATATACTGGAGTGCCTATTGAAGAACTGCAAGTGATTGTGCTTGGTAGTGTTATCCGACATGAAAAATCAAACTTCGTACTGCCTGCAACCCTCCATCCTTATGTTGATAGAATTGTCTCACGATGTTATGAAATTTTTTCAAACACCCAATAAAGTCAGTGAATCCGAACTTAGGAAAAGCTACAAGAGGGCGTTATCTGACCTTTGAAGAAACAACAACGCCGAATAGTGAGATATGAAAGTCAAGCAATGTAGACGTCTGAGGCGCTACGTTATTGTATGCTGCAGATAGAATCTATTTGAATAAGAGTTCAGGACCGAAGATGCGTAGTGTTACGTGAAACATAGATCCTATTAAAAGGAATGTGCTGATAGATTTGACTGCGCCATCTTTGAGATTAATTAAGCTTCAATCGTGACTTGCTGTTTCACGATTTTGGTAAGGACCTTGTTTTCCGGTCATTTTTGGAAAGTACAAACGTCATACAAGCAGGCTTTGATCGAAAATCATGAGCTCGATTGCGTCACGTACAAAACGATTTTTGAACATTTTGAATTTTATTAAATGTCAAGCAATTCGCAATGACAACTGCTTGTTTGAACAAGCAATATTTCTACAATCACTCGCTTTCTTATAGATTTATAGCTTTTTGTGTTTTTTTTGCCCAGCCTACACCTTTTTTGTACGTGCTCATCGGTCCAACTGTTCAATGGTTTGTCGACGAACTCTCAATCGAAAGGTTGCGTGGTCCAATCTATGGGCCAGTGAGTACTGCGCTAAAGCGTGTTCTTTTGGGAAATGGCAACAAGGTCAAACTCAACCACTTGAGCTAGAAGCACAATGCCAGGTGTTGTAGTGCCGCTATCAACGGTTAAGCAAGTAATATAGATATACCTATATAAAACTAATGTATCTTAAATAAGCTCTAGAGGAATGGGTAAACTTCAAAGTTTTACGAGCAGGAACCGGTTAAATTTGGAGAATTGTTTTATTGCACAGTTTTAGACCAATATTATATTACGAATTAACCCCACTGAAACTATGTTGAGGTAGAAAAAGTGATTGGATCACGTACAAATTTTGAAATTCATTTAACGTCATGCGAGCTCACTTGTGAAAGACAACGTCCATTTCTTATTGATGATCTTCTTGTAGGTTGTAATCTTCCGTGTTTGCCTGAGTACAGATGTTCTTGTCTTTTGAGAACCCCTTTTAAATTTCATGCCGTTTAAACTTGTGTTAAACGAAGATATGTTTAAGATGTGTGCTGGGAAATTTGACAAGTTGTCAAAGGAATACTCCGAAGGTCAATTTTCGTTTTCAAGCGCGGGAGTGGAAAAAAATTGTGAAAAAAATTGTCCTGTGTTCGCCCAACGCTGAAGCGTCTTATGGCGAGCCATTGCTTGTATAGGGCTTTCACCTGCAATAAGACTTGCCGCCTCTAAGATTTTTGAGCATTCGGCTGAAGTGTTCTTGCAAAGTTGTTTGCCAGCTATGAGTTAGGTGTTGAAGATGAGGATGGCTTCATCTAGTAACCGGAGATTTAAAGTGAACCCAACATTTAGATTGAGAGCCCTTTGATGATAAGTCCTGTGAAGTTGTTTTTGAAGTTTCATAACTCTGTCGATCTCACTGTCTAAATAGTTTTCATCGTTCAGGTTTCCGTTTGAAAAAACATCCTTATCATTTAATGCAAGTGACGCCTGACGACCTTTGCGGTTTTCGGAAAAAATCGTCGTTATAAAACAAAAAAAGCATTTTGAGAAAAATGCAAAGCGGAGATGACAACTGAAGTTGCAAGAGTAAATTTATAAAAAAGCGCAAATTTAGATACGGCTTTGTAACTTACAACGTTACAGTAGAAATACCGTTTGGAAATTTAAAAGATCATTCCATGTCTTTCTCATGAATGAAACATATTGCGAATCTTGCCAGATACCGTTTACTAGTTCTCTTCAGTAGCGCGACCGCTGTAACATATGAACAGCGCGGGGCCCAAAGTTAAAAAAAAATACTTGAACACCTGTCAAATCACAAACTCTGTATGGGCATCCATGTGACTACATTAGGCACATTGAATTTCGTAAGTGCGAAAAACCTGGTCCAAATAGCAACTGATGGTGGACATTATGGGTTACATATCTTTTTTTACCAAAAACGTATATAGATATCTTTTAACCAAGAAGGAATACTCTAGCCCTGCTGTACAGCTCACAAATATAGTAAAGATATAGTAAATAATGCTACCAGACACATCAACAAATTTGAACAATGCTGTGTCTAAACAATGTAGTCTACGTATAGGCCCAAATGTCTAAGTCGATAGACAAATGCAGCAAACTTACTGCTGGATAGCCAGGGTTACCATTTCTTGCTTATTTCTAAGATTTGTGCTTATTTTCGAGATCAGTGTCTTAGAAAATATGAATGTGCTTAATTTTAAGAAACGTGCTTATTTTGGATTGGTGTGCTTAGATTGTCTTAGTTATGAATGTATTTTATCAATTTGATCACTTTGATCGAGGAGTGAAACATTGTTTTCAAATTTGGTACGGTATTTGAATGTGTCAGCGATTGCGGGTAGCATAACGAATAACGCCAGCATTTTGTTCATTTTCTTTGACCAGTTATGGAACAATGCATTCTATCACGTAAGTAGTAATAGACTGATAGTTTGTAACAATCAGAGTAAGTAGTCTTTGAAGAATAGTGACTAGCAGTGTTGCCATCTGGCATATTTTTATGCCAAATTTTTTAAATTTTGGCAGTTTTTGGAGGTGGTTGGCATAAGTATTTTTGGTTTGGCATATTTGTCAAATTTGGCATATTTTGGCATGTTTTTCAACAACCGGTTCTTTGGCATATGCAAAATGTTGAACTTTAGCACAAATGGCCATTTTGGTCATTTTTGTTAAGGTTTTGGCCGTAAGCTTTGGAAAAAATCTGGCAACCCTAACTCTGTCTGTTGTTTTTGCAAGAACTCTTGTTTCAGAGGATGTTTAATCACGTTGCATGTGTCAACGCAAAACTTAGAATCAAGTAAAAACTTTCTATGTTAAATGTCATTTTGCGAGTAAGGCACAACTTAACTCGTTGCCTCACTATGCAGTGCGATTATTACACACCT
>JGI24021J15306_10010036_pt1 | contig 11722 bp, 5 predicted proteins | sample Ectturendosymbi1_FD_15306 | JGI IMG/M metagenome (IMG submission 15306)
AGGCCAAAGTGTTTCGCTGAAGTTTTCATTGGAAACTAGGCTCGAGTCTGAGTCTTTTGAGCCTTTGATCGACTTTCTAGCGTTTCTGGTTCAAAAGTTATCATCTTAAATAAACAAATTACTTAAGTAACTAATTAGTCACAAATTTTTATTAAGTTGGATCATAACTTTTGAACCCGAAACACCAGCAGGTCATCCAAAGTATCAAAAGACTCGGATTGTAGCCTAGTTTCCAGTAAAAACTTGAGCGAAATACTACCACCTGACGGTTGGCGCCCAGGGCCAGGCAAAGTGGGCCAAGGTGGCCTAAAAGTCCTCCACATATGATGTTACTCACAAAACACCCGCACCCCCAGGCAAAAAATTCTTTTTTGAGTGCAGAATAGAAGACTTGCCGTGTCTTTTGAGACTTATACCGGGTCTGTAGAGCATACCGGACCGGAGAAATTCCTGTGCAAAGCCACATGCGTTTAGTTGTTTTTTTTCTGAAAATCCCCAAAAGCAGTCAGACGCCAAAGAGTTAATCAATTTGTTTATTTTAGATCAGAACTTTTGAACCAGAACTGCTATAAAGTCTATCAAAATCTCAAAAGACTTCGACTTGAGCCTAGTTTCCAATGAAAACTTCAGTGAAATGCTTTGTCTAGCGGTTGGGCCCTAAGCCAGGCAACATGAGCCAAAATGGCCCAAAAAGTCCTCCACTTATGACGTCACTAACAAAAAATCCGCAACCCCAACTAAAAATTTTTTTTTCGAGTGCAGACTAGATGACTGGCCGATCCATTTGAGTCCTTGAACAGCTCTCTAGCGCAATCGACGGAGGAGCTATGGCGTTGGTAAGGCAACTGACAATCGCTGGTTTTAGGCCGATTTCGAAGTACAAATATATTGTACCCTGGCTTTCAAAGCGTTAAGGACACCTATATCCTAGAAAATCTGGTTTTATTCTGAAAAGTATTATCAAAAGCTGTTTTCCATGACAGAACCACTTTTACCTGGATAGATGCATCACTGCATTAAAAATATGGTTCAATGTTGCCAAAATGTGTTATTTATGTGACAAATTCTTTTTGAGTGCCAGTGCCGCATTAAGAAAAGTGCGTTATGTAGGCCTTGTTGGCTTTTGAGTAGACAACCTTTTTTAGTAGCTATCAGGTGCAACACATTGTAGGAAAAAAATAAAATAGGATTGGCATTCTGGATTTGGTTTAGCTATTCTGGAATAGTACACTATTCTAAAAAGCCCATCCTTAACTGTATACAACAAAATATGATGAAACAACAATTTTTCAATGAGCATCTACATTCCTCAATACTACCTTTTGTACCACAGAATAATTTAAAACATGCAGAGATTTGTATTACAGCTTGATAAGCTGATTTCTACCAAGAAACATGTTTATATTTTGAAGGAAATTTTAGGAACATTGACGGAGTGCTGCGACCACATTCCTATCTATTTTCATATCAATTATAATGGATTACACAAAAATGGAATGAAATACCATGTTTACTTCAAAAAGTAATGCTATTTGCTCATAGGGTTTGCCATGCAATTGTCATGGATCCACTGACCCAAACCTGCATAATCAACAACATCTAGTTACAAGATTTTTATCAAATGGCTGATTTATAAAAGAACTTGGTACAATGGTGGTCTTTGGTGTTAGAATGAGAACAACGCACATTCATTCTGCGTTGGTACATAGAATGAGAACATTCATTCTGCGTTGGTACATTCTTAGATTGCATGAAACAATGTGAAATGTAAATGTTTTCAAAGATAACACAGAGAGTCTAGATTTGAATACTGTTTGTTACTTACCTACTACCATTAATGTAAACTCAAATCCTTGTTTAACTGATTTTCTGTAGAGTTGATTAGGCAAATTTGCAAAGCCTACATAGCTGTCCAATGACTTTGGCTGTTGCTGTAAAAGAGAAAAACATTGTTTTTTGGCTGTTGCTGTAAAAGAGAAAAACAAAAGAAAAAAACATTTTTTAATTAGTTATAGTATTTTTTCAGTAGCTTTGGAATAGTGTTAAAATGTTTAATAGTTTTGGGCAATTGAATTGGAATTGCCTTATCATTAATTGTTAGTAATAGTTCAGGGCAAAAGATAACCAGGTTAAACACTTAGACTGGCTTGGATTTTCAATGAACCAATTACTGACAACAAATATATTTATGGACAGTATTTACCACAGGATAATAGAACAACAGAACCTAAAAAACTTACTATTCTGAACAGAATCCTAACAGAGGATCATCACAAAAATGAAACAAAAGAAATGATACTTACAGCTGCTTTTGTGTTGAATGTAGAAGTGAAAAAAGTTGGTTGTTGAACATGAAAAACAAAACATATCTTTTAAATAATGCCAAGCTCTTATTATTTGCATGCTTTTATTTAAATCAGAATGGACTAATTTTCAAAAAAATATGCTTCACATTTAACCCGGAAGTTTCTAGTACTCGCGTCACTAAATACATACAACTTAAGGATGTAATTAAATTCTGTTCTGGCAGGAAATCAGATTTTTTTCCAGATCAGCAAGAAATGAGTTTATTCCAACAGACTCCAAAGACTGTTCCTAGTTTACCACTTAGTTTTTTTCTTCCTGCTAGCAGGTCACTTGTGGTTACAAAATGCAATAGTTCACATAATATTTTTGTTGTAACATAGCACTTGATTAATTTAAACATGCATAGGAAAACTGCATAACTCAGGCCACATAAAATCTCTTAAAAAGCTTTTCAATCTGCTCTGGTGAACTTGTCTATATTTTGCAAATAATCCAACCCATTTTCATCTTCCTTGCAATGTCCGTGTTTTGTAGGTGTAAGATGTATTTTATTATTCTGCTCCATGTTTTCATTTTAATCTTCAAAGATTTTTCACTACTGCTTGGTTTCCCATGTTTTTTTCATGGACTCAATGTGACAAAAGTAATAATATATTGCAGAACAACATAATAAGGAATAGCAGAATTGCTCCTCACTGACACTTAAACCATGGCCAATTAAAATGCAAACCCTTTTATAAAGATGAGTGGATCAAAAAAGTGGACAAAAGTGTCTGAGTGTTTAAGACCTTTGGCAACAGCACACAAGAACTTGAGCTTTCACGCCATCACTTCAGCACTGGCAAATGCAATTTTTTTTGGCTAACTTTTGCACTTACGAGACAATTGTGAAAACACATTGGTAGCAAAGGTGTTACCACGTTGGGCGGTGGTGCACGAGTATATCGAACTTCGAAATCACACATTCAGCTGCTTATTTTGCACCACTTAGCAACTCCATAACTCGCCAATCGATTGTGCTAGAGAGCTATCCAAATCCTCAAAAAACTGGGTGAGTCTTCTAGTTTGCAATGAAAAAAAAATTGTTTTAGGTTACATCATAAGTTCAGTAGGTTTTTGGCTATTTTGGCTCAGGTTACCTGGCCCTAGGCCCAACTGCTAGATGGAAGCATGTTGCTCAAGTTTTAATTGAAAAGTAGGCTAAAATCTAAGTCTTTTGAGCCTTTGATCGCCTCTTTCTAGCATTTCTGGCTCAAGAGTTAGGGTAAATTACCAATTTTTATATATTTGCTAATTTTTGATAAAATTACTTATTTTACATTTTTTTGGCCATTACTTTGGAAAGAATGGAAAGATTTTTTCACTGAAGTCTGATCAATGGCTGCATGTCTGATATGTCATGAATGTGTTATAATTTTGGTACAAATAACTTTGCCATGAAGCATGCAAACTGCTCTACCAAGCAGCAAGGTTGATTGATTTAAATCATTTGATTTAAATCAGTGATTTAATCATGATTTAAATCAAGCAATAAAAATCATGATTTAAATCAAGCAATTAAAATAAAAATCATGTTGTTTCAAAGTTTTGTGTGATGTCTTTGACACATTAATTAGCATTCTAATAGGTTTCCACATAGCCTGTACAGTATTAGTATAGAAGGCAAAGAGTTCTTATGACAACTCAAGTTAAAACCACTTGAATTTTTTCCAATCATAGCAACTGTTAGGTCACAGATTCTACATTATTTAAATGAAAAAATTACATGTAGACTGAAATCACTAACCCTTGCAGATTCAGAAGTCATAACTGTTAGAATGCCGTAAGTTTGAAAGTGTACACTAGCATGAAGTAAAAGTTGCATTTAAATTCCAGCAAATATGTAGGCTGTTAACTGTAAATAGTTATAGAACATATTATTTTTGATTCGTGCAACATATATATTATTATTGTTATTATAGGTTTTTAAAATTTTATGGGTGTATGCCATGAGTGTCAATGAAATTATTAAACTGGCAGTTTTGGCATTTCAATAAATATTTCATTTCATTCACCGGTACTGGTGTTGTGATCTTAAATCTCTCTGGGTTTTTCTGACTTTTCCACTGCACGTTACGGTCTGTTGTAAACCATGTGATCGTCTGAGACAGAAATCATGTATGTGAAAACGCAGAGAGATTTTTTTGTCGATCAGTGTGCCGAATGGCCGTTTACGATCAGGTTTGTTAAACAGTTTTGTAGCTGTGTTTAGTGGAGGGACTCTAATTAGGATCAAATTTGTAATCTTGAGTTTTGATCTTAGCAGCAGTACGTAGCTTTTCTTTTTGTTTCATTTGTCGACTTGTGCACGGGACTGAAGATGTGTAACACATGAAACTAGTTTCCTTACGCAAATAAATTGTGATTGATTCGCTTGGTGTGGGTCACTGCTGTGACTTAACAATTATTGCTGAATGATGAGTGATGAGTGCAAGCTTGAATCAGTGCAAGAAGATGGGAGCAGAATCAGGCAGGTGATTCCTTAACGCTAGAGCCTATAATTGTCGTGTTCGATAAGAAGAGGCAAATCCCAGCTGTTGGTGCTTCCCAGTAAGGTTGACTTCAATTTAAAAACTTTGAGAGACAAGGGAAAGACTTACGAATTGTTGCTGGAAATCTTTAGCATGGAAAAACTGAACAATCATTTATTTGTGCCCTAACTATAGTGCAAACTTCATAACCGAATTACTCCATTTTGCATTACCGCTGAAACTTTAACTGAGTTGTATTCCTCGACTTTTCCACTGCACGTTACGGTCTGTTGCAAACCACGTGATCGTCTGAGACAGAAACCATGCGAAAACGCGAAGAGATTTTTTTGTCAATCAGTGTGCCGAATGGCTGTTTCCGATCAGGTTTGTTAAACAGTTTTGTAGCTGTGTTTAGTGGAAGGAAGGGTTCTAATTGGGATCAAATTTGTAATCTTGAGTTTTGATCTTAGCAGCAGTACGTAATTTTTCTTTTTGTTTAATTTGTCGACTTGTGCGTAGGACTGAAGATGTGTAACACACAAAACTAGTTAAGCAAATAAATTGCGATTGATTCACTTGGCGTTGGTCACTGCTGCGACTTAACAATTATTGCTGAATGATGAGTGCAAGCTTGAATCACTACAAGAAGATGGGAGCAGAACCAGGCAGGAGATTCCTCAAACAGCCTGTTGCAAAGCTAGAGGCTGTAATTGTTAACCTCTATGCTTGTGCAATAATATAATTCTACAAATAATACAATGGTTTTCAATTTTTAATAGAGATGGACCCACATGGCTTTTTTTGGCCAATGCTGATATATCGGCCATTCATCAACCGATAGCCAATACCCATATTTCTCAAATTTTTAAATCTTGATTTCTGCTTCATCATCAAAAATATAATGTATTCTATGCCTTACCTTTTTTCCAAAAACTTTAAAAATCATGATTTATGAGCTAAAATTTCTCATATGGCAGCAAATTCAATATTTTGCTGTGATTTTTAGTTAACCTGATTAATGATGGTGCTTTTGTTTCGGCTGTGATTGCCGACGCATGCTCCATGGTTCATCTTGTCTGCTTGTTTATGAAAAGGCCCCTGCTAGCGTTGCCGCAAGATAACTTATTGTCTTGACTTGGTTCATTGTGATAACTGTTTTGACTTTGTTCATTGTGCTTTCTCGTGCAAGTTGTCTGCATGCCTGAGGAACATAACAGCGTTTTGTCAACACCTACTGAGTTGAGGCCGATATTAAAATTGGCTGTTTTGGCCGATACCGATATATCGGGAAAAACCAAATATCCAGCAATATATCAGTCAATCTCTAGTTTTTAATGAACCATATCATTTGAACCAGAGCCAAAATTTTTGGATTGAGGGGCTGGAGCCAAAAACTTTAGATGTCTGGAGCTGGAACCATAGCCTTAAATTTGAGTAAGGCTTTCATAGTCCTTTAGGATTTAAATCCATAGCTTTATTCACAAGCATATTTCTGAAAAGGTGCATTCTCTCACATAAGCCATGCTGAAGGAGGCCAGCTCAAATGCGAAGAAATGTAGAAAATTACCAGATGACCTGCACAGAGAATTTTTTATCAGGTTTGTGATTTTTATAAAACTGACTTATGACTTCATTTGATGGCCTGTACCTTTTCCTAAGACTCTGTTATATAACAGCACTATAAGAGCTGAAATTAGAGATAGTTGATCTATAGTCTGAACCTATCTTGAAAAAGACATTCAATTCTTCAAAATTGAATTATTTTTATGCTTCACTAAACACAACAATATTACCAAACCTTTGGAAGATCCTCACATTGGGCTGACTTATATTTGTTGGCAGACATTCAGAATAATGAACAAGAACAAAACTTGCTGCAGACCAAACTTACTGAACAACACCATAGGTCTGCACTGAGAATCCCATAGCAAAGCTACTCCAGACTTAGATGCAATGGCTAAACAAGGAGACACATAACATTGTTCCCAACAAAATAGAAAGTGGGTTCATTGCTGAGTTGTAAAACAAATGCGATTACAAAAATGTACAATTATAGTAAAAGCAAGTGATTTAATTCAGATGTTATCACAGCTTGAGCAGAAAAATCTACAGTGATTCAATATGCCCTGTTATAAATATTTACATATACAGATCAGCTGCTGCTTTGCATATAATTTCTAGACTACGTAAAATCAAGCATAGCAACCAAGATGTTCTTTTCTAACAGCTATATTCAAGTTACTGTATTTTTCAGACCAGAAGGTGCACTGGACTACAAGACACAGTATCAAAAATTGACTGCTAGCTGTCCTTATTGCATACACAAGGCACACCGGATTATAAGGCGCATTCAATGAAGCAAAAATTAGGTAAGTCAAACTGTATAGTCAACTCGGCCAAAATAACTCCCAAGTGTTGAAGTTGCCCAAGTACTAGAGTCACCACTGGGAGTTTAATCTGTCACACATGCCAAAGTCACTAGACATGAATAGAATAAAATAAAAGTTGTTCGCATGTTTGATTCAGTCTGCGCCAATACACTCAGGAGCCTTGCATAGTAATACAATCTGTGGTATGTGCTAACTACACTGGGAACCACATACCCTGCTTACTGCAATTGGTGTTGGTTTATTAAGTAACATGATGGCCTGTTTACAAAAAATCATAACTAGCAATTAAATAAAGATCACCGTTTACCACATATAATTGGTTCTAGATGAGAAAGCAAGACAAGATTCATACATTAGGCGCATCACATTATAAGGTGCACTTTCGAATTTTGAGAAAATTAAAAGGATTTAAAGTGCACCTTATGGTCTGAAAAATACAGCATTCAAAAGAGTTATATAATTGAAAAAGTTACTTCTTTAATCAGAATTCGTCATTTCAAAAATTAAAATTATTGTACTTAAAAGCAGTGAACAAATTTTCTTTGTCTAATGAAAATACATTTAAGATTATTATTCATGAGAACATTTTGCAAGAAGTTGAAAACCAATACAGTGAAAAGTATGCTTCACAGCAGGAGTATAGAGTATTTGTTGATAAACCTTTCACTTTATATAATGTAAAAATTTCTCACCCATTTCGCCACTTGAAAACACCATTAGAAGAATGCAGATATTCTTTTTTCCAGCTGTCTAAACCGACATGCCACTGTAGCTAATTCCAGTTGTAAATAGTCCACATGCACCAGTAGATTACCAGCAATGAATACAAAACCAAGTCCAGACCTAAAACCCTGCATTGATTAAACCACTTTTTGGAAAAAAAGTATATACATGTTTATTGATTGTACACAAAACATACAAAAATGTTGTCCACCAATGACATCATGCAAACATAATGTATGACTGAAATTACAATCAGGTTCCTAACTTTTTCGTATTTTGTTTAATTTGTTATATTTTGTTACATAAGCTCAGTATTTTTATAACTGCAAATCACAACAAACATTAGACTTTTTACAACTTTCAGTGCTGGAGGTTTTTCATGTGAGGTACAGGGTAGTTTTGAGAAGTAACCATATTTATGCCATTTTCCTAATGCACCTTGTAATTGAAGTTTAAGAAAATANTTTATTAGTTAAATCTATTCTTCTATTCATAGTTTTCATACGTAAGTGTACAACCTTTCTAGAAGATTATAGCTGGTATCCAATGCAAGCCAGATCTGTATTTGTATCTAGACAGGTGTATCTGCTTTTGAAAATTTCATTACATACAGATATAAAAACCGAGAACGCAATTTTTATTAAAGACTACAATGCTGGCTTATTGGAAACTTTATTTTTTGATAATTTGATGCACTTTTCTGAACATACATTCAGCTAATGTGAAGTGAAAGTCAAAAATAAAAACAGCTTGCCTAAAAATCACCTAATTATTTCAGAACTGTTTTGTAGAGCATGCAGATACAAATTAAACAATGGAAACCATTGATGAAACTAATGGTGCCTGCTTATAATATTGTTTCTCAACTTCAAATACTATTTTACAATCATATTTGCTAAATATGTCTAATAGCACTTGAAAATCAACAGTATAAGTTGACCTGAAGGTCTATGAAACTATACAAATATTAATTATCGTGACGTATCAATTAATGCAAAAACTGCAAATAATTAAAACTTCCTCCAAGAACCACTAACAACAACACTTTAAAATCTGTAATATGTGGAACTTTCACAACAGCCACATGTAGGGATGGGCATTTCAGCATGCTGAATCCAGGATTCGAATTCTAAAAAACTATCTTAATCCAAAATGCTAATTGAAACTGGGTAATAGGACTTGCTTCCAATCTTCCACATTGTCAGCATTTGCTTGCACCACATGAAAAGTTTATGTGCATGTACAGACATTTTTCAGTCCACTGATGTGTGTTTTTTTTGTTGCACTGTGTGGAAACTTAGCACTATTGCACATGCACAGACATTTTTTCAGTCCACCACTTGTGCTTTTCTCTTGCACCATATGGAAACTTAGCACTATCATGCATGTGCAGACTGCAGACATTACATGCACTTTTCTTTTGCACACATGGAAACTTAGCACTATTGTGCATGTACTGACATTTTCCATTCCACCACATGAGCTGTTGGGACATTAACATGTGGGGCAATTTCTGCAGTTACTTGACCACATGCATTTGCTAGTCATTGAGTGCACTGTTTTCTGCATGTTTTAACACTTTTGTAACCAGGTGGTTTTCCTGTGGCAATATCCACAGTTACCGGGTGGTTTTGGTGGGAAATTTAAATCGTTAGTAAATGGACACTGCTAGGCATTCTCAACCAGCAGGCTAAAGCAGAAACATGCTATACGTTTTGACGCCTATACGCTAATTACTTGCCAATATGTCAACTCATTTCCAAAACAGTATAGGCTACATATCATTGCAACAACAAGCCTAGGCCTACCACTGCCATCTTGTTGAAGAAAGTTTTACTTCAATGGAAGCATTTTTGGTACCATAAAAGCAGCTAACACTGGCATTAAACAATTAAACTCATCAACATGTTTGCATGTGCTTACAAAAAAGTTTGCAATACAATCTTTCCTGCATTCCTAGCATTTGACAGCATACCAAATCACATCTGTTGCACAAAACTGCAGTCATTGCTGCATGATGCTGTTCACCCTTAGATGGACCAACTCAAAAGAACTATGCTTTCAAACAGCCTCTGAACCACAGAGACTTTGAAATCTCATTTCAAAACCGGGTATTTTTAATTTTACAACACAGTCTAGGACCATAATTTTAAGATGTTTCCAGGTTAAAAACATTAGAAGCAGTACCCAAAACATGATTTTCATTAAAAATGTACAGTTATGATTTCTGAACACCAGTACAAAAATTTTCCAAACAGATTTATGTACGGCGAGCCCGAAAGCATTAAAATTAGTCGTGACAGCTTCGTTAACAATTTAGCTAGACAAAATGTTGAGAAAAACAGACATCAAATGAAGAATTGTCTTTGCTTACATAAATGCCTTCAAAATATCTTGCCATAACCTGCAACGTCAGCCTCTTTGAAGAGATTTTTCCAATGCAAGATTAACTGCCAAGTTGCGATCACATTTGACATGCGGACATTTAGAAAACCTTTAGGTATTGCACTATGTCAGCAGTGCATTGTTTCGGTGCCATGACAGCCCCCTTCTGTTGTAGGTACTTAGCATTAACATCAATCAAATATCAAACGCTGCCACTGCAGGTCTCTAATGCAGGTGGTTTAGAATAGGCAACAGCATTTCTCTGCTAACATTGCATATGATTATTATGAAACAACCACATCATTGCCTTGTCGAAGAAGCACCTACACAATAACCTGAAACAATCTGCATTGACATGTGTTCAGAGTCTGCTGCTTGGCCAGCGCCAGATGCTATCAAAGCTGTCGAAAGTTGTACACAACCAGGCACACATGGAGCTATTTTGTAAATCGTAATATTTACTTCATGGTGAACAAACAGTCTCAAATTGCGATTGTTTTGTCTTGTAGTTTAGGGCTAAGTTTTATCTGATGCTCAAACCTTGCTAGGTTGTGATAAGACTAAATAAAGTTTAGGCTTACTTCAACATCATGCCAAGTAATGCAGTTTCGTTTCCACTGAAGCTATATTTTTACAACGAATTTCTCATATTGAAAGGTCTGACAGCTAGCCTCAGAAATTGTCATCACATCATTTGAACAAAGTACAGACAACTTCAGTTAACACTTTGACGTCTGGTCTAAATCAAGCAGTTCGCGTCAAAACAACCGGATTGCATGTGGATTGGCGAGCATGTAACTTGGGTGCCAAAAGTGGTGGAGAGCTGTTCAAGGGCTCAGAAGATGCGGCAAGTCTTCTAGTCTGCACTCGAAAAAAAATTTTGTGATTGGGGATGCAGATTTTTTGTGAATGACATCATAAATGGAGGACTTTTAGGCCACATTGGCCCACTTCACCTGGCCCTGAGCCCAAACCACTAGATGGTAGCATTTCGCTCAAGTTTTTATTAGAAACCAGGCTACAATTTTAGTCTTTTGATACTTTGGATGACCTGCTGGGGTTTTGGGTTCAAAAGTTATGATCTAAAGTAACAAAAGTATTTGACTAATTAGCTAATCAATTAGTTTGCATATGGGTCATTCCATGCTTAATTGAACACCTTTGTTCACCCACCCTCATAAAATATGATGAAAGTGGGCTCATTTGAAANAGCTTCAAAAATAACAACCAACAAAAAAATTTGAACAAAATCGGTCAAGNGNTTACCGAATGGCAGACGTTTCAATTTTTTAATAAATTTGAATTNTATGGTCACGCTTGAGTGATTTCTGCTCTGTACAGCCTCCCCCTTAAGATAAACTGGTGATTTTTTTTTGAATCCCATGTTTTCTGAGGTGCTGATTTAAA
>JGI24021J15306_10010039_pt1 | contig 11720 bp, 7 predicted proteins | sample Ectturendosymbi1_FD_15306 | JGI IMG/M metagenome (IMG submission 15306)
ATATAGTGAATATAACCTGTCTGTACACGTAAATAGATGAAGTCGAAATCAGTAACTCTAACTGAGACAACTACAAAATGCTTGACTGTTAAATACTGATAAATCGTAAAAATTTCTGATTACAGTAATGGGTGGCTAACTTATTAACTTATCCCGAAAACTTTGCTGGAAACAAGATTAGGAAATTGATAATCACAAACACTATAGACATTTGTTTAGAAGGGGCTTCGTAAATTGATCATTAGCCATGAAGGAATGGCTAAGAACAAAAACATTCTCTTGAATGCCAATGCCTTGAGAAATATCTTTAGCTTAGGAATTTGATTATGGTTGGCAGAACAAACAGTTTATGTTTGGTGGCAGCAACAGGCGATTTTTTTGGTTCAGAACAGTGAAAATTACTATCGCAGGTTGGTGAGAGAATGAAATTGCTTTGGTAATTGCCAGGTGTAATTGTAGTTACAGAAGCTGCAATGTCTTAGCAAACAACGGGCAAAAATAAAACCAAAAAAATGACTGAAAGGTTGATTTTGCGAGTCTGTTCTAGGCAAATACTTTCCTACACTGCGACATACGCAAATGGTTTGGATTTACTTCGGAACCACAATTTTGTAACAAGTTTTGATGAGGTTTCAACGAATAAACTGAAAATAAGTTAAGGTTTCAGCGAGTAAAATCACCTTGCATGGCTGTGACTCCTCTAAATGTCTGACAAATTTTTGCAATCAAGTACAGTATTTTGTCTGAAACGTCAAGATTCAGTCAAAGATAATTCACGAAAATAATAATTACATCAGGGGATTATGAAAGAAACAACACTTCAAAAACTTTTATAGGCACATGAAAATTACCAGGCCAACTGCGGATAATATCTGTTTAGACCAGTTTGAGCCCTGGGAATCGCAATAAAATGCGATTGGTGTTGTGACTGGACATTGGGAGGTGTGCAGCATTGTAGAGACTGAAATACACTTTGGCCATCATGGAGAAGTGGCTCCTGAACGTGATCCAGCTATGGATAAAATGCACTTGTAGGTTTATTGATTTCAAAAACTGCAGAATGAGCTTTTCAGCCAAGCAGAACGATCGATCTAGGTATGGGGGACCAATAGGTAGGTGATAAATATTTCTGCAATCGCTGGCAGTTTCAGCAGCTGAAGCGTTTCCAATGGATTGAAAACCCTCTTCCTTGCTGCAACGCGATCACCTTCTCCCGCAAATGTTCTGAAGCACACCAACTACACCCCATGAATTATGTGCAACATCTTTAAAAACAGGTTCGCAAAACCCTTGGCAGTAACGACAAACGTTTGCAAAANCAACTAACCAAGATCCAATTTTTGTACGAAAAATGAGANTTATATTGATTTACACTGAGCAAATNGAGTAAAACGAAACACATATCAGCAGGAATGTCATTGTTTTGGGAAAGGGGTACTCAACCTCTCTTGACCGAAGATTTCATGTAGTCAGTTCCTCTACATTTAACATTCCAGTGTCAACATCGCAAACGCAGACAGTGTTCCCCCAAGGATTTTTTTTTAAGGAACATGTTAGATACCCGGTATGGACCTGTAGGGACCCGATTTCTCTGATTCTAGGGACCCGATTTTCAATTCTAGGGACCCGAATCGGGTCCCTGAAACGCCTTAAAAAGGCGTGTTCCAAGACTAATTTTAACTGAGCAAATGCTTTTTCGTGAGCATGCAATTGCGCAACCATACAGACACACAATCGGTGTGTGTGAAGCATGTCAAGCGGTAAAAGGGCTATGTGATAAATATAAGATATTTAATTTGAAATGTTGGAAGTGCACGAGAATGTGATTTTAATGTGCAAATTGTTTGGTTGTACTGCGCATTTGCGCACCTTACAAGGTCCATTGAACTCAGACACTTGGTTTTCAGCCCGATGTAGCAGAATTCACACGCTTTTGCGTGTTGTCACACAACCACTTGAAGCAATGCGACAAACTCTTCATCTTTCAAAAATACAATTAATTCGAAGCCGCTCTGGAACGAATAGTTTTTTCATTCATTTCTATACACATTCCGAGATGTACTTTGGATCAGTCAGCGGTCTATCAGCAAACCGCGATCGATTAATGGACTGTTCTGTTTTAGAAGAATGCAAACAAAAAAAAACGCTTTGCAGTCGATGAGCAGAAGGTGGTAGTTTCATCAAAATCCTCTTTAGGATAGAAAACAGATGGTACTGTTGTCTTTTGTCTTCATAGGTCGTTGAAAATATATCCAAGTCATGAAAAGAAAGCGCTATGTCAAAGCTCGCCAGCAATGCAGCAAATACTACAAAAGAATGCGCTCACAGAAACAATTAATATTTGAGGCGATTGGGGCGATGAGTCTTTCGCCATGTTCGAATTGTCTCATTGTTTGCGATACAAAGCCCTTTTGTCGCCCATTGCTTTGTCACAGCAGCACTGCGAAGTATAGTTCAATCCTCTTACAGCAGCGAAGCCGTTATTAGACTTGACTTGATTAATGAAATCACCCTGACAAACAATTTATGGCATCGCGCCCTCACCTGCAAGCTGCTGCGATTGCTATCTGACAGGCACATGGTCCGCTTGATCATGGATCTGGTTGGTAATCGCAGCTTCCCCCTTCCCATCGGTAACAACAAGGGGAGCAGGTTACGACGCCTCAAGAATAACGTCCCACATGGATCCATTTTGTCACCCCTTTATTTCAACATCTACATCTCCGACTTGTCAATCACCGTCTCTAGAGTGTATGCACACTCCGGCGATCTAGCAATCATGCATACTGATGGAGACTGGCAAGCAGTGGAAGGAGTGCTCAGTAAAAACATGGCGACTATAGGAAATACTTCTAGACCTGGAAGCTAAAGTTCAGCGCTGCAAAAACGATGTCGGCAATCTTCCATCTAAACTACAAGGAAGCTAAGGGTGAGCTAAAAGTCAACCTTGACAACGCAAACCTGCTCCTTTGCTCTGAGCCGAAATACTTCGGAGTAACATTGGACAGGACGCTCACCTATGGCCCATACCTCGAGTCACTACGCAAAAAAGCTGACATCACGCGTTGCATTCTTGAGGCGGCTTGCTCTCTTGGGCTGGGGTGCTGGGGAAACAACGTTGCGAACAGCCACCTTAGCCCTGGTCCATCCAACAGCAGAGTACTGCGCGCCTGTTTGGTGCCGCAGCGCTCATACCCGCCTTATTGACCCAGCCATCAACGACGCCTTGCGAACTGTGACTGGATGCCTGCGTCCTACACCAGCGGACAACCTTACTGTTCTCGCAGGCATCCAACCTGCTGAGCTTCGCCGCAATGGAGCCGCACTGTCGCTAGCACGCCGTGTCATGGAGCCTGGACATCCGCTCCACTCAGTGCTCACCTGTCCATCGAGTCGGAATGCACAGCGTCTTAATCGAGGCACTCATTTGTACCCGCCGCACAGCTCATCAGTTCATCTGACGACAACAACAGAAGTGCAGCGCTCTGGACGGATCACCAATGGAATGCGGAGTGGTTGGAAAGCACTACGAGACTCCTTACTTTCATCCCCGACATCGGCACCCGCCATCTTGGAATGGTCCTGCCATGAACTGCGTGGGTACGGCCTAACCGCCTACGCACCGTTGTCGGACGTTTCCGTTCCCATTCGCAAAAAAGGATAATGGCCCCTTCTGCAGCTGGTCAGCAACAGACCGTCAACCACGTTGTGTTCCAAATATCCAATCCATCGACCTCTCCATGGAGCGCACTGCCTGACGGGTCTAGATCATAACCGTTGCCAGAAAGTTTTTAATAAGGGGGCTTTGCGTTTTTACGGAGGGCTTTGGGTTTGTACGAGGGGGTTGACATTTTATAAAATTGACAAAAACTCCACGGGTTTATAGTGTTTCAGATTTCAATTTGGGGGGCTTGGAGCTTTTTCTTGGGGGGATAAGCCCGCCAAAGACCCCGTGGTGACGGGACTGCAGGTCTGGATGACGAAAGAATCGAACGGCTGATCAAAACCTGCCCCGAGATCCAGTGGGGTCTAGCAGTGGATTGAAAGATCTCGCTCAAACGATGAACAAGAAGTCTTTTTTGCAATGGCAGTTACTTCCTAGCTTACAGGGTCCTGATATTGCTGATAAGATTACTGTTTCAACCGCACTAATTATTTCTTCTCTGTGTTGTGCGTTGGACTTCAGTAAAATGAATCTGTTCAGAGCATTGTATTAACTCTGTCGCCACGTTGCTGGCATGGACACAATTTGTGGTTAAAAATATTTGTGCCTGAGCTTTTCCTGCAGTTAACGACGCGATTTAATGGAAGTTCTACGGTTAATTGGTTAACTTAAAGGGCGTGGTCGTCGATTCAGTTCAAAGTTACACTTTCTTTCTTTTAGGTTAACGTGTTGCTTATTTTGAGCTGTTCTAACAACAATGAATCAACGCAACCTTTTAAAACGAATGCAGTTTTCTTGGTAAGACGCGAGAGCGGTTTTACATATGTAACTAATTGAAACACCTTGGAGAAATGCAGAATTTCAAGCGAACAAACATGAACACAAATTGAGTAATGACTCTGACATTTGTTTCGGAAGATACTTTGTACTTGATCGCTGGATAAAAAAAGGACATTTAGAATGCCATCAAGAATTGTTTTAGAGGGCAATTTGGTCAAAGTGCTATTGCATTGCCGTTGCCCTTTGGCAGATTCCTCTAAAAAACATATATTTTACTGAGTATTCAAATCATTAAAAACTTTGTCGCTGCAGCAGGGCTTATACTAATTGGAAAGTTTGGAATGCAGCACAGCGCAGAAAGTTTAGTGGTTTGCAGTTGATTACATTTGCCTAGAAACTTAGTTTTGAAGATAATTACGCGGTAATTTTAACTACAAGTTGTAAATAAACCATGAGAAATCTTACTAACTTTTACAATATTTACTGCTTGTTTAGATAAATCATTTGTTTAAAACTATCGTGGAGTTATTCAACCACCGACTATTAAATCTTGATTCAAATAAAACAGCCTTCCTCTGAGCCCTTTCATTGCCCTCTGTCGGCAGAAGATATTTCTATTTGCATTCAGACAGGGGTTTGCATACTATAGATACACAGGTATTTACTGGGAACCAGAGAGTGTAGTTCCTGCAACGAGCGCACTGCGGAAGTTTGTGCTACGGCTTTCATGTGGTGGAAACAATGGAAAGTCTGTTTCTTGATTAATATCCATTGAGCGTGTAATTTCTAATTACCTGTCTTCACCTACAATGCAAATGTCCATCCGCAACTTTGCTTTCGTCAATTCGTCGTTTGACTGCCTGCTTCAAGCTAATTTATTTTCTTCGTTTTCGATGCTGATAAGAAAAAGAAACCTTTCTCACAAAAATACAGTATGTTGTTGGGGAAGGCAAAATTACATGGAGTGCTACTTTAGATAGACCAGAGTACGTCTAGCAACTGTACGAATGCAATAATTCTGCTTAGGCATTCTACCAAAGTTCTACTAATCGCGGTGTAATTCCCTGCACTGTGGGATTATTGCTCGGTATTTGGCCTCATATAGTTTCTCAAGTTCAGTGAAAGGACTTATTTGAGAACGACACATTTTTCAGTTTTTCTACTTGTCGCAGCTCGCGTTTTGATTTATTGATTCTTGAGTTTGCCTGCATTCTCTGCCCTTGCTTTAGCCTTTCAATTTTCAACCGTAAGCATACCTTGAATATTTCAGAACTGACAATGCGTAGTATTCACTGAAATCGATTTCCTATCAAAAAATCTGCCGATTGATTTAACTTGGTCGCTTTTGTAGGAATCAGTTGGCTGATTCGAAAGCTTGCAGCAAACCTATGACGTTTAATTGTTTTTTTTCTATAAAATAAGGAAAACGTTCCATAATCATTTCCATCGTTAATCTTTTATACGCGTGCTTTTTCACAAAAAAACTTCAACACAGTTTCAATAAAGTTATGTTTTGTTTGAACCCTTGGGTACAATTTCAACGATTCCCTCAGACTGTGCTGACTTGAATCATGATGTCAGGAAACACACGATTTTTCCTGTTAATGTTTGCCTGAAAAGCAGTACGCATAGGACCACAACGTTGGTGGGTAATGTCCTTGGGTATAGCTTTTCGTTTTTAGATTTTAGAGCATTGCAATGGCGAAAACACGTCAAAGGTGTCAGTCGTCCAAATATCACCACTAAGCAATTGGTTTACGACGATGTTCTCAGCTTCTCAGCACTTCAATAAGCACTATATTCCTGAACTATTTCATTCCGTTTGCTTTTATTTTAATTTAATTTTAGTTTACCTTTAATTCAATTTGGTTTCATATATTTAATTTTATTTATTTGTTTATGACCAGACATAAAGTCCATAGTATAAACACACACACTGCAGAACGCAGGTTGATAAAAACAGACAAAACAGAACGTTTTGCAAGGCATTAGAGCCGGCGGTATCACAGGGTTACAGACACTTTTTGCAACTGCGTTGAAGACAGAACCATAGGGTTACAGACGCATTCTATTGTTAGCTAACACGTAACACTTGTTACAACACTACTACGGAATAGGGCGGCAATTCCTCAACTGGTCGAGTCCAGGTAAAATGCTAATGCGTTGTGACATGACACGACATCAATCAAACAGACACTGCAAGGTTCGATCACTCATTCACAGAGAAAAATCAGATTGTAGTGTTCAAAATATAGGGACGAATACAAACAATCTGACTGCATCAAAGCACGTAACCATATGTTGTTAGATCAGATGTTTGCTTTCATGGTAGCAATCCTCTCTTTCCTGGTCCATAACCCTAAGCCAGTCAATGCGATATGGCTGGTTCTCCATCATCTCATCGTCAAATTCCGGAAGGTGGGAGCACTTAATGGTGACTGCTACAGCCCGATGATCAGAAATTATGCACTCGGTTAGCACGTCCATATTGAACATTGCCTGATGCACTGAAAAGGATGAGACAAAATGGCCTACGCAAGAAGTTGTGTTGTGTGCATCACTAATGTATGTAAATGTGTCCTGGGGTAGTAGTGCATAACCGGAAATGATAAAATCATTTTCCATACAAAAATCTTCCAATAAAAAGCCAAATGTATTTGTGGCCCCGACATTGAAGTCCCCAGAAAACAAATATTTGGGCATTGCAGCTCCTCACATGATTAATTCATTTTGTCCAAGTATGCTAAAAATTCATCAGTATTAGGTCTGCTGCAGTGTGATAGATGCACATTAATTAAACACAACTGTGTTTTTTTAAAATACACTCTTAAGCCTATTATCGAGCCATCATAATTTGAAAAAGATGAAGCTTTAAGATTTTCAGACCAATATATGGTAGTTACACCATGACCACGACCCAAATCTAGGCCATCATTAAAGTCATAGCCTGCCCTCCTAAATACAAAATGTGAAACACCTACACACGATAAATTATCAAGCTGTTGTTTGCTAACCTAGTCTCTTGAAGTAATATAATTTAGTAATCAATTTTTGCACATCAAGCATGGAAGATATGAAACCCGGCAGGTAAGTGACAGACTGAGATTATTTAATATCCCTTCCATTTTTCCTCATTAGCAGAACTGGCTGGTGACACCAAAAATCTGTTTGGATGCCAAGCACGTGGTTTGAAACGTGTCACTAGTGGACGTTTGTGACATTCTAATGCAAGTTCCTGCAGCCACTTGCAGCGGTTGAGCACCTGGTGTATGTCACATTCGTCAGGAAATTTCCTGAAATTTTGAAAGATGCATATGAATCATATCTGGTTCTCAAAGATTGAAACCGCAAACTTCTTGCATTCTGGAACTCGTACCAAAACCATTTTTGAGATAGACAATTCTGGTATCTGGTTTCAATCTCGAGAAAAAAATTTCCACTGTCTTGAACTTAGCATCAGGTGAATTGCTAGTTTTGTGACACCACCTTTTCTTTCTAACTACAGTTGTCCATTCATCAAATTGATCATATTCCTGTTCAGTATTGTCTATCCTCGAGTCGTTTATGGGCGGCTAAGTGTCACATGTTATGTCAGCTTTCTTCAATCCACACACAGACACAGCATCATCTCCTCATTGAGGCTCTTGTCCATCAGAAACCTGAGTGTTTGCAAGTGTGTCCACGATGCCAGTAATTGAGCCTTTATGCAAATAATTTATTCTCATAGATCTTTCAATTGACTAAAATCCTGTTTGGATATTGGATAGCTTTATAACAGTTTGATCGATCTATGAACTTATATTTGATAGCATTTCGGATATCTAATTTGCTAATTTTTTCGTCTCTTCTGCCACATCCTGTAGATCATTTCTGAAATATTTTAAATCAGAAGCATACAGATTGTCATCCTCATCACAGCTACAGTTTTTCACTTCCCTTTGTTGTTCTACGTCCTTGCATAACTGTATTATTTTGTGGTAAAGAGATGCAGCATCAACATGTTTCAAATCAAGAGTAGGTAAGTCAGTAGTTTCAGTCACCAGACTTATTGAGGTATTAGGGTCAGCATCCATGTCCACTATTACAGTGGTGGAGAAGGCGGGGGTGCAGGGGTTGCAAGCACACCCCCAAAAGCTTTGAATTGTTGAAAATTTGGGCAAAACCCCTGAAAATTTGAGCAAAACCTCTGAAAATCTGGGTAAAATCCCTAAAAATCCAGGAAAAAATGGCGCCCAAGGTTGTTTGACTTCAGGAAATGACGTCCAACGTTTACAGAAAAACACAATTAAGATCTTTTTAGGGGACGCACCAAAAACAGATCTTCATGTTCTTTGTGGGAAAAATTTGTGGGCAAAAGTCGCACAAAAACGTTTCGGGCAAGTTTGGGGAAATTCGGGAAGAAATTCTTCGCACCCCAAAAAAGTTTCCTGCTCCTACACCTATGCACTATCATAGCATGAATGTCTTTCAATTTTTTTCGTGCTTTTCCCACACCTTGTCTTTTTATCAGCCATTTTCCAGGAGGAAGTTTGGTGCGCAGCAGAGCCTTAGCCTCTGCAATCGTCTCCTCATGGCAATAATTCAGCAACATTTGCAAGGTTGAATCTAGAACAGTAGAATTATGTCTATGGTTCATAAGGAATAGGAGTTAATTTACTATTAATGTAGAATTCTTATCCTTGGCCTTTGTTTTGTCCGTGGTTGTATTCCTTTTTACCATCTCTGATATTTAGGTACATGATTTTCCCTCGGCCTTCCTTCTTTAGTTCCTCTGTTTCATCCCCACGGAATGTAACCCTAGCACAGTTTGAGAAAGCAAGAGTGGAACTCTAGTCCAGCAGAAGTTAATCACTAAAGTAGCATCAATTAAACCTACTTTTTTACAACAACCTACAAACCTTATTCAAGTAGAATTAAACAACGAGAACCTACANACAACAACCTGCAANTCTTATTCAAATAGAATATTTAAAAATCGTTAGATTACAAGTGCGAAAATCTATAACCAACAAATANAAAAATCATGTAAACAACTGGAATTGCCTTTTCTTGGGAAAACTACATGATCAAAACATTTCTATAAAAAACATTAGCGAAGGAACGAACGATTTGCATAGAATCATCAGTTGTCTCACTACTGTTTACTATTGCTTCCTAACAATTGTCATTATTTCATATTGTTTACTAATAATTACGTTTTGTTTCCTAACAATTACACTATTGTTTCCTAAGAAGTGTTCTCTTCTCTTCAAATTTTAAACTTTTAAATATTTCTATGCAAATTTGAATCACGGCTTAAATTTTCTTGATCAACAAAAAGCAGAACGAAAACAAAGCATAAGGAAAACATGCCAAGTTTATACCATTAGTAAACAATGTCTCATTATTATGTTTACACAGAAATACCCTTTTTGCCCAATTTACGAGCCAACGCGTAATAGAATAGAGTGTGAGGAATGAAATTCTGTTGATCTTCAACTCATGCTGCCTTAAAAGTGTTTGTGATTTGAGCTGGAATAAAGTTTTCTTGTGTGTTGTTCGAGAGATGTGAAGGCATAGAAAGAGCTGCCCAGGCGCTGTCATCTTTAAATCTCAAAGTATGTTACACGCCATTTCAGCCGATTTGAAAGGTAACACAAACGTTAATCTCCCACAAAAATGTTTTTTTGTTTGAAAGTGCAATAGTTATTTTCAACAGGTTTTGAAAAAATAATGTTTACAGTAGTTACGAAACTATTTGAAGCTCCGGGCAGAACAAACCTGGTGTAATGTGTTTTACATTTTCGTGCGTTTAGATTCATCCATGTGAAAAATGTCGAACATTTGTCTCTACGAGCAGTCACGGCCTGCGTTGGACGTGTTTGTGGCCTGCACCAATTTTCCCAAAATACTGTGTATTATTTTGGCCCATGGACACAAACACAGGTGTTCGATCACAGCAAACCACCATGTAACATATCTTTTAAACTAATCGTTACCAGTACTTTCTAAAAATTTATTTGAATTCATGAAAAGTTTACGAGTCTGTGCAGAAATGTAAATCTGTCTTGGCCGAAGTGGAAAAAAATTTATCAAAAGGAGTCAGTGCGCGGTTGAATGCCTGGCAATGGCGTGTGCGAATGTAATTTGAAGATGTGACCTGTAATTTGCCACCCTCCTTCAAAATAGCACGATTTTGCACAAGAAGTAAGACTTGATTGATTTATTCATGCTTTGTTCACGTTTCGATGATATTTTTCGAAAATCGGGGCCTAAATGGCGCTTTTGATTGAAATTTTAAAATTCATTCCAGGAGCGCATGACTTAATCATCTATGGCTAAGCAAGCGTATGTATGAATAGATAGCTGTTAGCTAAGGATCAACAGCAGGGCTGGAGATGAGTGTTTCCCAACCGTAACGACAGTTTCCACAGGTTTCATTAATTTACCGCAGAGAAACCAATGCGTGATCAGCAGAGCCACACACGTTACAGCCAAAATATCTGTTAAAGCATGGGCAGAAAATGATTTGATACAGACTGAAATAGGACGCAGTATTAGTATGGACAATAATTTCGCTTTCATTTCGAGCCCTGCGCTGCTGATTGGTTGTTAGCGCTTGTTGGGCAGCTGTGCGTAGGGAATAGGGATTGTGAACACAGAGGTCGCGATTATTGTCTGGTGTCATCGCCGAAGCAGCAGCTTTAGCGTCGTGGAAACATAAAGCACCTGAGCATTATTGGCAACTTCTTTTTGATAACAGAAGCCGTGGGTTAGGAATGATATATGCTACCAGTACTATATTTTTTTAGGTAGAATTTATCAAGCTCACCGAAAATCATTATTAATTTCCAAGAGAAAGATTACTTTAGACAGGATATAGCAATATCGTTTGGTTATGGGTAATTGGGAACCTCACAAACAACCATGCACACATGGAAAAGTATTAGGGTTAGACAAAAATAATCGTGTACGATACAAAGTTTTGCAAAAAAACCTCGTTGCTTTTTTGAAAAAGTGGAAGGAGTTCTAATTAAGATTCAGCGAGATCCAAATATTACAGAGACTTTAATTAATTTCATTAGCCTTTACTTTGTCCGAGAAAATTTCTTTACCACTCCCGTAGCAAAAAATTAAACGATCGTCCGTGTTTTCTACCAATAACAAAATAAGGGATCATGGTCAAGTACTTCATGCATTGTTATACAGGGTGTCCATAAAGTCCTGCACACATTTCAAAATGTAATTGCGAAGTAACTAAAGTAGATAAAATCATACAGTTTTTTGCAAAGTGAAG
>JGI24021J15306_10010040_pt1 | contig 11720 bp, 16 predicted proteins | sample Ectturendosymbi1_FD_15306 | JGI IMG/M metagenome (IMG submission 15306)
AAACAATTTTTGTAGTCCTCAAGATGAATCGACTTTGATACAATGGATTTTTTTACTCCTTTGCATCGTTTAGATTCTTCCCCATTCTTCGAGAAAGCATACAGTTTCGCCCGCAGCCCGGTGAAATCTGTGATGCTTTCTCCTCCACATTCATCTTTGAAGACTCCCGGGACTTTTTGTTAAAGCCTGTTAGTATTCCTCATGGATGGTTTTGTGGAAAGTTTGATGTATCCAATTTCTCTCGAACATCTCCTGAGATGTCTTTGAAGAAATCGCCAGTTTTGATCTCAAACATAAAAGAATCTGCATCAGTCATCAGTAATATTGGTTTTGACCCACACATCTTCTTGATGTAATTGTAATGAAAGTTATTCATCAACATCTTAGAAATATCGAGTATCGATCTTCCAAGATAAACAGGCTTGTTGAAAACAAGTTCAGTTTTTTTCATGTTTACTGCAACTAGGTTTTCATCAAAGATCGTTAAATGATGAAAGTTTGGTTTTTCGGAATAGCCCTTCAACGATTTCTGGCTATTCACCAGATGAAAATTCACGCGGTTTCGGATGTTCTCCATCGTCTTTCCGAAATCTGAATTGTTCATTAGCTTCAAAAAATCATTATCAAACAGGTTGGAGTCTTTTGTTCTCAATTGAGTGTTAAGATTGATGTATGGTTTCAACCACGCATCATCAAAGAATGAGATTCCTCGATGAATCTTTTTGATTTTCAAGCCCACATCGAATATATTGCTTGAGCAGCATGCACTGCTTGCGCACAGAGCACAGCCTCCACACAGTATATTGCATGCACTACTTGCACACAATCCAGTGCATGCACACAGTTCACTGCATGCACTGCTTGCAGACATTGCACTGCATGATCCCAGTGCACTACATGCACTGCTTGGGCAAAGTACACTGCACGCACTGCTTGCACACAGTGCACTGCCAGCACACAGTGCACTGCATGCACTGCATGCACTGTAGCACAGCATGCACACAGAACACTTCATGCACACAGTACACTGCATGCACTGCTTGCACACAGTGCACTGCACGCACACAGTACACTGCATGCACTGCTTGCACACAGTGCACTGCACGCGCACAGTACACTACATGCACTGCTTGCACACAGTGCACTGCTTGCACACAGTGAACTGCTTGCACGCAAAGAAGCGCATGCACGCAGCACAATGCATACACGGTGTGCACACAGTGCAGAGCCTGCACACAGTGCACTGCATGCACTCAGTGCACAACATGCACTTCTTGCACACAGAGCATTGCTTCCACACAGCGCACTGCATGCACGCGGTACACTGCTTGAACACAATGCACTGCCTGTACACAGTGAACTGCCTACACAGTGCACAGCATGCAGTCCTTGAACACAGTGCACTGCCTCCACACAGTGCACTGCTTGCACTGCTTTCACACAGTGCACTATCTGCACACAATGCACTCCATGCAACGTTTGCACACAGTGCAATTCCCGAACAGTGTATAGTGCATGCACTGCCAGCACACAGTACACTACATGCACTGATTGCACGCAGTGCACTGCATGCACAAAGTGCAATGCATGCACGCAGTAAACTGCTTGAAATGCATGCACACAGTGCACTGCCTGCACACAGTGTACTGCTTGCACACAATACACTGCACGCAATGCTTTCAAACAGTGCACTGCCTGCTCGAAGTGCTCAGCACGCACTGCTGCACACAGTGCAATGCATGCACACCGTGAGCTGCCTGCACTGCTTGCACTCAGTGCACTGCCTGCTCGCAGTGCTCAGCACACACTGCTGCACACAGTGCAATGCATGCGCACAGTGAGCTGCATGCAGTGCTTGCACAGAGTTCAGTGCCTGCCCATAGCACACTGCTTGCGCTGATGGCAGAGTGTGGACTGCATACACACAGAAAACTGCATGCACTGCTTGCACAAAGAGATCTGCATGCACGCAGTACACATGCATGCACTGCTTGCACATATTGCACTTCCTGCACACAGTGCATTGCTTGCACGCCGTGTACTGCTTGCACAATACGCACTGCCTGTACGCAGTGCACTGCTTGCACACAGTGCACTGCTTGCGCACAGAAGTCTGTGTTCACCCCTTGCACGCTGTGCCCTGCCCGCACACAGTACACCGCATGAACTGCTTGCGCACGGTGAAGTGCATGCACACAGTACAGTACGTTCACTGCTTCCACACAATGCATTGCTTGCATAGAGTACACTGCATGCACTGCTTGCACACAGTGCACTGCCTCCACACAGCACACTGCATGCACTGCTTGCACACAGTAAAAAGCTTCCATACACTGCACTGCCTGTACACAGTACACTGCCAGCACCCAGTGCACTGCCTGCATAAAGTGCACTGCTTGCATACAGTGCACTGGTTGCACACAGTACACTGCATGCGCGCAATAAGCAGCAGGCACTGCTTGCACACAGTGTAGTGCCTGCCCATAGCACACTGCTTGCAATCATGGCACAAAGTGCCCTGCTGCACGCACTACACTGCATGACAACAGAAAGCACCATGCACGACATTCACACAGTGCAGTGCCTACCCATAGCACACTGCTTGCACTGATGTCACAGAGTGCACTGCATGCACGCAGGGTACTGGTGGCACTGTTTGCACACAGTATACCACAGGCACACAGTACTCTGCATGCACGCAGTGCACTGCACGGACACAGGACACTGCATGGACTGCTTGGACACAGTGCATTTCATGTAGTCAGTACACTGCATGCACACAGAACACTGCAGGCACTGCGGGCACACAGTGCACTGCCTGCACACAGATCACTGACGGCACGCAGTACGCCAAATGCAGTGCTTGCACATAGTGCACTGCTAGCACACGCAATACTGAATGCATTGCTTGCACACAATGCACTGCTTGCACATAGTTCATTGCATGCACTGCTTGCACAGAGTGCACTGCATGCTCCCAGTGCACTACATGCACTGCTTGCACACAATGCACAGCATGCACAGAGAACTCTGCATGCACACAGTACACTGCATGAACTGCTTGCACCCAGTGCACTGCACGCTCACAGTACACTGCATGCCCTGCTTGCATATAATGCACTGCTTACATACAATGCACTGCATGCACGTAGCACACGGCTCCAAACACTGCACTGCCTGGACACAATACACTGCATGCACTGCTTGCACACAGTGCACTGAATGCACTGCTTGCACTCGGTGCACTTCATCTACACAGTACACTGCATGCACTGCTTGCACACAGTGCACTACCTGGACACTCTACACTGCATGCACTGTCTGCACACAGTACACTGCATGCACTGATTGCTCACAGTGCACTGCATGCACAATGTGCAATGCATGCACGCAGTACACTGCTTGAAATGCAAGCATACAGTTCACTTCTTGCACACAGTGCATTGCTTTCACACAATACATTGCACGCAATGCTTGCACACAGTGCACTGCCTGCTCGCAGTGCACAGCAAGCACAGCTGCACACAGTGCACTACATGCACACAGTATGTTGCATGCACAGGTTTCACAAAGTGCAGTGCCTGCTCATAGAACACTGCTTGCACTGATGGCACAGTGTGGAATGCACACACACAGTACACTGCATGCACACAGTGCAGTGCATGCACACAGTACACTACATGCCCGCAGTTCATTGCATGCACACGGTGCACTACAAGAACGTCTTGCACACAGTGATGTACAGGCACACAGTACACTGCATGCACGCAGTGCACTGCATGCACTCAGTACTCTGCACGGTCTGCTTGCACACTGTGCGCTACATGCACATAGTGCACTGCATTCACACAGCACAATGCATGCAATGCAGGCACACAGTGCACTGCCTGCACACAGAACACTACACGAGTGCTTCCACAAAGTGCACTGCGTGCACACAGTGCACAGCATGCACTACTTGAACACGGTGCACTGCATGCACACAGTACACTCCATGCACACAGTACACTACATGCACTGCTTGCACACAGTGCCCTTCATGCTCACAGTAAGCTGTATGCACTGCATACACACTGTGCAATGCCTGCACACAGCACTCTGCATGCACTGCTTGCACATAGTGCACTGCCTGCACACAGAACACTGCATGAACTGCCTGCACACAGTGAACTGCATGCACACAATACACTGCATGCACCGCTTGCACACAGTCAGCTCCATGCTCTAATTGCACATATTGCACTAGCTGCACACAGTACACTGCATGCTCTCCTTGCACACAATGCGCAGCTAGCACTGCTTGTGAACCGTGCACTGCATGCACACAGTGCACTGCATGCACATAGTGCACTGCATGAATTGCTTTCACACAGCGCACTGCATGCACTGCTTGCAAACGGTGCACTGCCTGCACACAATGCACTGCATGCACTCCTTGTACACAGTACAGTGTCTGCCCTAGCACAGTGCTTGCACAGATGGCACACAGTGCATTGCATGCACACAGTACACTGCATGCACTGTTTGTTCACAGTGCACTGCATGCACAGTTTTCACACAGTGCACCGGTTATGCACAGTACACTGCATGCACTGCTTGCAAACAGTAGACTGCTTGCACAAATACCACTCCATGTACTGCTTCTTTACAGTGTAGCGTCTGCAAATAGCACACTGCTTGCACTGACATCACACAGTGCACTGCATGCGCACAGAACACTGAATGCACTACTTGCACACAGTGCACTGCATGCACACACTACACTGCATGCACCGCTTGCACGTACTGCATTGCATGCACTGCTTGCACACAGTCCACTGCAGGAACACTGTGCACTGCATGCACACAGTACACTGCATGGCCACAGTACACTGCATCCGCTCAGTACGCTGCATGCAGTGCTTGCACACAGTGGACAGCATGCACTGCTTGCACACAGCGCACTCCATGCACGCAGTACACTAATTGCGCACAGTGCCCTGCATCCACACAGCGTACTGCAAGCACTGCACGCACACAGTGCGCTGTATGCACTGCTTGCACACGGTGCACTGCCAGCACACAATGCACTGCATGCTCACAGTACACTGCATGCACAGCTTGCACAGATGCAATTCTTGAACACAGGTTATTCCATGCCCGCAGGACACTGATTGCACATAGTGCTCTGCCTGAACGCAGTGTACTGCATGCACTGCTTGCACACAATACACTACATGCACACAGGGTACTTCGTGCACTGCTTGCACACAGTGCACAGCGCGCTGACTGAACACTGTGTTCACTGCTTGCACACAGTGCACTGCATGCGCGCAGCAAACGACTTGAAAACACTGTGCTGCCTGGACACAGCATAATGCGTGCACTGCTTGCAAACAGTGCACATCGTTCACACAGATACCTGTGTTCGCTCCATGCACACTGTGCACTGCCTGCACACAGTACACTGCATGCACTTCTTGCACACTGTGCAGTGCATCCACACAGTGCACTACATGCACTGTTTGCACACAGTGCACTGCGTGCACAAAGTGCAATGCCTGCACACAGTGCACTGCATGCACTGCTTGCACACAGTAAACTGCTTTCTCACAGTGCACTGCTTGAACGCAGTACAGGGCTTTCGCACAACGCACTGCCTATACGCAGTACACTCTTGCACACAGTGCAATGTCTGCACACAGTGCACTGGTTGAACACAGTACACAGCATTCTCGCAGTAAGCAGCATGCACCACTTGCACTCAGTGCCGTGCCTGCCCATAGCACACTGCTTGCATTGATGGGACACAGTGCACTGCTGCATGCACTACACTGCATGCACACAGTAAGCCCCATGAACTGCTTGCACAGAGTGCAGTGCCTACCCACAGCACACTGATTGCACTGATGTTACAGAGTGCATTGCACGCGTGAAGCATACTGCAAGGACTACCACAGGCACACAGTACACTGCATGGACGCTGTGCACTGCACGGACACAGTACACTGCATGGAGTGCTTGCACACAGTGCATTGCATGTACTCAGTACAATGCATGCACACAGTACATTTCAGGCACTGCGTCCACACAGAGTACTGCCTGCACACAGTTCACTGACTGCACACAGTACGACAAATGCACTGCTTGGACACAGTGCACTGCCCGCACACAGTACAGTGCATGCACAGCTTGCACGCAGTGCACTGCCAACACACAATACACTGGATGCACTGCCTGCACACAATACCCTGCATGCACTGGTGCACACAGTTCACAGCATGCACACAGTAAGTTGCATGCACTGCTCGCACACAGTGCAGTGCCTGCCCATAGCATACTGCATGCACTGATGGCACACGTTGCACTGCATACGCACAGCGCACTACAGGCACACAGTACACTGCATGCACACAGTACACTGCATGCACACAGTACTCTGTATACACTTCTTGCGCACTGTGTACTGCATGCACACAGTACACTGCATGCACTGCGTTTTAACATTGCGCTGCCTGCACACATACACTACATGCAGTGCTTCCACAGAGTGCACTGCGCGCAGACAGTGCAGAGCATGAACTGCTTGAACACTCTGCACTGCATGCACACAGTTCACTCTGTGCACACAGTACACTGCATGCACAGCTTGAACACAGTGCTCTTAATGCGCACAGTAATCTGCAAGAACTGCTTGCACACAGTGCACGGCATGTACTTAGAATACTGCATGCACTGCTTGCAAACATTGCACTGCTTATACACACAGGTTTGCATTGACACAGTGCACTGCCTGAACACAGAGTACTAAATGCAGTGCTAGCACTCAGTGCACTGCGTGCACACAGTGCGCTGTATGCACTGGTTGCACACTGTGCACTACCTGCACTCAGTACACTCCATGCACAGCATGCACACAGTGAACTGAATGCACACAGTGCACTGAATGCACACAGTAGACTACATGAACTAATTGCACACATGTGCACTGCTTGCACTAAGAGCACAGCATGCACGCAGTACACTGCACGTACTGCTCGCACACAGTGCACAGCCTGCACACAGTACACTACATGCACTGCTTCCCCAAATTGCATGCACTGCATGCACACAGTGCACTGAAGGCACACAGTGCACTGAATGCACACAGTACACTAAATGCTCTAATTGCACACAGTGCACTGCCTGCACACAGTACACCTTATGCTCTTCCTGCACACAGGACGCTTCATGTTCTTCATGCGCACCCTGTACTCCTGCACACAGTAGACAGCGTGCACTGCTTGTACAGAGTGCACTGCCTGCACATAGTACGTTACATGCACTGCCTGCACACAGGACATTGCATGCACTCGTGGCACACAGTGCGCTGCATGCACACAGTAAGCAACATGCACTGCTTGCACACAGTGCACTGACTTGCAAACAGAATCTTCATGTACTACTTGCACACCATGCACTGCATGCGCACAGTGCACTGCATGCATGCAGAGAAATGAATGCACTGCTTGCACGCAGTTCACTGCCTGCTCACAGTGCACTGGATGCAATGCTGCACACAGTGCAGTGCATTCACACAGTAAGCAACATGCATTGCTTGCATACAGTGCATTGCCTGCCCATAGCACACTGCTTGCACTGATTGTACACAGTGCACTGCATCCACACAGTGCACTTCAAGTGCTGCCTGCAAACATTGCGCTGCCTGCAATCATTACACTACATGCAGTGTTTCCACAGAGTGCACTGCGCGCAGACAGTGCACAGCACGCACTGCGTGAACACTCTGCACTGCATGCACACAGTTCACTCCGTGCACACAGTACACTGCATGCACAACTTGCACACAGTGCTCTTAATGCGCACAGTAATCTGCAAGCACTGCTTGCACACAGAGCACTGCATGTACTTAGTATACTGCATGCACTGCTTGCAAACATTGCACTGCTTACACACACAGCATTGCATGCACGCATTACACTGCATGCACACAGTACAATACAGGCACTGCATGTACACAGTGAACTGCCTGCACACAGAGTACTAAATGCAGTGCTAGCACTCATTGCACTGTGTGCACACAGTGCACAGCGTGCACGCCTTGAACACAGTGCACTGCATGCACACAGTACACTCCATGCACACAGTACACTGCATGCACTGCTTGCAAACCGTGCACTGCTTGCGCACAGTAATCTGCAAGCAATGCTTTCACACAATGCACTGCATGCACTTAGGATCCTGCATGCATTGCTTGCACACAGTGCACTGCTTACACACACTGCATTGGATGCACGCAGTACTCTGCTTGTACACAGTGCAGTGCCTGTACACAGAATGCTGCATGAACTGCTTGCACACAGTGCACTGCATGATCACAGTGCGCTATATGCACTGGTTGCACACTGTGCGCTACCTGCTCTCCGTACACTGCATGCACAGCATGCACACAGTGAACTGAATGCACACAGTGGACTGAATGCACACAGTACACTACATGAACTAATTGCACACATGTGCACTAATTGCACACAGAGCACAGCACGCACGCAGTACACTGCACTTACTCCTCGCACACAGTGCACTGACTGCACACCGTACACTGCATGCACTGCTTCCCCAAATTGCATGCACTGCATAGACACAGTGCACTGCCTGCACACAGTACACCGTATGCTCTTCCTGCACACAGGACGCTTCGTGTCTTTCTTGCGCACCGTGTACTCCTGCACACAGTACACAGTGTACACTGCTTACACAGAGTGCACTGCCTTCACAAAGTACGTTACATGCAGTGCTTGCCTACAGTGCACTGTCCGCACACAGGACATTGCATGCACTAGTGGCACACAGTGCGCTGCATGCACACAGTAAACAGCGTGCACTGCTTGCACTCAGTGCACTGACCTGCAAACAGAATCTTCATGTACTGCTTGCACACCATGCACTGCATGCACACAGTGCACTGTATGCATGCAGTGAAATGCATGCACTGCTTGCACGCAGTTCACTGCCTGCTCACAGTGCACTGGATGCAATGCTGCACACAGTGCAGTGCATTCACACAGTAAGCTGAATGCACTGCTTGCAAACTGCTTTCGCTGATGGCACATACACATACACACAGTAAACTGCATGAACATAGTGTACCTCATGCACACAGTACACTGCATGCCCGCATTTCATTGCATACACACAGTGCACTGCAAGCACTGCTAGCACACAGTGTTCTACAGGCACACAGTACACTGCATGCACGCAGCGCACTGCATGCACACAGTAGTCTGCATGGACGGCTGCACACTGTTCACTGAATGCACACAGTACACTGCATGCGCACAGTGCACTGCCTGAACACTGTACACTACATGAGTGCTTCAACTAAGTGCACTCCGTGCTCACAGTACACAGCATGCACTACTTGAGCACAGTGCACTGCATGCACACATTCCACTCCATGCCCGCAGTAAACTGCATGCACTGCTTGCACACAGTGCACTGCATATACTTAGCATACTGCATGCACTGCTTGCAAAGATTGCACTGCTTACACAAACTGCATTGCATGCACGCCGTACACTGCTTGCTCACAGTGCACTCCCTTTACCCAGTATACTGCATGAACTGCTTGCACATAGTGCACTGCAAGCTAACATTAAATTGTATGCACAGCTTGCACACTTTGCACTGCCTGCACACAGTACACTGCATGCACTGCTTGCACACAATGAACTGCATGCACACTACAAGCACTTCTTTCACACATGTGCAGTGCTTGCACACAGAGCACTGCATGCACGCAGTACACTGCACGCACTGCTTGCACACAGTGCACTGCCTACACACAGTGAACTGCATGCGCTGCTTCCACACAGTGCACAGCATGCACACAGTGCACTGTCTGTACACAGTGCAATGTCTGCACCCAGTGCACTTCATGAAGTGCATACACACAGTGAACTTCCCACACAGTATACTGCATTCACTGCGTGCACACAGTGCACTGCATGCACACAGTACGTTGCATGAAATGCTTCTACACAGTGCACTGCCAGGACATAGTCCACCTTGTGCACTTCCTACACACAGGACACTGCACGCACTAATTGCACACCGTGCATTGCATGCAAACAGTACAAGGCATGCATTGATTGCACACAGTGCGCCACATGCAGTGCTTGCCTGTAGTGCACTGCCCGAACACAGTATACTGCATGCACTGCATGCAAACAGCGCTCTGCATGCACACAGTAAACTGCATGCACACAGTGAACAAAGCACATTTCATGCTTTGTTCACTTGAACAAAGCACATTTCATGAACAAAGCACATTTCATGAACTGCTTGCACACTATGCACTGGATACACACAGTGCACTGCATGCATGCAGTGCACTGCATGCACTGCTTGCACACAGTGCACTGCTGCGCACAGTGCTCCGCATTCACACAGTAAGCAGCATGAATTGCTTGCAAACAGTGCAGTGCCTGCCCATAGCTCACTGCTTGCACTGATTGTATGCACTGCATGCGCACAGTACACTGCATGCACAGAGCATACAGCATGCACTGCTTGCACACAGTGCACAGCATGCACACTGTACACTGCATGCACAGAGCATACTGCATGCGCTTCTTGCACACAGTGCACTACATGGAGTGCTTGCACACAGTGCACTGCCTGCACACAGAACAATGCATGCATTGCTTGCACACAGTGATGTGCATGCACAATACACTGCATGCACTATTTGCACATATTGCACTAGCTGCACACAGTACACTGCATTCTCTGCTTGCCCACAATGCACTGATGCACTGCTTGTGATCAGGGCACTGCATGCACTGCTTGCACATAGTGCAGTACTTGCACTGCTTTCACACAGTGCACTGCTTCCACACAGTACACAGCATGCACTGCATGCAAACAGTCCATTCCCTGCATGCAATGCATTGCATGCACTGCTTGCACACAGTGCTGTTTCTGCCTATAGAAAATTGCTTGCACTGATGGCACACAGTGCATTGGATGCACACAGTCCACTGAATGCACTGCTTGCGCACAGTGCACTGCACGCACTGCATTGACACAGTGCACTGCATGCACAGAGTACACTGCATGCACAGCTTGCACACAGTGCACTGCATGCACACAGACCACTGCATGCACCCCTTGCACATAGTGCACTGCATGCACTGCTAACATACAGTGCACTGCATGCACACACTACACTGCATACACAGTAGACTGCATGAACTGCTTGTACACAGTGCACTGCATGCACTGCTTGCATGCATGCACTGAATGCACACAGTGCACTACATGCACGCAATACACGGATTGCACGCAGTGCCCAGCATGCACACAGTGTACTGCAAGCACTGTTTGCACACTGTGCATTGCACGCACACAGTACGCTGTACGCACTACTTGCACACTCTACACTGCCTGCACACAGTGCACTGTTGCACACAATGAACTGTCAACACAGTACACTGCATGCACTGCTTTCACAGATGCGCCGCTTGCACACAGTGCACTGCATGCAAGCAGGACACTGATTCCGCACAGTGCACTGCCTGCACACAGTGTAATGCATACATACAGGACACTGCATGCACTGCTTGCATACGGTGCACTGCCTGCAGTGCTTGCACCGCTTGCACCGCTTGCACCGCTTGCACCGCTTGCACCGCTTGCACCGCTTGCACCGCTTGCACCGCTTGCACCGCTTGCACCGC
>JGI24021J15306_10010043_pt1 | contig 11719 bp, 6 predicted proteins | sample Ectturendosymbi1_FD_15306 | JGI IMG/M metagenome (IMG submission 15306)
GCGCCGGTGCGGCGAGACAACGAAATGATCGAACATCTTACATTCTGTCAGTCTCGCCCGCATCACACGCCCCCCCCCTGCACCGAGGGCGGCTGAATAATAAGGCGATGTGGTCGCCGACGCTTTCAAGATAAGCAGAGGCTGCGCGTGCCATTAGTCGAACCTTCCATCGCCAGCGTTTAAATCACCCCCTCCCCTCTGTCCTCGTGTTAATCAACCGCGCTGTCATTAAATATTGATGTGACCTCGTGCCCTGCATGCCGCTTGCTCTGTTGGAATGCGGCGCGCCTGTTGATTTTCTGCTTTTATCTTTTATCGCCCTCTCAGCCGGTGCTACTGGACAGCACGAGCATCCAGCCGGACAAGATACTGCTCCTCGACACCTTCTTTCAAGTCCTCATCTACCACGGAGAGGTGGGCGTCATTTGAACTGTGTGCTACGCTCGCGCGTATTTTAAAGTCGTGACATCTTTGACAATATGGCAGTGAAAATATTATGTCGTCGTTGTGCTTTTTTGTCCAGTTTCTTTGCGTGATAATTTTTCAAAGGTGCGTTTTATTCATTCTTTTTTCAGTAAGCGGCTGCACGCCCAAACTTTTGTTTGAAATAAAGTCTCCAGTTATCAGTCATAGCAGCTGACAAGCTTGCATCTGATTGAAGTTTTACTTCGTATCTTCCGGCGATGGTGCTGTAAACTTTTAAAGTGATTCTACAAAGAAAGGCATGCTTCACGCACGTCCAGTAGGGCTGATGCGCTGTAACTTCGTACAGACCATAGCACCGTGTATTGTTTGATCACTTGACTGTATTGTCCTTGGTTTTGAAAGATGCGGAGGTCGAATCTTGTCAGCAGAAAAACGATCATCTTTGTAAAAGTGCCCTCCATGAAAAAGGACACGCGTGCGAGGTTCTTCAAAAAACGTCTGCTATTTTTTCAAAAAACGTCTGCTATTTTTTCGAAAAAAAAAAATAAATTAAAATTGCTTGCGGAACGTTCTGAACAATCTGGTAAATTTTTAGGATGTATTTTTGCGATTTCACCAAACCTCGACCTCAGCCTCATTGTCCCGAATGAACACCCTCCTCCGCCCGTAGACACTGTTCTACGATTGCCCACGATTTATAACTCTTTGGTTTGAACGTCACTTCCAGACCATCCATCAGTGGCAGAAGGCCGGTTACCATGAGCAACCTGAATACGAGAACTTCCGGCAGCTCTTGCAGGCTCCCGTCGACGACGCGCAAGACATACTCGCCACCAGGTTCCCAATACCAAGGTCAGTGCGCCACGCCTATTCGATGTGGGGGGGGAGGGGCTTTGATAACATATGCACAAAGCACAACTTTCCAACACCTTTGCATTACCTCCCAAATTAGGTCCGGCCGGCGGTCACTGGTTGCTTCGTTGCTTTATTATTTCAAGTCAAAGTGGAAATATACTACGCTTTCTAGTAGCGTTCCTTTTTCGAAGGAAAAAGGTGATATTTTGTGAACCAGATTGATTTTAATGACATTTCCATAAGTGGCTAAAAGGTTCAAGCCGTAAATGATGTAGTTGCCTTAAGAGGTCGAGACGTAATCTTGGTGAGTGCCTGCCGAGTTTTTGCTTAAGAATCATTGGGATTAGCTTGCAGTCTGTTATTTCCGATCATGTCAAAGCTTGGTGATCTGTGGTAATGCACAGCGAGCCAGATGACGCACGTAAACGTCATTTAGCGCCCATTTCGCTGTCGCGAAATCACCGTGGCAACAATGCTTAAAGAAGCCTGATCTTCATCCGGTGTTTCGTGGCGAGATTTCGCGGCTTTGCGCGACTCTCATCCCCCCACACGCCAAAGAATATTTTGCGAACTTGAAAGGTTTCACGTTTAGAAAACTGGCAACTTCGAACGCTCTTTTTCGAGACAGAAGATTTCCTGTTTTGAGAAAAAGCAAATGGCCGGTCAAGCCAAAGGTTTATTTGGTTAAGATATGCGCAAAACAAACGTATAGGTGATGTTTTTATTTCGATGCTGTTGAATCCAAAATCGCTTCAGTTAACAAATAGCAAAAAGCCGAACCCGTCCGGTTTACGCCGTCAATTTCTTATTCACGTACAATTTCTTCTTGCAATATTCAGTTTTTCTGTTTATTTTTGTTTTTTTTAATTATCTGTTTTATAATTCATCATTCAAGTACGACTTATTTTTCGATTGCCTGTTTTTTTGTTTACTAATTTTTATGCTTGCCATGACGTACTGGCTCACGCAGAAAGAAGTCTTTTAGTGGTTATTATCGCGGTTGCTAAGAGACAGAGCCAATAGCAACCGTCACGTCTCCATTGTCTCCAGGTACATCGAAACACAACATGGCGGCAGCCAGGCTCGCTTCCTCCTTCACAAAGTCAACCCGTCGCAGACCCACAACAACACCATGTGGGGAGGTCAGCCGGTAAGTGGGGGTTGGGACTGAATCTTTTTTCGCTGCGACGTTTCGGTCATTTGACAGCTGAACCGAACCCCGCAAGCAAGGAAGGATGCAAAATCACTTTTCAGTTATTTTCTCTTCAACCAGGATCAGTTTGGTTGCGATACTCCTGGGGTTTTTAAACTTCATCCAGCCAAACTCAAAAAACCGTCAATCAGTTTTCAAACGTTTCACGGAAGGACACCGGATGACCCCGAGTATTTTCACATTTAAATACTCAACTAAACAAAACATGATACAAATTTCCCTGAAAATTTGTTTCGCCGTTAATTGTTTCTAGTGGTAAACAGCTTTTTCACCCAAGTTGCAAAATTTTCTTTTGAATTTGCATTTAAACGCTTTGGATAAAGTGCTTTTATCTCTTTTTGGGTTGTATTTTTCGCTTGAAAACTTCTCAGCAAAAATTTTTCTTCAGATCAAAATTTTCAAAAACGGAGTTTTTCGTGTTTAGTTTCAATATTTCTTTTTTTTTTGAATTCTGAACAATGTAGAGCAAAGTGTACAATTTCAAAAAACCTTATTATCTGTCGCCATGGTTCAATACAGACCCACACCTTTTTAAGACATCACGGAACAAAAATTAGGCCAGAAAATCTCTTTGCTCTGGGCGTGTGACAAAGACGAGGAGTGGCTGTCTGGCTGATTGTGATTTTTGCGTCACCGTCTCGTCAACAAAAGACCATTGTGACGATAATAAACCTGTGACGTCACTGCACGACAACCGTGACAATAAAACCAAGGGAAGACCACTGTGGCAATAATCAAAACCATTGTGCTGTTATTCGTCAATCAACGACTATTGAAAACATAATGATGGAAAACCTCTCATGTCGACAGGGTCAGACTTTTGTGTCAATTAATGAAAACTGTGACGACATTAGAAGGCCATTGTGTCGTTAACACAAGTCGATTGTGACAGTAATCAGGTGAATGCGTTTCGTAACAGTCGCTCAAACAAAACTCGATTTTACGCTTTTGATCAGACTCGCAATTACGGACAATATTCCTTCGCAAATTTGAACAGATCTGGAATCGATTCAAGGGCTAAGATTTTAATTTAGGCCAATAACGTTTTCAAACTCTTCCTGAAATTATCTGAAAAGACAATTTTTAGCAAGATTCTTTTCGCGAAAAACCCGAACGGTTTTACTGTCACGTGACCGAGCTCAGCCCCAACCGGTCAACCAATAAGAACAGCGATAACCTTGAATGAACCGAAGATGGAGCAAAACACTCGTTTCCTGCACCGCGTTAACCCGCGACATGGGTGTCAAGAAAAGCTTACGAACAAAAGCCTGGGATAACGTTGCCATCATCGTCGGATGATGTCTCCGCTTGGATGAAATTACAGCTTCGGACTCGGACTTTCCGCATATGATGTTTCAAATTCGTGATACTGTAGTGTCCGGAAAGAAGAAAAACTCGATGCTGACGACAAGTTTCGTGCTAATCTCCGCGGGTCCTTTCACTCTGTTCAGAAACATATCGTTTGATGTTGTTCATTCCCGCTCAGTTTTGGACACGCTTAACCTCGCGGAAGTCTCGAATGCTGTATCACATTCTGTGTTTAACTCATTAAAAAAACGCAGCAGGTCTCAACCGTAGGCGTAGACACGGGGGGGCAAAAGGAGCTATGGCCCCCCAACATTTTTGGAATATATAGTCATTTTGTGCTTTAAGAGGCGGTATCCCAAACAAAATACTGCTTTTCTCTTAAAATCAAACATCTTGGCACCCCCAAACTTTTGTGCTGGCTACGCTACTGGTCTCAACGCTGTGTACGAGTTCGCGCAGCTTTGGACTATGTCTTTGTGCTAAAGAGAGATCCATGCGGTTTAGTTAATAAAGTGCTAGTTAATGTCAATTTTTCATTGCTAGTTAATCTTAAAAAAATTTTTATTTGCTTAAAAACCTGGAATTAGTTCCCATCAAACAACTTGTTCCTCGCATTCGAGTGTCGTTCCCGAACCGGATATGACAGTTTGCAGCAGACTTTAAGCCGGTGTCCCTCTATCCACCGCTTAAACGTCTTGCAAAATATGCAAAACTTATCATTTATTTGTCAACAATTACGCCCGCGGCGTTATTTCGAATATTGGCCATGACTGATTCCTGGTCACGTGTTTTCGCAGGACGGGTCGGCGCCAGTTTTAACCGATGACGTCAGCTTGCAAGTGTTCATGGACCATTTGAAGAAACTGGCTGTCTCCAGCTCCACCTAGCGTGACTCTTGTTTTCGTGAAACTGTCGCTAGATGGCGACGGCGGCAAGCGTTGTCGAAGCAACGTAGTCTTTTACTGTTTGCAATAATATATAAATGTCTCGCGCAGAACACTTAGGTATTGTTGTTCCTGATAAATGCGTTCGGTGTTCGAGAAAGCCGATTGTCTGCCTGCTCTCAACGCCATGTGCCTATCGTTGGTTAATAAAGCCGTGCTCCTGATGCTGCTAGAAGCGGACCGGGATTTTCGTCTTCGACATTCACTTCGCTTCCCTCGTGCAGTAGTAAGCGTTGAAGGCGGGCTTGGTCAAAGCAAGTCGAGTTGAATTTAAAGCGATCTTCATGAACCGTTGAGGAAAAAAACACCGCTTTACTGTCAGTTTCCACCTGTTTCTATTTCAAGATGAAAAAAGGCCTTGATATTATTTATATGGGGGTTCGAGAACGCCCACGACACTGCCATCAGTGGGAACCAAATCTCTTGAGTCTGTTAAACCAAAAGACGAATCGTTCAAAACGATCGGTTTTGAGTTACTGGTTGAGGAGCTTTTCACAACAGTAATATCAAAAGTTTTTCAAATTTTGCCGTCTCCACGAATAGCTTTTGCCGATTTAGACAAGCAGGGCAGGTGCGCTCAAACTAAAGGTTTTCGCCGACACAGGAAAGTTGTGTTGAAAACATTTCCGTGCCAAGGTCGACGTAAGTGATGTGGACCAAACAGGTAGGTGAACATGGAGGAGTGAGCATGGCTGTCGAAGCACATCCTCCACGACCGCAGCTATTGCCGAAGATTTTCTGCATTTCTGAATGCAGTATTGCGTAAGAGTAAACGATACAGTTTCTAGTGATTAATAGGGACGAAATAGATTGACCGAGTTGAAAAAAGTCGATCAAATACTTCTTCATGGCTTTGTAAACATATTCCGAGTCCCTGGACGAGTTTCAACCACTGCGCAGTTCCTTGCGTGACACGTGCGATTGAAACATGTGCATCTCTTTCCAAATTTAATACCTCGTGTGTGGTCGGATTACAATGACTAGCGGGTCCCCGATTTACAGAAATTGCTAAGGTTTGAGAAATTGAGGATCAAACATGCATGGACAAATCAGTAGTGGACTCTTAGTCAGCTGTAGGCCAATTACCTGCTGGTCCGGTCGCGGCTACTGGAAACGAAGCTTGTCACTCAAGTGGAAGCCGCAGGAGCGCCGGGCAGAAGGCCTTGCAAAAATCCGACGTAAATAAAGCAATTTCTTATTGTTTTCCAAGTAATTTTTCAGTGGGCAAGAGGTGGAAAGCGCCTTCGTAGCAAGTAAATCAGCGCAGTGGCTCTTCATCATAAACGAATGGAGTCATTCTGGCACGGATTAGTCGCTCAGTTTGGGTTGTGTTCATTTGAGTTTAAATTGGCGTCAACACAGATGTAAAAACGTGCGCCACTCGCTCGATCTGTGCAATCACGTCAGTAAAGTCATCACGCATGCTGGGAATGGTTTTCCTGCGATTTAAAAGCCGGTGCTTGGGAAAGCCAGAGTTCTTTTACTACCAATGGAAGAAAACCGTTTGTACAAAAAACAGCGAATTGTTCAGATCACAACAGGACAGGTTTATTCTGTTGACATAGTTTTGTCTTCATTCGTGTCGTAGGTAAGGACAGCACTGGCTTATGACCTTCAGCTATACGATAGTGGTTTCAAATCTTGTATGATGACAACAGCAGACGCTCAGACGGGAAAGCCTCCTAGGAACTAGAGGTTCGCGTTATCAAGCGAGTAGTAACAGCTCCGTAAGTGCATTTTTAGGACCCGTAGCTTGATACGCAAACGCTCGTACCCAGTGGCGTAACTAGAGGTTTGAACCAGGGGGACAAAGCTTAGCTGAAGGGGGCCCAGTAGCCGAAACTCAGAAAAAAAGTTAAGAAATGATAGTGAATCTCTGGATGTCGTGGATGTCTATACTAGCTGAAAAGACACGAAAACACCCCGAAAAACCCATAAAAACAATAACCTAAAGAATACTAAATATCAAAATGTCAACTAGAGGGGGCCAAGTTTTTACATTTAGCTTGCCAGGGAGGTGGTGGTGGCTCTCCCCTTGCCCCTTGTCAGTTACGTCACTGCTCATACCCTATCTTTTTTAGTGTAACGACATAGACCAAGTGCTGGGCCAGACCGCAAACCAGTTTGCTCACACAAGGCTTGCGTTTAGCGTGGTATCAGCCAGCAGACTTTTATTCGAGTCTCCCCTATTTCGAATGATGCCGCTCGCTGGTCGAATGGATACAGACTCGCGAAAAGCTTTAGAAAGGACTTGATATATTTCAAATTTTGTGACAAGTAAGTTTGTCAAGCATTGAAAAACCGTCGATGTTTTCATTTTTTCACCTTTCAATGGCACCAGGTCTGCGAATAAAATCTAGTGAAAGCCGTTTGTGGATCCAGTGGCTATCCAAGAGTGCAATTTTGTGCATTTGCCGACAGAACAACCGCGATGCTCATGGGCGTCCGCAGGGGGGGGAAACGGGCATTTGCCTCCCCCTGGAAATCGGAACTCAGAAGCAAAAATTAATAGATAATGTAAAATCAGCAGTTTAATTCCGGTTAGCTGGGTAAATTCTCGAAAATGACAGTTTGTTTTCCGATATGACACTCACTCTGCACAAGAGTCAGTTAACTGTTCTGGCGTCATAGACATGCAATCATGAAGTTGCAGCTCACTTAATCCGCTCCTTTGGTTGCAAATGCAGGTTGCGAAAGTCTGGAGCGAATTGTTTTACTACTAGCCTTTGTTGCGTTACAATAACATGGTAACATATCTTTAAAGGTTCGCTTCAAGTTACGGTTGTAGCCGTTTTGCCGCATGTTACGTAATTGCTGAATGCAGACATCTTGGCAGGTAATGCAGCGAGACACCAGCGACTGCTAATAGCGGTAAGCCACGTACGTTCATACCAATGGTGGGCGAACTGCGACATATTTTGTGTGGCACTTCTAGATAAATAACAATATCTCAGATTGACAGAGAGTTTCTACCTCATATTTAAAGTTTGTTTCATTTATCAATGTGTTTACGCGAGCTCGTTAGGCAGAGGCGGATCCGGTCAGTAAACTTGGGGGGGCGATTTCAGTAATATTTGCTAGTCAAGTCTCATAACAGCTTCGCTACTGTAAGAGATACGAAATATATTTCACAACACTGCTGTGATAAAACAATGGACGGCAAAATGGCCTTCTATCGCGAATGTTGTTTTCCGGACTGTAATAAATTATGGTGAATAAAGTTACTTTCGCAGGTTTTAGGGGGTGATCACCCCAGTCGCCTCCCCGTTAGTTACCAGAGAGTCTACGCGAATTCATAACAAAGACAGTGAACCTGAAGCTCAAGTTAGGCTGCTTAAGTTCCCAGAAGAATTAGATATTTCTGAAGCAGAAATCCAAATTATGCCATCGATAAATCTGCGGAAAAGTTCTGCCTCATTTAGCACATCCGCAGTAGATTGTAGGATGTAATGCACAGCAATGTTGGCCAATGAGACAGTGATTACCACCTGTTATGATTCTGTTTTTTTTTGTATGTACAATTGGTCTTCGTATTGGCTGGCCACATTGTTCAGGCAAATTTTGTTCAATTCGACGATGATTTTACGGGCCTCGTCGCTGAAGCGGGAATGCTTTTCCAATGAACATTCAAGAGCTTTTGTCACAGTGTCTCTGCACAAGGTTGGGTAAAGTGCTTTCACATCTGCTGCTACAATATAAAATACTGATTTTTGCTTTGCAGTTTCTAGTTGTTTTGTAAGGTGCTCTTTCTAAACAAGCAAGTCTCCAGTGTACTGACGGCTGTCTTGACCAAATTCGTTTGGGCAGTTTTTGTAAAAGTCTGCACTGATAGGTTTCAGTGTGAATTCAAGAAATGCGGTAATGTGTGAGGTGCTGATGTTTCCAGCAGATTGCATCAGGAGTACCGGTATGTCTTTGATATCAACGTTCAATAAATTCTCCGGGGTTAGCTTGTGTGTCTTGAAAAGCGGGTAACCGTACGCTGGTGTGTTGCAGCGAAAGTATTTTGCTGATGCACCATTGACCTTGCGGTGCGCGTTGTTCTTACATTTCATTCCTGTTATGGGTAGCAGCAGTTCATCCTTCGATTCCCCTATAGCAAGGAGTTTTAACCATGAGCATTGGGTATCTCTAGCATTTTTCCTGCGTTTCTTTTCCTTGGCCTTGGCGCAGGCTTACAATGTGGCAGCGTTGTTTATCGAATATCCAGTTGAACTTTTTTACAAATCGCAGTTTGGTTTTGTTGCGTTCCTTATAAATGGCACACCTTTCGTTGTCTTTCAGCATTTTCCGCGCTTTTGCGCTTTGCAGCGCATTTATCATGAGATCGACAGCCAATCAATTTTTCTGAATTTTAAAGCAGGATGTGGCAATTAGCGTTGTACCATTTATATTTCTTACTTTTGTACGCTTGCTTGGTACACATTGCACACAAGATTCCTTTTTTTACTACACAAAAGCACTACTGAGATGTGACGCGAACACTGAAACAGTGCACCGACAACTATTGCAGTTGGTCGCCATCATCAGAGGCGGATCCAGGAAGTAAGGTTATGGGGGCGATTTCAGTAATAATTGGTAGTCAAGGCTTATAACAGCTTCGCTACCGTAAGATAGATGAAACATACTTCACAACGTTGCCGTGACAAACGACAATGTACAACAGAATGGTGTATATCGCGAATGCTGTTTTCCGAATTGTACAAAATCATGGTGAATAAAGACACTGTACTTTCTTAGGTTTTGGGGGGGGGTCACCCCAATCGCCCCCCCACCAGGATCCGCCCCTGGCCATCATACAGGAGCGTTGAATAATAGAGGAAAAATGACGATCTGTAAAAAGCATCAGACAATTGAAGCGATCAGATAAAAAAGTCGGATGAAGATGCGCATCGTACAAAAAATCGATGTAAATTGTTTCTCAGCAAGGCATCAAAGGTCCTGGCTAACCTGGTGTGGGCGAACACGTACAACTGAACGTCTGCACGACTCATCAAATTTCTGTACGACCCATCAGCCTTGTGCACGACACAGCGAACTTCTGCACGACCCAGCACATGTTTTTTAAAGATTAATTTTGAGACCAGCGTCATGAAATACTTTGGAAAAGCTGACGATGCAATGGGCTAACAGAAACACGCAGTCCTTCACAAGCAGTGCACACTGTCAGCAGGCGAAATTAGATCAGTACGCGCGATTGGGAGATACGGCCGTGGACACCAGTCAGACCTAACAGCAAATGCACGCCTGTCTGACGAAGTAACAGCTGAAACAACAAAAAGAGCTTGTGCATAAAAACCGAATGCAAGAAGGCAAACGCACGCATTCATTGTGCGTGAATATGCTGTTTTTGTTATTTGTTCTTCCAGAATAGAAGCATCGAGAGATCCGTGCGATCTAAACAAGAAGTTGTCGCTATACGTCTGAGCTACAGTGTGTAATCACAGCTTCACTAACGTTTTTTTATCAGCGGCAATCACTTAGTAACTATTCAGTATTTTCAGTCTTTTACAGTCCATGGAGTGTCTCTCCTGCAAGAGTTTTGAATTTGAAAAGGGCACCCTGTAATTGCAACATTATGCAGCAACTGTGCATGGAACATGTTAATTTTTTTCAGGTATTAACTGCGTTATGTCCATATGAGGAAAAAGTTAAAAAATGACTTTTACGCAAGTTTATGTCTCCGTTGTTAAGCTCATACAGCCATTGACTTAAGCCATTGATGCATTTCTCTTAGAAATATGATTAAAAAGTTAACAAATAATAACAAAAATTGACTTCAACAGCATCAACCTTTACAATCAAACGTTGACTGTTCGCTGAGTTTTATGGAACTGGATGTATAGCCAGAAACAAGCTTAACCCGTTCGTATAGCAAACATTGGGCATTTATCTCGTTTTATTGCACAAGGCTTGCATTTGGCTATATGGTTAACCTGCAAACTGAAAATAGCAGTGAAGTGGGTGATTTTGCATAGTGCGCACAGCAGCAAACAGCAATTATAGGTTTTAGGTTGAAGTCCAGGTGTTCGCCTCTCGGTTTCTACATATCTGGGGGGTGCAAAAATGTTTGAGAAGGAAATTATCTCAACGAAACTACATTTTTTGCTACGAGAGGAAAAGCAGTTGTGCGCTTTGCATCTTCCCTGTAATAAGCGACCACAGCTTGCCACTGGTATAGCAGAAAAAGAGCGCAAAAACATTTCATTGACTTACTGAAGCTAGCCAAACACAGTGCGAATTATTTCCGTTTCCTTGGATATTGCATTTGTGCGGATCATCGTCGCATACTGAATGGTGGCACTGATTGGTTTGTCCCAGCAACACTGGGATCAGTGAAGGTTAAACCTTTGGAGTCAATTACAAAGCGCAAATGGTTTTGGTTAAAAATTGCAGCAAGGTTATGAAGTAGTGTGAACATAATAAGCAAATATCTGAGTTTGAAACAAGAAAAAAGTTTCTGTCTTGGCAAAAAATTTGAAGGCGGATGAGCACTCAGTTAAACTTTGCAAACAGTAATAAGCAAAATTGAACATAGTCTGATGGAGTAAAAGCTGTGATGAAGTTGGGATTTGCCCTTGGAAAGGTGAACAGCAAGCAGAAAACCATTTTGTTTCGCAGATAGCACATGCTTGGACGCAGTGGTGTCCAGTAAAGAAGTACAGTAGTTTTACTGAAATATGATTCTTTTACTTCGGTACATATTGAAGTGGTTTAATTTACGGCTACTTCTACTTGAGTACCTTTTAATCCATATAAGCGTATTTCAGTAGTTTCACTACTTTCTTGAAAGTTGAAAAGTAGTCAACACGTTCTAGTTGTCAGATAATTTTGTTTAACCGGCATTATAAGCGCTTGAAATCAATTCTCATAATTTTGTATTTTGGGATAACAGCCAATGGAAACGTGATCCTTTTTTCCGGTCCAAGCTATAGGACTAACTTTAGCTTACTTACTACTTTTCAACTGACTT
>JGI24021J15306_10010045_pt1 | contig 11719 bp, 6 predicted proteins | sample Ectturendosymbi1_FD_15306 | JGI IMG/M metagenome (IMG submission 15306)
CCATGTGTCTGTCAGGCAGCAATCGCAGCAGCTTGCAGGTGAGGCCGCGGTGCCATACGGTGTCGTAGGCTGCTGTGAGGTCGACGAACATAGCTCCGGCCTACTTTTTAGCTGAAAAGCTATCCTCAATGTCCTGTAACAACAGGGTGACCTGATCTACGGCCGACCTCCCGTGTCGGAAGCCCGCCTACTACTGTGGGAGCAGTGGGTCGGTGATTGTTTCGACACGAGCGTACATGAGTCTCTGGACGATTTTAAAGGGGACACACAGCAGAGATATAGGACGATAGCTCTTTGGGTCCCCCAATGGCTTCTCCGGCTTAGGGATCGCAACTACTAGTGCTCTTCTCCAGATCTTTGGAATTTTGAGTTGGCGCATGCAGGAATTGAGGAAGTTCGGTAGGTATTCGAGCGCGAGCACAACAACTGCGTTATACGGTTTCGAATGATAAACTCCTGCACTTTTGGCTAAATGTATTTGACTGAATAATGCCTGCCACAAAAGCGTGAACGTGCGAAACCTTTGCGCATCTGTAGGTCCAAGTGACGGTAGTGCGCATGTTGACAATGTAACGCACTTATACGGCGTATAGTGACTAGATATCAACGTTATCTCGTTATCTAAAGAGTGAATTAAGAATGACTCACTTGCAAAGCCAGCCTGTCTCAGCAACTTCTTCTTCGAAAAAATCTTCATCGCCTGTTAAGGTTTAATTTTTAGCAGCACAATATGAATAGGAGCACAGAGATTTTCAAGGAAACACACCATACGCTGCTCGCAGTTGGGTTGGGCATGTTTTGCACGTACAAGTCATCAGGAATTATTTGACTTCCTCCGGCGACTTGAAAAGTTAGAGAATTGAAAACAAACTTAGCCGAAGATAATCTTCTTTTTCTTGGATCATTTACAACAGCAAGTAGACATTAAATGGTGCGTAACTTACATACAAATTGTTGTCGTTCTCATTGTAAACAAGCTTCACAATCCCGTAAGCACCTCTTCCCAAGTCATCTTTAAGTAGATATTGGTTGAGCTTTGTTCCTTCCTAAGACAAAATACTTTGCAAAAAATCTGCGGCCAATTTTGCAAAAAAATATCAGATTTTCTGTTACCAAGACTTTATCAATCAAAGCGCCATGATACAGATCCATGATTATGAAAATGCCAGCAACTATTCAAGTCAGTCAACAAAGTACAATTGGTCTTTTGCCAATAAACTTAACTAACCGAAAGCAGGTGGTCACCAATGTACCGCACAATTTGGGCCAAGTGCAACCTCTGGCTATCCACGATTTTGGCATTACAAGCAGGACGAAATCGTATTATTAGTGCTCATTTGAAAAATAGAATATTTTAACTTAGGAAAGAACTTACCAAAATACTTTGCATCATCTATTTCCTGCAGTCAGTACATCAGTAATAGTGAGCAAAATTTATAGATAGCATCTCCAATAACATATCGTTTCTCTGGAAACTTCCTTACTTGTTAGATTTCACACAAAAGAAGCTGGCAAGAAGTCTAATTCAGTCAGAAAAGAACTCACTGTGAACAAGAATTCTGTGGCACAGCAACCCTCATTGCATATCACATGTAAGCAGCTCAGTAAATCACTTTGCTTTCTGTCATGAATATTTCATGAATAAAACTATGAAAAAAATCAATACAAAACCCAAAAACTTTCATTGATTTCAATCATATAATGTGATGGAGGTGCTGTTTATAGCTGACAAATCATTCTGTTCTGCTAGATAGCAAATCAGCTACTAGCAACGGACGGCTGTTCAAATTTTAACCTTCAACTGTCTGCCTTCAAATTAAGAGACACACATTCACCTCTTCAACGCTCACTAATAAATGAGTGGTAGGAAGGTGTAAATTTTGTGTATAGTACATTACTTTGGAACATGCAAGTAAATGCATTTAAGCTGTTCAAGGTCTCAGCTTTGCTCTTCAAAACCTGCTGCAAGAATGTTGACACCACTGTTTGGTGTCTTAAAGTCTTAACCGCACAAGTATGAACAACTGCTCAGAACAGAACTATATACAACTTTGAACTATGACGTCAATACAGTATGGCAATTATAGACAAAAAGCATTGAATAAGCGATAAACTAGAAACACAGTTTTAGGCAGTGTACACTTGTCTAGCTCTCACATCCAGTTGACCACTGCCAACATAGGAGGCTCCAGTTTAGCCACAATTAAGCAAACAAAGCCTTCCAGCATGTGCACACAACCCAAATGCTTTAACAATGAGCAAGCAAATATACTGATGGACTCCAAGCAAACTAAGCAGAGAACTTAAAAGCAGCAAATCGTTGTGTTTCTTCAATACACTGCATTATGATGTTAATATTTAACAGACACCCATGTGACTCGCAAACGACTCAATTCTATTGTAAATAAGTGAGCTATTGCAATTTAAGCTGAAACACTTGTCAGTGTCAGCGATCATCATTTGTGCATACGACTGCAGTTAGGTAAAGTAGTTAAGGCTTTGGAGCGTCACGTAAGGAAGCTGGCAGTACTCAATAAATTTTTATGAAGTTCATCTCAGTTTTACACTACTCGTAGTACCAGAAAAAAGCTTTCAACAACGTTGTGAATAAGGCGGTTCATGTGCTGATTCTGGAAAGAAGTGGCTCAAATGACAATGTTCTGATTCAAGAAACTTTTTAAAATTCAAAAATTGCTTAACTGTGAACAAGCTTGAAGTTAGCAAAAGGGTTGAAAAGAAAGAAAAACAAACCTCTGTGTCTTGCACATTGATATGTACAGAAACTTGTGTTAGGTTATCATTGGTATGATCAGAACCACTTTTCGCTTTTGATCGGTGAGAAGGGCTGGATGTACCACTGTCAGGATCATGCAAAGTCTAAAAAAGTGCAAGATGGGACATAAAAAACATTGTCTAAAACTACATAAATCACATTCATTCCCGCACAGGTACATTCATTTACTCAGATAAACACACACACACATATATATATATATCAGAAGTATTATGTACCTCAAGAAAACAATGATACATTGTTTTTAATCGAAGACCAAAGTGAAGCTTAAGCCCAGGATATTTTTCAGCACCTAGAATGTTTAATGCAAAACTACACAAAACAACATGAAATCTTTTTGGGATGACTAACTTTTTAACACTGCTCTTATACAATACATCAAAATTACAAAATGTACACAACCTTCCATTAATCAAACTTATACCAGAAATAGGCCAACATAATTTGAAAACAAGAGCAGCAGCTTATTAGCACATTGAATCAAAATACGCGTTTGGTATACTTTTACTATACTAACTTTGGACTGCCTTCAGGGTGTCATGAGCTGCTCGCATGCACCCAACCACTTGCATTACCCTGGAGGCCACATGGCTACTTTTTTTAGTCAATGCTACTTTGGTGACAAGTCAAATGATAGCATTGCATGTAAACCCTTGCACCCACCCATCAATGTTGATCACGAAGCTGGACAGGCTACAAGTATACTAGAGACGCTGCTTGGTAATAATCCTCCTTGGTTACAGCTGATTTCATATTCAATAACCGGTGACTTTATTAACTGGCAGACCTATACCATTCAGTAAAACAACAACAACAATGATAAAAAAGCCATCAATCATTATATTGTTCAGCAAATCTTTTTAACTGATTGCCCAATATGGTCAAATTTTTACCTTGTGCAATGTGTACTACGAACACACACCTTGACTGTAGTGATCAAGCTTCTGACCCAAGAACCTGTGGGATCTAGAGCTAAATGACTAGTGAAATGAGAAAGCAATGCAGAATAGTGACATATTCAAGAATATTTTGTGGCATCAGAACCAGAACACATTCGTTCATTTGCAGATACAGTGCACATAGAATGAAAAATGGATTTATAAAGGATTCTGCATTTCTTAATCAGGAATTTTATAAGGTATTTTAAATTAAAAAAATTCCATCCCAGGGTAAATTGGATATAATAGACAAGTGGATTTATGAAGCCATTTTGTTTTATTTCCAAGTCTTTACTGTGATCCAACCAGGAATTGAACCCAGGATACCAGGCTTAGTAGCTTAGCCTGCTGTTCCAATGCAAAATGGAGGGATAATTTCAAACTAAACACCTTGAAACTAAGGTCCTTTCATGTAACCTGACCATTCCATTGTTCAGAAAAACAATTTTTTGATCTTAACAATTTTGCTTACCATTTTTAGAATATGAACTAGTTAGTTATTGCCTTCACTGCCTGCCATACAAAATAATGTGATTTTGCTCATAACAGCATGTTTCATACTGATACTGGTTGCTTTGAGAGCAATATGAATTCTTAGACACCAAAATCTATGAAAACCTCAGATATAAATTTGGTTTTGAGAAAAATAATAACTGTTTCACAGGTACTGTAACACTGTTGCCAATAGTGTAGCAATTTCAAGTTTGCTATACATTTTTTCATTAAGGATTCTCACAAACTTGATTTATATGAGCGCAGCAACATTACCTGCCTTTGATTAGCTCATGATGATTGGCAGTTACATTTGATGTTAACGACAACTTCACATAATGGCTATGAGTGTGATAGGGCTGACTTTGATGTGGCCCCAAATTTTGTGACAATTTGAGGCAACTGCAGGTGAGCTTTAGGCAACCTGTAGATTTTCACAGGCCATCTACCAGGAATGAATTTACTTTCAATTTCTTTCTATTTGTGTTTTTTTCAGACACAAGGTCCATATCACATTAGTAAAACAAACACAAGAGGACATAAATGCTTATACACAGTACGTCATAGGATAGGACTAAGTTTTGATACATGTAGCTGATACTGAAGAGGAATGAACACTGAAACAAGGCACCAGCAACTACTGCATTTAGTCATCATCATACGGATGCATTCCATAATGGGCAAAAAATAAATATTTGTAAAAAGCATTAAACAATTGATTGAGCAGATCAAGAAGTTGGTTGAAGATGTGTATCATCTAACAAAGACATACAAATTGTTTCTGATCAAGACATCAAATGTCCTGACAAAGTAGGTAACACTGATGTGGTAAAACATTTAAGTTCTTTGAGATATAATGCAAAATTTAACAGGCACTGCTGTAGGCCAGGAGTTCGCAAACACTTCTTGGCACAACCCTAAAAATCATGAACTTATAATTTTGTGGAAAATACTTTAGAATTAAATATTGAATTTAAGACTACTATTGACAGTAGCAATTTTCTTGCACAAAATTGTATGAAACTTAGCACATAAAACACTATTTGATTGCATTTGCTCTGTTTAATTTATATGGCAAATATAAAGTGTAAATTTAAATTATTTTGTGAATCAGGGTGAAAGGTCTCGCAATTATGTTGGATTCCACAATTTGCAAACCTCTGTTATAGGCAATAGAAAGGTATTTAATATTAAGATATGTGTACTTGATACCATAACAGACAGTCATACATTGCCATGCAATGTACATGAAACATATTGTTTTGCCTGTAGTTGAGCCCTGAGTAATGGTGCTTTTAAACAGGTTTTTGTTGTGCAATGATTTCACTTGCTGATATGTCAGTGGACTCATTATTCAATGAGGCATAAAGTGATACACCATAACAGTTGACTTGGCTAGCAAACTTCACACTTGCACCATTCATGGAAACAATTACCATGGTAGGCTATTTAAATACTTTAGGGCAGGGGTCCACAAATAGTGGGTTGCAACCCAAATTTGGGCTGCGAGACCTTCCTCTCTGGGTCGCAAAATAATTTAAATTGATATTTACTATTTTATGTGCTAAGTTTCATAAAATTTTGTGCAAGAAAATTGCTACAGTCACTAGTAGGGTAGTCTTAAAATTTGTATTGAATTATAAAGNTTTTTTCACAAAATTTGTATGCTCCCAAAATGTTTTGAGTTGCAAGAATNTACATTTATTGTTTAGGGTCGTGTCAGAAAGTATTTGCGGACCCCTGCTTTAGGGGAAAAGCTATAGCAACTGTCTTGTAGCTAAAAACATTTTCATGTTCAACAGCATAATCGCAACAAATATTTAGGTGGTGTTTAATAACACTGGCACTAAATACATATGTATCATCAATAAACAGCAGACGATTCACAAACATAGTTCCCACAAGTGCCTTTTGCTTTGGCTATTCCCAGTTGTACTGAAATTTCATCACCTGAGGTAAATAGTGAATACAATGTGACTCATAACTCCTCTTGTCCTAACCCACTGGTTTATGGAGAAAGGGTCAAAAAACAAAGTACCCAACTTCATTTCCTGGTCTGATTCCTATGGCAACTCACCAGTCACCAGCAGTCTGGTTTTGCTCATAGGCAGCCAGCAATGCACTCAATTAGTTTTGTTACGAATAAGTTATGGTTAATTTTATCAAATGCCTTCAGAGGCATCTCAAATGCTGAGAACACAGGGTGCCTTGGTTTACATAACATGCCACAACCTGCATGAGTAAAAATTCACACATTTTAGTTGTTTATTGTGGCTCAAAACCAAACTGGTTTTCAGTGGTAGCGAAAGTTGTGAAATCCAGGATGAAATGTAATATTCAAGTAGTTTAGCACTTTGAGAGCCAGTGTATGATATATTCATACCTAGATTTCAGTCTAAAACCAGCAGTTTTTGGTTGCCTTACCAATGCCATAGTTCCTCTGACGATTGTGCTAGAGAGCTGTTCAAGGGCTCTAATGAATTAGCTAATCTTCTGGTCTGCACTCAAAAAAAAAATTTCTGGTTGGGGGTTGCAGATTTTTTGTGAGTGACGTCATAAGTGAAGTAGTTTTGGGGCCATTTTGGCTCATGTTTCCTGGCTTAGTTTCCAACCGCTTGGAAAAAAGTTTTTATTGGAAACTAGGCTCGAGTCTGAGTCTTTTGAGCCTTTAATCGACTTTCTAGCATTTCTGGGTCAAGAGTTATGATCTACAATAAACAAATTAATTATCTAATTAGTTGGCTAGTCAGATATTTTTATTACTTTAGATCGTAACTTTTGAACCTGAAACCCTAGCAGATCATCCAAAGTATCAAAAGACTCAGATTGTAGCCTAGTTTCCAATTAAAACTTCAGCGAAATACTACCATCTAACGGTTTGGGCCTACGGCCAGGTGAAGTGGGCCAAGATGGCCTAAAAGTCTTCCACTTATGACAAATCCGCATTCCACAACCAAAAACATTTTTTTAAGTGCAAGCTACAAGACTTGCCGAGTCTTTATAGACTTTGACCGGGTTGGCAGCGCTTACCAGACCGACGAAATTCCTGCACAAAGTCACACGTGTTTTGGTGTTTTTTTCTCGGATATCCCCACCAATGTGTTAAAGATACTGGGTTGTTGCCAAACAAATAGGTCTGTAATTATCAGCATTCTTATATTTGCAATTAGGCTTAACCGTACATCCATACATCAAGCATACATTAAAGAGACTATTAGATAAACAAACAATATGGTTAGCAGATCCTGTCTATGTCCTTAGCCAAAATTTTCTTTTTACCAGCAGCATAATTTGAGGGGAGTTTGAGTTTGTGAATCAAAGATTCAAGCTTACACGTATACGATTACCCTTTGAAATGTCCATGGTTGCTTTGATTTTGGTTTGCAGAAGAGCAAAAATTGCGGTTTTTTGGTGAATGCAATTCTTCACAGTGCTTTTTCCACATAGCTACAACAGCTTCATCTCTAATTGTACCCCTAGCCGTGGATGGGAGGAGATCAGTCCTGTAAGGCTCTAGCAAATGCATCTGCTTTGCACTATGACAAGTTCTCAATGCATATTTGAAATCTTTGCCCCTTTCTTTCATATTGTAAAATAAAGTCTACTTCAGCACATTATCTTTCCAAGAAAAATAAGCATTTTGGCAGCACAATATCCCTGAAACAAAGACATTCCATGCAGGGATTCCGTGCTTAGATGGTGATAAACTTCACTTTCTGCCATTTTGAGTGACATAACTGGGCTATATGTTGTGGTTGTATACTGTAGCTGTTCTATCAATCATGTGGATGTGTTTTGGTTCATGTACATTTTATTTGTCACCTTTATGAGTTCTTTGGCCGGGCAAAGACAATTGTGACAGCACCTGATGCTTACCATGGTAGTTCTAGTTAAGAATAATTTCTGTGGCAACACAAAATGATTGTTTAGCACAGGGGTCAGGAACCTTTCTGGCTAAGGGAGCCATGAAACCTACACATTTTTAATTGTATTTCCCTGAGAGCCATATAATATTTTTCAAAACTTTATGCAAGTGACTTACTTAACTAACGTGTGCATTTTTAATAGAAATCAATAATTTTAAACAATGGTAAATGTCTGAATTTTCTATTTAATAACATGCTTCTTACTTTAAATGCGACTTCTGGTGCTGCATACATAGTGTTGCCGATAGCTTTGTAGGGACATTTACAGAAAAAGTTTCATCTGTAACAATCATGTTAAGAAAATATTAAGCGAGCCACATCTGCTGGCTCACGAGCCATAGGTTTTCGACCCCTGGTTTAGCACATGGTTGATGGTACAATCGTAAATATTTTAGGAACCTAGGCTACAGTAAGTTCAAGCAACAATACAAAAACAAGTTTCATTACACCTACTGCGGACACAGGCGTGAAATATGCAAGAAATCCCCATAATATGAAACTAAGCATGAAACACAACATAATGAATAGAGAAGAGTCTGATGTAACCATCAATTCCTTCCTACCCTGGTTGCTGTATCTCCTTCATGGTGCGCTTGCTCATGATCAGGAACGACCAGCGTGATTCCGGAGTCACTGCGTGATGTTAGCTTGACTTTTTCGAGGTGCTTTCCAACATCTTTAACCAACTGATCTTCGCCAATTACAACATGAGACATGGCCGATTTAAGTACCACTAGAAGGCTACTCCTACTCAGTCTACTGTAGTGTTGTTTGGTGGCAGCAGCGCATAAGCCTAATATGCTTTCAGTGCACATGATTTGTATAAACAAACTGCCCAATATCTCAACATCATTCTGTTCTGCACCATTAAGGCTTAATAATGAACAATAAAGTTTACAGTCTTCGACGCGATGACATTCCTGTTTCCAACACTGTCGGAAGGTATACAGTAGTAGTAGGCCTAAGTAGTATATCGCATGACGCAGCGGTTCGGGTCAGGCAGCAAATGTCTCTATTGCCCTCTAGCAGCTGATATGTTACAGAACTTCAACCACTGTGTAGAACCAAAACGCACAAACGAAAGTCGCCTCAAATTTCAATCACAATTGAATCGAAATGGCAACGAAAATCACCGATTTGAACAAATCGTTCTAATATAGTCAAAAAACATAATCTTCAAGCCCAGTGTCTGATTTACCTACAGGCTATACAGGCTTAAGCCTAGGGCCTCAAGATCCAAGGTGGGCCTCCAAAAAACTGTGGTACGCATACAGTCAACGGCTGGTATATGATCATTTCGATTTAACTTCGTAAAAAATTTGTCTTAACTTTTATTCACGAAATTTAGTTTTATTCAACTTTCGTGGTGATAACGCCAGAGTCTTTCAACGAGTTTCCATGAATCTTAATATGACGGTTGGTCAAGCCGCATGTAAACTATTGTGTCATTATACTCAAAGCACGCTAGCTGCGTCTTGCGTTTGCTGAATCATACCGATTCTACGTGTGGCTCTTTCAAAAGAACTTGTGGCTGTTCATGTTTGAAATGCACCTGATCAGTGACATTACTGACGTGTGGCAAGGGTGTGAACCGCCCCCCTTGCCAAGCTNAACATAAAAACCAGGCCACTACCTAGCTTGTATTTTGGTATTTACATTCNTTTGGTTTCAGTAAATTGTTGTTTTTTTGCGTTTTTAGGAACGTTTTCCGGTGATTTCGGGTTTTTGTGTGGCCATTCAATACCGGATTTGCTACTGTTTCTCAACTATTTTATGAGTGTTAGCCAGTGGGGTCCCTTTAGCTAAGTTTTCCCATGGCTCAAACCTCTAGTTACGTCACTGCACCTGACAAAGCAAGGTTGTGCTGCAGATAAGAGCAATGTGTGGAGCTAGCAGTAGTATCCTACAATAAAAGCATAGTTGTTTCTTAGGTGACTGAGCAATACAGCAGTTTTCTCAGCGTTTGTGTCGCGTAAAATTCGAGTGGTATTTTTAGATGTGATTTTTTTCCATTTGAATTTTCTTCAGTAAGTCATTCAGAAATCGGATTGCTATTGAGTACTTACGCAAGTTTGTACTGCTCCCATGCTAAGCAAGTCAGAGAAGATCTTGATGAGCTTGAATAGCAAGCAAAAGCCACTTTGCCAGCTGGCAACTGCAGAACTCTTCCCCAACAAGATAGGGAAACAGCAAAAAATGACAAAAGCGCGTTTGGGCCTGATGTAGGGTTGCCAGATCACTTGAAAGTTTTTCAAGGACATTTTTTTCAATAAGATTCGGTCAGTGGCGTGAAGATGTCTGGTGATGCATAGGACGACTGCTTGATTGTACGCCCCCTAACAAATTCTAGTATTTAGCAGTGGAGTGGCGTATGATGATCAATGTAATTGGATATACGCTATTTATGACGTCACAATATGACGTCATTTTGATGTTTGGCGAAGTTTGTTGACACAGCGTGCATGTTATTCTACATGCACTCTCCTTAGTCGTTATTGTAGCCTACAATGTGTCACTGTAATACACATATTAATTAGCGCTTCAAGTTAGGGGACCGGAACAAAACACAGCACTCAGCGCTAAGACAGAGCAGTTCATAACTGCAAAAATATCCGGCAACGCGTTAGAACAGAGGAGTAGAACATAGTCAGTGCTACGTCAGAGCAGTTCACAACTGCAAAAATATAAGGTTGTGCATTCAAAGAGTGCAGGAAAACACACTCAATTCTACGATGGGGAGGTTCACAAATAAAAACTGGTTGCGCGACTATCTCGTCGAATAGCAGTCGAGCAGAGAAGGTATACTATGCGGCTGGGATGGTGGACACCTAGGGTTGACAGTTTCAAACTTGCTGAACTAACCTACACAAGAATTGAAAATGCACATAAACTACGCAAGGAAACTTTCATTTTTACAGTATTTATGTGGCTGTTATATGTACATCTACTGTGAGGACAGATCAGATACGCGTTTGTGCGAGCCGTTAGGATCAATCTGCCCAGAACCGTCGCCAGAAAGTGTTCACTGGTGGAGCTTTACGTTTGTGCAGCGAGGCTTGATATTGAAAATTTGTTAAAATCTCCACTGATTTATAGTATTCCACGATTTAATTTAGGGGGCTTGGGGCTTTGCCTGTAGGGACGAAGCCCACCAAAGCATCCCCGTGGCGACAGGACTGAATCCGCCTGAATTGTGACGAATTAGTGACGAAGCTTGAAATGATCTACATATTGCAAGCACAGGTGTGAAGCTGCATTAGTGCACACCCAGGGTTGCCACATCAAAAAACGAAACGGGAACTAGTGATGCATGAAAAAGTCAACTAATCCAAGCAAGTTGAAACAGGACAATTTTGAAATTTTGCTCAAAATCAATTAAACGGCCNTAATTATTTTTTCAATCCTTTTTTGTGATTTTCCCTTGATAGCTTGATCTGGGCAAAGTCACGTCACTATCAGTTTAATTGNATGTGTGCCGCACACCTATAGTAGGCTATAGGTCCCTGGTATTGAGGATGGTGAGAATTACTGGCGTTTGAGTACGTAAAAACTAGTGTTGACAAAGAAAA
>JGI24021J15306_10010048_pt1 | contig 11716 bp, 8 predicted proteins | sample Ectturendosymbi1_FD_15306 | JGI IMG/M metagenome (IMG submission 15306)
TTTTTTTTTGTTATGTGGGACAATTAATCTTGCTACAATATTTTGTTATCTTAATTCATGGTGCAGAGAACACGGCAAACATGCGTTGGATGTTTTTCCTTAACAAAAAACACGCACATGTGCATACTTATAGAATTACTGTCGCATTGAAACATGGCCGGGTGATTTTCCAGAAAGTTTCGAGACTTGGATCTCAAAGATTGCTAGTATCTCTTTCATGCCCAGACCTAAGACGTGCAATCTCATATTTATATCTGATATTTTTCACAAAATACCGCATCGATACATGGCCGTGAAAACCGATTGTTTAACAAGACACCAGTAGCTAAAATGGTTGGTTAGTCTAATGATGCAGAAACAAAAAGAGAGATCAAGTTAAGCATTATGTGCTGACCGTATGCAAACGCTCGATTTTTCATGAAACTAGAAAAGGGAAGTATCAACTGTTAGCAGCTAATGTTTTGACTCCATTAATCAGATGCGGGCCTCGAGCTTTGTTTAAATTTTTTTGAATAAGTCTATGGCGCAAACGAAAAAAACGGTTTGAATGTAAAAATATTTCCAACTAAATGCATTTCATGTTTTCATTCCACCTATGATCAGGGAGTCTCTCAGTTACTTCATTCCTGAAAAACTTTAGCATTTACAGGTGCGGGGCTTCAATGCAGCAAGCTAGACAGCAGTTGGTTGTATTTACCCCATAAAACATTTCATTTTGTAATCGTATATTTGCAAAACGTCTTCTACATCTTGTATCGACTGCATGTGTTTTGTGGTTGAGTGAATAAGTATACGTAGTCAAAAGTCGAAGATATATTTGTATTCTTGTGACAATGGAAATAAAACAACCTTTAAGGCAAATCTCCCCAAACACAGAAAAAACATTGCTCATTTGAAGTCTATTCGCAGAAAACAGTGTCAAATATTCACTTATGAAACGAAAAATTGAATGTTTTTGAAAACAATGTAAGTTAGGAAATATCAAGGTTTTCTTGTATTTGTTTTTGAAAAACACTGCCCTGTCTGATAAGAACGCAACAAGAAATTTCAATGTTAGTTGTGAAGCTGCACTGGTTCACGATTCTCAAGAAAAGAAGTAGAGCAATCAGCTAGTTCCTACATAAAAAACAGATCACATCCATTCTTCCAAAGAATCTCATTTAGACTTACAGCAGACAAATTTTCAACGGATTCTATGCAAACATAACTTGCTAAGGGTTGCACTGACTTAAGTTCACCTGTTTGTGCTTTATATTTGTGATCACCGGCACTTGTCGCTTGTTCAGAAGTTTCAAAATTTTGCTGGTGCTTCTTTGTTCCAGGGCACATTACTCTGTTACTTTTGTGCTGAACATTTATGTCAACATTGATTCCGAATGGCTGCAAGAAATCCGCAACTGCATTTCCAACATGTTGAAGATAGTCATCTCCTAAAGAAACAAAAAGAACACATTCAACAAAAACCACAAAGCGTGGGAAACACCTGCTCACTGCACGATAATTATTTTAGTCCATTACGTTCATGTATGGATAACATTGGTTGCTGGAAACCTTGAAATGTTTCAAGATGGAAATTGCAACTTGAAACTGGACTAAAGAATAAAACATCCAAGCACCTTGAATGCTTCTCAATCTACATAATTTGAGTGAAAGTTTACTGTCACAAACAATAAAATCATATTTTTATAGCTGCAAGCGCAGAACTAACTCACCACAAGATGAACCCTGTGTTCGTGGGTGTGATGCTGAAGTTTTGCGTGTTGATGGCTTCTCCGAAGTTTGCTGCATGAGAAAAAAGAGCTAATTACACCAAAACTAGGCTGCCAGTCTTTAACAAATTCGTATTGTGACTAAAGAGCGCTCAGCAACTAAGAAAAATCATCTCACAGGAAAATGATCTACCTATGTGTTCAGTTGGTTGAAAAAAAGTGATCCAGGTTGTTGTGTGAATCAAGCAATTTTTAGCCAGAAGTACATTAATAACAAAAGTGATTTTAAGCTGCTTGAGAATGGGACACAAAATAGTATGCCATCTCTTATAACAATTCAAAAGAGAAACCAATGAAAACGTACTTGGGAAATATCAGCAGGTTTCCTGCAAGTTTTCTGTTGCTGCTGGAAGAAGGAACACTTATTCTCGTTTGGAAAAAATGGGTTTATTGGTGGAACCCAAGTACTAAATCCTCCAAAGCCACCAGGCCACTGATATTGAGAGCCACATGGTTTATCATTGCTTGGGGTGGATGGGTTTTGCTGAGAATAAAAAGAGCAAATATCGAAGTCAAAAAGACTGATAGCTGTAAAACTTAAGACATTCACTTGGAACTTCGACATCAAAGGCATAAAACACAAAATACCTACACACATGTAACCCCACATATGAAACATGCATTGCCAATCCTTAAAGCAGTGCTTGTGATAACATGTGCAATGAAGATTGCTACTCAAAACATCTGATGGTAAAGATTCTTTCCAGTTCTACACCTATATACAGTATTATCACATATTGTAAGGTGATGTTTTGCTGTAGCTTATTTTCTATCTTTCAAACAATTGGTGTTTGTTTACCTAGTATATGGTCAGCCTTTATTGCTAGGCACATACTGAATGGATTTATGAACATTGAAATATTAGATAAAACTGACACATTTTAGTAAAACCTAAAACTCACTTTAATATACACACAAAAAACTTCTTCAGAAAGTTGAGTCAAAGCCTGCATCAACTCTTCATCTGAATTATATGATATCAAGTCTCCATCATTGTCTCTCCATTGAAGAGCAAAGTTTTCAGAAAGGTTGGGAAATACAGATGCCACCTGCATTTGAAATACTTACTGCTTAGCCTTCTTTTTAGAAATTCAATGGGTGATGAAAAAACTATCCGTTTACATTCATACTTCTACAGTGGTATGAAATACCTAAGAGGGTACTTAGTAATTGACAAGCTATCTTCAAAATTATAAATTTTGTATTTAGTGCTGTGTGTTTTACAAATTTACTTCGTAAACAATGAGATATTTTTCACAGCAAGTAAAGCAGTTTTTTCAGAGAAGGTTTGAAAAAACTTTGCATATTCCAAATTTTGAGTCACAGGCACAACTAAAATTTTAAACCGTTCTTACCTAAATTGAGTATTTTTCACATAAAATTGATAATAATCACATGTCAGCCAACATTTCCTTTTATATAAAAATTGCAGTCTTTGAAAAATTGCAGTTTTTGACAAAAAAAACATACCTACCTGTCATATTTTAGTGCTGCCTAAGCAAAACATTTTACCTGATAATTTAGATCAAGCCTTGCAAAGTAGTGACATTGAAGTTTAACCCTCCAACTGAACAAACTCTATGCATAAGAAAATAGAGTCAAGAGAGCATAGGACATATAAATGGTAGACCTCAAGTTAAGACAACAAAACCTTTCACTGAAAACCAACAGCTTATTTTGGCTTCTATATCACGATGAACAATGTTTTTATTCTTATGGTTCAGCTGGTTTGCATTAATTTAAACAGGTTAAAGGTGCAGTAAATGCAAAATGAGCCAGCCCTAATTTAGAGATCTATTAAATCAATAGGAAGCTTCTTCAAATTTTTTCTATGATACATTTTTAAAGTTTTGTGGTTCATAAAAAATATGAGATTGTTGTCGACTGACTCGATAAAGCACTCCACAGTTTCCAAAAATGTGGTTGACAAAATGGCATTTTTCTTCTTTCGGCAGCAAATCGAACAGAGAGACTAGGCTACGGGTTTGCCATATTAAGCTTTGGACGCAACCTACCTTTCGTCGCAGGTATTCATAACTGCTGGAAACACCTTCGTCTACGGTAAACCGACGTATCTCCTTAGGCTTGTTGACTCTATCTTCATACAAATACGCCTTATACTGGAGAGACATTTTCAACAGATTGCAAGTAAACCCGATAACCTCGGCGAGAAAACTCCGCTGTTGTACAGTAATATGTTTCAAATTCACGATAGCTCAGAAGAATCCGCTTCGTTAATTCTTCTTGTTTCCAATGATTTCGGTAACTGTTGCGGTACATCACTGCACTTTATTTTATACAGCAAAGAAACTTCGCGTTGGTTCTGTTGTGATTCAACAATATGACACGACGTTATTGGGAAGTCTAAAACTTCTTCACAATGAAATGACACATTTTGAAGGTTTCACCACATTTCTGATTGGCTGCTATTGTGATTCAGCGTATTTGACTATTTGGTCGTGACATCAAATGATCAGCAATAACCTGGGAAGTCCCCTGTTTAGGACTCAAGGCAGAGATGAGCATTGGACTAGACTTGGATTGGAGTGGATCCGGTCTGGAAATCTCTTCAAAATTCAAGAACCGGACCGCATTTGGACTGAGTTAATGGAAAAGAAATGCGGCATTTATGTTGTGAAAAGGCTGCATTTTTCAAATTGTTTAGACTTCATTTAGACTTGGACTTTACATTTGAAAAAATTTTTGGACTGAGTTTTAAAAAATCAGGGCTGGATCTGGATCACAAAATCGCTTCACCAAAATTTGTTTTGGTGGGAAAAATCGCCCTCCAGTCAGAGATGAGCGAGTTGCAGTCTATTCATGTGTTTGTGCGACCTGACAAGTGACCAACGTTACACTTTCGAGGCAAAACTGTGTAAAAATGTGGCAATTGCTTCACAGACAAAAATGACCAAAATAGTCATAGCATTCAAAAGCACAATCGAATAATACAAGAGCACAAAAATGGTTAGTCATAGGCATGGGCGTAATTAGGCGGGGGACACGGGGGACACTCTCCCCCACTTTCTCAGACAGTGAGGATATAATATGTCATATACCCACATTTTTCTATTTAGGTTTCGTAATATATTGGTTTACCTTTTCGACACTACGAACAAAATTCCCCATGAAAGCACGTGCTCAGTTCACATTTTTGTGAAATCGTATTCAAGTGGAGTTGTACTCGAGTTTGTGAAAAGGTTGTACTTTTTGTCATCCTGAATTGGGGTATCATCCAATATCATTATTATTGTGAACTGCACATAACTGAGTCTGAATTGGACTTGAACTATCCAGGGCGGGCCCTAGCAAGGGTGGGGCCCAATGCAAAACCTAGGTGCGGGGCCCACCTGAGCAGTGGTATTATGATGTCATCACAGTCCCGTCGCCACGGGGGCTTTGGTGGGCTTAGTCCCCCAAACACAGCTCCAAGCGCCCCCAAATTGAAATATGAAACACTGTAAATTAGTGGAATTTTTGTCGAATTTGAACGTAAAGTCCCCCCGCACAAATGTAAAGCCCCCTATTGATAACTTTCTGGCGACGGTTCTGCGTCATCGTCATGATTGGAACCAGTTTTTCTGTTCTTTTCATGACGTCATCTGCTGATACAATGAGCAGACTTTGTGGCTCAAACTTTTTTGGATTCTGGGCTGTAATACGAATCTTTTGAGCCCTTGATCGACTTTACAGCGTTTCCAGTTTAAAAGTTATGCCAAAAAAATTCCATGAATTTCAGGAATTCTCTATTTTCCGGGAGTTTGGCCATAATGCAGGAACCAGAAACGCTGGAAAGTCCAACAAACCCTCTAGAGACTTGTATGATTGCCTAGAAGCCAATAAAAATTCGAGCCAGAAAAATGACTCATAGCGTCGGCTCCCAGGTGATGATGCTGTCATCAAAATATAAACAAATATGTATAAACATGTCCACATCTTGTCAACATCAATAAAAAAAACATCCAAAACTCAAAAACTTTATTTAATTCTAAACTGCTAGACTTAACGAGTCTCAAGATTTGAACAGCTCTCTGGCTCAATTAGCCGGCGAGTTATAGACATTGGTATATTACACCAGGGGCAGCTTTTGTTTCAGTAGAATTTTTACCTAGTTTTGTTTTTTGGGCCATAACTTTGGATCCGGATACGCTAGAAAGGTAATCAATGGCTCTAAACACTCGGATGGTGTTCTAGATTCCAAAAAATCTTGAGCCAAAAAAATGGCTTTGTGGTTTGGAGTCCAGGGTCAGGTAACCCCAGATAAAAACATCCCTCCATTGCGAAGTCATCCACAGACAACCCCTACTCAAAACGAAAAAAATTTTTTAATCTGAACTACATGACTTGCTGAATCCGTTGAGGCTTTGAACAGCTCTCTAGCTCAATCGGTTGGTGAGGTATTGGGTTGCAAAGCTTTGCGAAAAAAGTGGCGCAAGCGGTAATTAAACCTTTAATATTTACCATGATTTTATGCAAGGCCTTTTTATCAGATTTTGAGAGGAGGGACAACATAAACCGCGAATAACCGGAGCCCTAACATTTGCTAGTCTGCCGTTGAATGTCATATCTTTCCTTTGTTCAAGGGACATTTGACCGAGATAGCGGAAAGTTTTGTCTGGCAAGGAAGATGTGGGGAATGGGGCAAAATTGCCCCCCAAGTAAGTGTGTTAACAAACCCTGATTTCAAGACAACCACTGGTGCACTTTAGCACATTGGATTTGACCCAGACTTTTGATTAAACATTTCATCACTGCTTACTCCACAGCCACATGTCATGTTTTTTAGGCTTAACACAAAAATTGAAAAAAATGTTTGGAACTTTTAGAATTTAAAAAATTTATATAAAAATCATAACAAAAAGCTTGAACTTTTTAACTACTTACAAAAATTGATTTTTATCAGCAAAGTGCCGCCCCCGAAAAAGTGCCACCCGGGGCCCGTAGCCACCAGTCCTCTTGCTACGCCACTGGCCGGACCCGTGCTGTCCTTGGGAGGGTCAACCCGGGAGGATTCCGGGGATGAAAGTGCGGAGTCTTGTATGGTTGTCCGCCCACTCCGCATGCCACTGGTGGTCCGCTCAGTGGTCACGTATGTTGTTGTCAGACAAACTGATGAGTTGTTGTGCGATGGATATAACTGGGTGTCTCGATTTGAGGCGTCCTGCATTTGCACTCAGTGGACAGGTGAGCGCTTGTAGTGACAGGTTTGGCTGACAATTCAAGCAATGCTATAACAGGAAGAGCCACGTGACGGCACCTGTCATCCTCCTCTCGAGTAACAAGTTGATATTGACGTCAGGACCTTTGAACCTTGGAAATCATTCCCTATTGTAGAGTTAAGGATCTAATGGTTCAGTTTGAAGCTATCCCCACTTTGAAATTTCGGTTACGATTGAACATTCAAACTGTTGTATTGCGACATTCCAAATTGCGGTAATCCATGCGAATTTTGGCAACTAGTGAAAAAAATGCAAAAGCTTGGAACAAAATTTCCCTGATCATCTCTAAAAATCTGCATGATTTTAATGACAGAATTTCATTGGTACATACATTTGAATTCTGATAACACAGCACAAAATTGGCCAGAGTTGCACCTTGTTTTCTAAAGCACGGGTTTTTCAGAGCCTTTTGAAGATCCCGATTGCAGCGTACCCGTTTGTTCCCCTCTCTTGTCAGGTCTGGTCACCAGAGCTGGCCCTATAGCAAGTGCGGGACCCAATGCAAAACTTAGGCAAAACAGAATTTCCCATTTGCTTTCATTCTGTCTGGCATTGTTGTTGCTCTGTGACGTTAGTTACGTAAAATGAATGAGAAGTTCGCATAATAACTTCTCCATTGTTGAGTAACATACATCAAAGAGCAATGATAACGCCAGAAAGTTCTCTGCAGTGCATACCAAGGCTGTGGAGCCGGTACTCAAATTTCAGGCTCCAGATCCAGCTCCGGGCATCTAAATTTCGTGGCTCCGGCTTGTAAAAGGTTTGTCATGCCATTTGACGTTTATTATTTCCGTTTGCACAACCTAACTTTCTTTAGGAATACTGTCTTTATTTCGGCCAAGGGTGACTAGCATTCCAAGGACAGTTATCATCTTGTGCGCATTCTGTCTGCGAATACTTAACTATCCTGACATCTGTACTCAACACACAATGACTTCTGAACATCCTTTATTTTGGAAGGTTAAGCAGTTTACTTACTCAATATATTTACTGCGAGCATGTTGGGTTTACATTTAGTCTTTAGGTGTTGATCCCACCATAGGCAAGGATGAACTGCTACCAGTTAGTAGTTGCAATGCCAGAGGTAACCCAGAAATGGGAAAAAGGCAACTCTCCATAGAAGTAACATAATTTTTAAAAGTCGACTCCGGTCCGGTTCGTAGTTTTCCTTCTTTTGGATCGACATGAGGTTATCTTCTGTGGTAGTGGCTTCTTCATAGGTTATTGTTGTGTTGTCTTCAGTCATCAAACGATAAAAGAAAAATAAAAAAACACTGTATTATTTGCATAACTCGCTTGCCCCACAAACTATCTCTGTGCATCCAGGACCCAAATTTCAGGCTCCGGCTCCAGGCATCTAAAATTGCTTCGGCTCCGGATCCACAGCCCTGCTGCGTATTAGGCTCATTCATATTAGCCCGAGTTGCTGGACAATTTATCGTTCGTTTTAAATTATTCTCGAAATGGGAACTGTTCATTGGATTGGACTTCAAATCCAATATTCTATGCAAATCCATTGCTTGAAAAACATTCAGTTTGATATGAATTACATTTTTAAAATGCTTGATTGCATAGGGCAGCTCGGGCTCAAATGGATGAGCCCGATTAAAACAGGAGCGAACGAAGTAGAAATAATGCCTACTACGAACGATATTGTTTCATCCATGTCACCTGCAGCATGAACGCGAAAGGCCAGACACAGAACGAAAACATATGAACAGTGACAAGGCCCAAAAGAATGATCCCGAGTTAACAACTTAGTGAAATGAGACCGTGGGTGGTGGCACAAATATACAAAGCAAGCAATCTTGCATTCTTCGATATAAATCATAACCGAAGACTCGGGCTGAGCCCGCTTGCCGGAGTCCCCATTGGGCTGTTAAAAACACCGAGAACACAGCATAAAAACAGGCAAAAATGATACAGCAGTGATACCTGTCTTAAACACATTCAAAATCACAACTTGTCCACATCTTGAACACAGAAGAAGCAGGCCCAGCATTACTGAATACTCACACTACAACTGCATCAAACACTGGAATGCAAAGACAAGACAAAGCATATGTAGCAACTAACAAGTTGTCTGTAAGGATGCCAATTGTGTTGACAATGCAGAAATAAATATCAGAGGTTGCCGGAGTCACTTTTTCAGACTCCGACTCCGCTCCTGTTACAAAAATTTTGTACCTAATCCGGGTCCGGCAATTTTTTCAATTTTGAGCATCCGACTCCTGTCCAGACTCCGGCTTTGCTTAAGAAATGACCACGCAGACTCCTGCAACTGCCGAAATTGAAAAGTGACTCCGGTTTTTCACAAATTTTTAACTCCGGGTGCGAAAGAAAAACGCAGAATCTCCGGGTCCATGGCCACCTCTGATAAATATAGCTGTTTAGTGTTGCCAATGCAAAAACAAAAACACAATTGAAATAAGTGGCGTACGCAGAATATTTTCATGGGGGGTTTCATTCAGTGGCGTATGATGGTCATTTGTAATTAATGTGTGTTGTTTGTGACGTCACAATTTGACGTCATATGTATGTTTCCAAAGCAACGATTTGGCGAAGTTTGTTGACGTAATGTGCATACTCTTCTACACGCATCCCTTTATTTTATGTGTTATTGTAATGAATATATATATCAGTGCTCCAAGTTAGGATATTGGAGGAATATAAATATAATGCTATGTCACAGGAGTTCATAACTGCCAAAATACCAGGCTGCGCATCAAAACAGGGGAGTGAAATACACTCATCATTGCGTCAGAGCAATTTGCCACTGCAAAATGAGGCTGCGCTAATGCCTTGTCGAATACGAACGGTCGAGCATAGAAAGTGTGGGGCTGGAGTGGCTGGAGCACACCCTGTGGTTTGCAATATCGAATCTTGCTAAACTACACAAAAATTGAGAATGCGCATAAAGTACGCAAGAAAACTAGATTTTTTGTTATGTATAGAAATCCAGCAAACTTTTAATTTTCGTTTTTGCCTGCTGAGACATTATCAAATGCATGAATGCTTCTATGTTGAAAACTGCGGTTTTTGAGCTCACGCAACAGTTCTATCATGCTACAGAAATCGGTAATGTAGCTAATGCGGTCAGCACATGCGCTGATCAACCATAGCAGACAAAATAAGGACAATTGTTTTGGATAAAGTGAACTTTCGCGGAACACAATCTTTTAAAATGCGTAGTGGACGCAAGGTCTGCAAAAAGTGGTGAGATTGTTTCTGGATCCAGAAGATAACCCAGATTCCCATCAAAACCTAATTGTTACTTTTTGGCCCATTTGCAATGTTCCTTGAAATTTGCATGTAATTCATTCCGTGGTATTTGCTTTAAGTCGACAAATTAACAAGAAAAAAGTATGCGAAAACAATTAATCCTCTTTGCGCAGGGAATAGTTTTTGTAAAATATCAAGCTCAAGGGGGAGATTTTAACACCAAACCCTCCCTTGCATACGCCCTTGATTGATACTGATCTGTCAAACCGCCATGTGTTTCACAAATAATGGGCAAAAATAAAACCTTCCCACTCAACCAAAAATTGACATGCGCAAACCACGGTATATATGTAGCGACTTGTGTTATTTGTCACAATCAATATGTCGGGCAAACCAAGAACAAATTTCCACGAGATGGCCATCGCACCGCAGTAATTGGAACAGACCCAATTGTGAAATTGATGAAAATAATAAAGATAAAGTGGCCTTGTCGCGGCTCTTCTCAGAGTTCCATGGCAACGTAAATAAACCGCCTATAAATGAGGCTTACATCGTTACTTTTGTTGAAGAGCCTAATTCCCTCTCTTTGGATTTCTGTGAAGATAAGTGGTATCACAAACTTAACGCACAAATTACTATCCAAAACACGATCCTCCCACGCGTAAGATAATCATTTTGTTTCTCTGCCACTGAACGCTGATGTATTTTAGTTCTACAGACCGGTTTTGTGTTTCACTTTTCGCGGCCAGTGTGCAGTTGTTTTTGTTTGAGTCAGTCAAAGCTTTTCCATCGTGCCCGCAGAGACTTGGTTGCTGCAGCGACCAAAATGCACGTTGACTTATTCATAACGCTTGTTGTTTCAAGCTTTTGACCAATTGGTGAAAGGCAGACCCGTGAGCAGCTTGAGACAGCAGGGTGGCGGAGAGTTTTCTAAGAGAAGTCCAAAATTTTTAAACTATCTCCAATAGTTTTTAACTATGTCCACATTTCCAGGGGGGGGCGAAAAGCTCTGCGCCCCTTCTTGTTTCGTACCTAGTGGAAGGTAAACAAAAACAAAAATCTCATGTCTTTAAATTTATTTGTGGTATTTTTTTGTTTTTTGATGTACATTATCCTTCAGAACAAACTGAGATGAAATTAGTTGTTCTGGAAGAAGTGGTAGGCCTACGTATTGACAATACGGGTTGCTTAAGTGGCACGAGATGGTAATAAGGTCGGGAACCGCTGCACTAAACAGACCAACAACCTTGAACGTCCTGCAAAATTGGTTACAAATATCATTGGCATTGCACAAACAAGCAAAGCTCATTCAACATTTAATGAAAAATATATCATCTACTTGAGAAGATGATGCAAAAAAGGTTGCCGGATTTTAGTTTTTTGATGTGATGGGAATAGAATTCAATTACTACGTTTACATGTCAAGCGACGGTCCGCCAAAACGAGACAGCCCGTTCTGACGTCATTGTACCGTTCGGTTTACATGTCTGAAGTCATTCACATGAG
>JGI24021J15306_10010049_pt1 | contig 11716 bp, 4 predicted proteins | sample Ectturendosymbi1_FD_15306 | JGI IMG/M metagenome (IMG submission 15306)
CTGAAAATTTGATAAAATCTCCACTGATTCATAGTGTTCCATATTTCAGTTTGGAGGGGCTGAATACACCAATGCTCCCTCGTGGCAAAGGAACTGTGGTTTATACTTCGCTTATGCTGTCATTATTGAAATACATACTAAGAAATAGAAAGCCACAATTTTAAGTAAAGCTGAACATAGCACAATCAACAGTTGAAAAAGTTTTGTCCTGGCCTTTTTCATAACAAAAATTATCTAGAAATTCATTAAAATTTGTTTGTCTAAGTTTATCACATTTAATGCACTGAATGCTTTTGTGTGGACAACTTCTCGTAGAACATTGCGACCCTTTATTTCGTTTTCAATTCTTTTGAATCTTGAAAATACCTTTCTCCTGAGCAGTTGGTGAACATCATGCTAAGAAATAAGGGTCCACATGTTTGGATACACCAAGAACCACTAATCTAAGGCATCAGACCCAAACATGTTTTTGTAATTTTCTTGTTGTTTCCCTTTTCTTTGTCTCTTTGGGAAGAGTTCTGTGTTTGCTATTTGGGCATGTGACTTTTGCTTGCTATTCAATCTCATCAAGATCTTCTCTCATTTGCTTAGCATGAGAGCAGTGCAAACTTGCGCAAGTACACAATAGCAATCTTGTTTTTCAATGACTTTGTTAATTCACATGTAAAAATACCATCCTGCAATGAAAAAAGGTTTTTATATTTATCCTACAATAAAAACATAGTTGCTTCTTCTGAGCAATACTATAGTTTTGTTAGTGTTTCTAGTATGTAAAGCGCGGTTAGTATTTTTAGATGTGACAGGACTGATGATGCATTGAGAAATGTGAAACTAGTTTCCCTGTTAATAAACTGTGACAGAATTACTTGCTGCGATCTTTGTGGCTTATAACTATGAAAGATAGATACACTTGCAAGTTTTAATCATCGCAGAAAGATGAAATCAAGAAGCAGGCAGACTACCCAGAAGCTTGATGCCAGGCTAAAGTTTTTTTGTTGACATCCCCAAAAGTTGCGTTTTTCAGCATCAACTTACCTATTTCAAAAACACATTTTGATAACTAGATCAGAAAAAATTTTCAACAATGTGCATTGTCTTCTGCAGTAACATTTTCACCAATTCACTTTGAATGTCTGATGTTTGCCACAAATCCTGGTGTTCTGATGTTTGCCACAAATCCATCTGCAGTAACATTTTCACCAATTCACTTTGAATGTCTGATGTTTGCCACAAATCCCCTCTACTTAATGCTGTATGATGATGAGTGAATGTTATATACTAACACTGCTATGATCGGAGAACCCGAGCATCAAGCAAACAAAGATTAACCCTGTAGCACCAAGCAACAAGAGATGACATGCTGTGTTCACTCTCATTGCTTGTTCATACCACATGCATATAGGTCCTATTTTTGCACACATCCAGTGCCATGCAGAGTTCTGGTGATGTCTGGGGCAACTGCTTGGTTGTATGCCCCCCTACCAAATTATAATATTGAGCAGTAGCATATGGTGGTTATCGTTACTGGATATGCTGTTTGTGACATCACGATACATGATGTCTTGGCCATATTTGTAAATCAACGTTTTGCCGAAGTTTGTTGATGCAACATGCATATTATTCTTCACGCACTCTTTACCATTGTACGATGTGTCGCTATAATGACCATAAATTATCAGTGCTCTAAGTTACGAGACCGGAGCTAAAAACAGCACTCAATGCTAAGACAAAGCAGTTCCTAACTGTAAAAATATCCAGCAATGTGTTGAAACAGGGGAATAGAACACACTCAGGGCTATGTCAGTAGAGTTGACAACTAGGTACAAAAAATATAAGGCTGTGCACTAAAACAGTGAGTAAAACGCACTCATTGTTATGACAGGCCAGTTCACAAACTGCAAAATTATCAGGCTGCGCGATAGGGTTGATTGATTGAAATCAAGCAATAAAAAAAAAATCAAGCAAAAAACATAGGCAGTTTTATAGCTTTATTAATTCTATGAGACATTTATTTAGCATTCTAAGAGGTTTTCACTTACGTTAGTATCGAAGGCCTAGAGTTCTTATGAAACACAAGTCGAAAGTAATTAAAGTTTTATCATAGCTTCTGTGAGGTTACAGATTCTATGTTAACCAACTGCAATAATGACATGTGGACTGACATCACTAGCCCTTGCAGATTCAGAAGTCATCTCTGTTAGAATGCCATAAGTTTGAATGTGTAGATTAGCATAAAGCTAGGTTTTTCGTGGTTGTAGACTGATCTTTTTGACATGATTGAAAAAAAGTAGGCATAAGTCAATTTGTTCGCAATGTCTGAGAATATAGGCTAGTGCAAGGGTGGGCAAATAGCAGCCCACGCACAGTGTTTCCAATGACCCATGGAAGCATTCAGGAAATATGTTCAAGTCTGAAATTTCTCCAACTTAGTAACTTAACCTATACTTACTTGCTTCTATTTCCATTAGAAGGTACAGCCCTTTGCTGAATGTGGCCTTCTCAAAGTGGCTCTCGAGCCAAATTAATTGCCCACCGCTGGACTAGTGACTACTGCTATGTCAAGTTTTGATACTACTATAGAACAAATGACTGAAATGTCTCAGTTAAAAAAATGATCACTGTCTATGGAAAGAAATCCTTTCTCAGTAAAGGATCAGACACTTTAAGATCTTACAGAGTATATATTTTGCCTACGATGTAGGCATCATCAGCTCTTGTTAATGTAGAATTTAAAAAATGATCAATGTTGCAGTGAAAAAAAAACAGGCATAAAGTAAAAGTTGCATCTAAACCTCATCTAACATGTAGGCCAGGGGTCAACAACTTTTTTGAAACTGAGAGCTATTTCTTGTGTACCGATTAATGTGAAAACTTTTTCTTTGCAAACTAGAAGACTTGCCAAGTGGGTTTGAACAGCTCTCTAGCACAAAGACTGGTGAGTTATGGAGTTGAAAATAAAATGGCGTAGCAGCTCAATTTGTGATTGAAAGTACAATATATTTGTACACCGGCAGCGAATGTGTCGATGATTTTTCTATGGGATTTCTACTTTTTCAACATGAATGATCATGGGTTTCAATGTCATAAGAAGTTGATGGTCATCAAGTGAAATTTTTTCTAGCTTGGTGGTGCTGTAGTTGTTTCTGCTCATAATAAAACTTCTAAAGAAGAAGTCTTAATGAAGCTGTGGTAACTTACATTCCGAACATCGCCAGTATGAAAGTACTTTGTTTATCACTATTTATCTTACACATCATTTTTTGTTACAGCATTTTGAATGAGAATTTTTAGCAACTAGTTGCATATTAGTTACGTTGCTTGTAAGGTTTCAGAATGAATGGCCCTCAGAACCAAAAAAGAAGACCTCCTGCTCAGCAAGTGCCTTCATCTTTATTGTCTGATCAAGAAAACAACAGCCTGTTTGGCTTGCTTGGAAAAAAATGTGTGGTATGTAATGCAATTTGTTCATTACTTTTGACTTGGAATATGTGAGTGCCTAAATTTTGTTCACTTTTGGTTTATGAATGATAGTGTAGTCGTTATTTTGAAGTAACTAAGTAAAGGTTTTATAAATGGGAAAAAATGTCAAAATATACATCATTTTGAAATAGGAGTTTTACTTGTACAAAATTTTATATAAATATGTATGTGAAAATTAATTAGAAGTGCTTTTTTCCAAGTTAAATATTTCCAAATCTGCCTGGACTATCATCTTGATAGTTTTCATGCAAATTGCTTTGCACAACGGGATGACCTTTTTTGGGGTGAGTAAAAATTAATATACATCATAAATGAACAAAACAGGTAGCACAGGTTTCAGGTAAACAAAAAGTCTTAGTGCAGCTTCCTGCCAAATCACTGTATACAACAGGGGAGATTTTTTTAATTGGAAAGGTGAATTTGTTGAATATAGCAGAAAATCATGCCCTCAGTAAATAAATAAAACTTGAATCAGAAAGATATTTTAGTACATATGTGTGAAATATTTCCAGTTACAAGATATAATTATTTGACATAAAATATTACCAAAGAATGAAGTTATGCATTGGAACAATGAATGAATGGTAATGTTCTTAACATTAAGCAGAGACATAAAATTGCAATTAACGTCAGAGACATAAAATTGATAGGGTTGATCAATCAACCCTATTTTATGTCAGAGACATAAATTTTAACATTTAGTTGCAGTCTGAAAATTGCACTTTAAAATCACCAAACTAGTTGTATGTATACAGAACTATGTAGAAAAGATGTGTCTGAACCACCTAGTCTTGAAAAACAATAAACCTTGGAAAAGGTTAATCCCTATTGGAATGTTAAAAAGAGTTCAACATATATGTATATACTGAGCATGATTTTGTGTCAGTAGCAGAAAGTTTAAGAGATTTGCTGATAGCAAATGCTCCTGTTCATAAGAAATCTTATAAATTTTGTAAAGGTGGTTCTGAAAGCAAATTTTTGTTTTATATTCTAAGTTTTCTAATGAAACTTGCTGGGATTTATTTAGCAAAGGCACACTAATGTAAGCCATTGTGCAATGTATCCAAAACAGCTCCTGCTAGAAATCTCATGTGTTGGTTTGTTACCACTCCTTTAATTTGTACAAAACTAATTTAAATGTCCACTTAACAGTTGTATGTGGTTGCCAAATTCTGTAGACGAGTAGTGTTTATAGAATTGATTAAACACTTTCCAACTTGTTTTCTGCAGACATTGGCTACAGGAGTAGTTCAGGTATACCTAGCTCATAATGGAAGAACATGGCAGAAAAAGCACACTGGTGTTTGTTGCTTTGTAAAAGACAATCCAAAAAGATCTTACTTTATCCGAGTTTATAGTTTAAGGGTAAGTCTGACATTTTAGGCTATTATGTGAAATTGATTGGTTTCTTGCTTTAATTGAAAGTTTAACAGGTTTAGTTTTTGAATCTAAGTGAAAGATATATAATGTCTACTTTTATGGAAAATGTTTATTGCAGACTGTTTTCTGTTTAGATTTTTTGAGAATTAATTGATGGTGGGTGAAGAAGATCCATAATGTACAGAATATCTGCTTATGTTGAGTCTGTGGTTTGGCTATTCTTTTTTTACTGAAGGATTTGATTTATTTCTCAGTAATGAGTAACTCATGAGTGTGTCATTGAATCCTGACACACTTCAGTGCTTTTGACATAGATTGCGGCCTGCGCTCCTTTGACATAGCCATTACAATTGCACAAGTTGACTAGATGCTCTACTGACATATCCATAATATTTGCAAGATATTGAGTTCTATTTCACACTGGTTTTGCAAGTACATGTTGGATCCTGTAGTAGTGTGAAAACAGCAGTTATGAGTTCTTTAGTTATATTTTTGGTGAATTTGAATTTTTTTCCTCTGATACACCTCTCTTGTCAGCTTCTTATTTGTTGCTTACAATATTGTTGACCAACATAATGCAAAACANTCAAAAGCATCTAGTTGCTATATTCTGCTCATTTTATGTGGGTATATCTAGGATCTTTGAAGNAAGTTGCAGCATCAGCTAGTATATCTAACATTCAGATATTATGAATCGTATTTTCACTTAATCATTGAATTTTCAAAGGCACAAAACAAACTGTGGGAGCAAGAACTTTTCAACCAGTTCCAATACAAAACTCCACGGCCATATTTTCACACCTTTGACTCTGATGTAAGTTTCTAATTAGTTTACCTCAATGTCAATTCTTGTGTGTTATGCAACAAACTGAATACCGAATTGATCTTGTTTTATTGTATTTTTGCACTAGTCCAGTACATACAGGCTCATTTCAGCTTGAAAAGTTTGGATGTAGCACTGTTAATCATAATAATTTTAGGTCCTAGTATCACTGCATACCTCTTTTGATGATTTTTGATGGGTAGCAAATGTAGATGCATGTAAATTTTATCCATTTTAAGTAAAGACTTCATCCAAAGTGCATCGATATAAAAACAATTACTCGTAAATTGTGGATTTTTTGAAATATACATTGTTTTTTCAAAAGTTGTATGCATGTATTTTATTACCAGCACTGCCGGGCTGGTTTGAACTTTGCGGATGAATCTGAAGCTATGAGGTTTAAAAGTGTTGTAGAAGAAAAGGTTCGAAGCAGGCAAGATAAGAGAGTTGGTGAGTAACGAGATTTTTCAAGTATAGTAGTTTTTCCATTGTGTTTAATGAAGTTTTGTTCAAGGGAATTGACCAGCAAACTTAGCAAACTGGTGTGATTGCTACTGCTAAATAGTGGTGCTTCTGTCATTCTTACACTTTTTCAAAGTAATTGAGCTGCGCAAAACTTGTGGATATCAACTTTTGATGAATGCGAAGATGTTGTAATGCATTATCTGTTTTTGTGCACAATAAAACAAGTCATTTCTGAGATGACTCAAAGAATTAAGTTTTTTACGATTGTGAAAAAAAATTCAAAACACATGATTGTTGGAAACTGCATATGCTTCAAGATCAACTTATGTTTTTGACAAAAACGTAGTTCCATGTACACTGACGACTTTAAACCATTCTTCTGGCGTTTGTTTTTGGGTTTTTCTTTTATGCTGCTTATCCAAAAATTATCGTCTTGAAAAGCTTTTGTGCCCAACAGTTGAAATACTAAGCTGCTTGAATGAAATTTTCAAAGAGCTGGAATAACCTTAGATTTTTTAAAGCAGATATTAACTTGGCAATTGTGATAGGTGTGTGTGTTAGGTTTTGAGGTGTGAGTTGTTGCAATTCACAATGCTTGTTGTTGTATTGAATTTACGTGGACTGTTAGGGTTATTTGTTCTGCAGCACATTAGTTGTGTGGCTGCCGTTTGAGAGTTTTTGTCATGCTCACAGGATTTTGATTTTTATCAAGTTCTAGCGTTTCCTGTCAAGTGCTTCCGTCCTTGAAAAAATGGTGTTTGCCTAATATGGAATTACGGTGAAAAGCGGCATTGTGCCTGCACAATTTTTGAGAACTTGACAAACCATTTGAAACCTTAGTATCATAATCTAGGTTGTGATCACAATCGTAGGTGTAGGAGCAGCCAAATTTCTGGGAGTGCTAAGGATTTTTGCCCGAATTCTCCCAAACTTGTCCAAAAAAAACGAAACAAGTGATCTCCAAGAAAAAGCTCTTCGTGTGATTTTGGGCGCCACTTTTTTCAAATCAAACCATGTTGAGCACCATTTTTGCTTACATTTTCAGGGAGTTTGCTCAGATTTTCAGGGAATTTAATAAGGTTTTCAGAGATTTTGTGCAGACTTCCACCAGTTTTGCCTGGATTTAAGGTATTTTTTCCGAATTTTCACCACATCAAAAACTTGGGGGGTGAGCTTGCACCCCCGACTCCTACACCAGTTATCACAATAATGCTGACATGAAATGACCACGTATTTTTGTGTGAACTTTGGATAATTTTTATAGCATGTACTTGTCAGCTAAAAATCGTCTCTGCAAGATTGTTGACGTATTACGTCGAAGAAATAATATTATCAACGATGTCTGTCACAATGCATTCTTTTTAAGGATTGGATATATATACTAACAATGAGAAACACGGTTTATCCCGGTGTTTCGTGCAGTCTGCCTGGATTTAAGACACAGTAAGTCAACAACGATCAGCCAGGTTGTTAGGATCGTTTTTTTCCCAATACCAGCTATAAATACGACCACCTCCCATTCTGCGTAGGCTTTTGAATTATTGTCTTTTGTGAATCATGATGATGGGAAATGAAGTGAAACTTTTTTGTAATCCTGTCGCCATAACCTTGAATCCTAAATTCATGGGAGTACTATTACGAGTTTCGAGTGACTGAAAAGGAGTTTCTAAGAATAATTCACCGGGATGCACTGGGGATTATGTGCGCAAACCGTACGATTGGTAAATCTCTGAACATCGTGCTATTTGTCGCGTAAATCGATCCAACTTTATTACGACCACTGGTCAAAACCAGAATGCCTCAGGAAAAGGCACAGGCGAATGTCGTGGCTACGCTTGACCCATACGGTCTGTAACGGTCTGTTTTGTTGGAAAAAAGACCAGGGGTTAAGATTACATCGCATTCCTGGCTTCGCCGCTCATTTCTGTTCCCATCACTGGCAGATATCTCTGAGAACTACCACCCGGTATCTTAGATCCCCTAGGTCTGTTGTCTTAGTGAATGTTCTCAGTAGAACTGCGTCTTGACGTAAGCGACTGCATCAGATACATTGACAAATAATGACTTTTTGACGGAATAGATTTGATGTTAAATGCAGCTCAGGTCAATCAATTCCTACTTGTTCCTGGACGGAGACCAAGCGGTAATTTTAGAACTGCTTTGCAAACACGGTTTCTTGTTTTCTCTATTTTGAGTAGATCTGTCTCAGATAGCCAGTCCCATTGCCAACATCACCAATTAACAAACATGCGCCAGCTGCTTTCGTATGTAAACTTCCATTCAGTTTTTATAAATCTGCAGCGTTCATTGATAGCCTTTTTATCAGTAAGCTACGTGTCATTGCGATGACCTCGACCGAACAGTTTGCTGCAGTTTCCGAAAGATAGAGGGCGTGAGGTTGTAATAGTGCTGTTTGTGATTTTTTAGAGCTCTGCCCTATTTCTAGTCGGCTGAGAAGCACCTCTCTTCTTTTTACACGGTTTGCTGGAGCCTTTGCGTTTGACGCACTACATATGCATTCCATGCGCGATCGCNTTTGCTTTACCGTATTTGATGCATCATCGTCGAAAACTTTGCAATCAAAAGCAACTATAATGTGGAAACGCTGCCTTGTATCTGTCTGTGCATTGTCTTTTTTGTACAGGTACCTGTATGTGACACCGACTGATTTGAAAGATAGTGAACTGGTTTCCAATAATTTCTCCACAAGTGAGCGTGTGCCACGAGAATTGCTGGTCTGCCAGCCACGGTACCGTATTAGGTTTGTAGAGAATTTCCGTAACCTGCCTCAAGATTTATTGAACAAAGTAGGAAGAGTACTGAGACTGCATATGAATGCTTCGTATGCACATAGTTCACAGAGTTACAAAAAACATCTCAGCTTAAGTGTCTCTTGTTGTTCTCGAAGTATCATGAGTAGGGCAATTTAAAGTCGTGTGAGTCATTTTTTTCTGTGCTTCAGGAAACTATGAAACGAATTTTAAAAGAAAAATCGCACCCCTTTTAAGTCTATAACAAAAGTTATAAAGCCATATAAAGTCATAGTTTCCATGTTAGGTCATAAAGCCATATTTTGCATATATTCTAACTAATTCAATAAGGAAACCATTAAAACAATCTCAAAATATCAGGTGAAACTACCATATATATATCGATAGGTCTAATTGAGCTGCTTCCTGCAAATTAAACCCACTTGGGCACCCTGCGAGCATTCTTCTGTTTATTTAATCAACCCAAACTGAAACCTCAATATTTACAACATTTAATTGTAAATTTACTCTATCAACATGTTTCGTAAACAGTGTGGTAAAGGCACTGCACAGCGAACGTATCAGCAAATCTGCCGTACTTTTGCGAGCACTTAATCATATGGTATATGACATCATGTAGCATTGTGTGACACGATAGATTTCGTTCCACTTCTGATCTGAAAGAGTTTGTTAACTGTCATTTCGCGAAGTTAGAAACAGATGTCGCAATGCCGAAGGTAAAATTGTCCAGTGCTACAAAGATCAAAGCGATTAAAGAAAATATTTTTTGAGAAGTTTACAGCTACACCTAATGAGGAACTCTATTGCCAAGTGTGCTGTTGCATTGTTAAGTACGCGAATCGCCTTTTTGTTGAACAACATGTAGCAACAGGGAAGCACCAGAAAGGCATTGAAAAAAGAAATATTTTTGTTTGGTCATATAAAGTCATATTTTATGAAAAATAAAGTCATATTATTAAGTTTTTTTTGTCATAAAAATGGCGCTAATCATGAGCGTCTTAGTCCGTCAAACGGACGGTTGGCCACGAAACGCGCAAGTCGTCTGTTCGTGTACTTTCGGACTACCTGCCAGTCACTGCTGAGCATGTAGTGGCGCGATTTTATGTCATCCCGCTGAACAAATTTACGTTAGCCTGCACGCAACGTGGCGCCGTATTCGGGTCGCGATACCACCGCAACTCATTGCTATCAGCCTATTTGTCATGTTTTGTAGCTTATGACGAACTGCACTGCACAGTAGCGTATGTCCTACATTCGATCTCTCTCATGAGGTCAACTTTTCGTGGTGGTAAGCGCATGTCGTCTCACCAATGCAAACGAATGTTGCAACGGTTGAACGGCTATAACATGTTTACTGTAGCACAGCGGAGACATGGCAACACGACTGTTTTGCGTCTTGGGTGAGTTGGCCAGGTGGTATCCGGACTTGCAAGGTTACAGTATTGTGGTTATTTCACTGCGTTTCCTCATAGTTGCGCCCACCAAATACGTGACGAGTGTGGGAGGTCGCTGCTCCTATACAAGTGACTTTCCTGATCAGCGCAATGGCACAGCGCTGACTGCATTAATTTTGTGTGAGTTTGTTTCCATTTTTTGACATCTTCGGTCGTTCGGTGACATGCAGTTCTGTTTTGGTCTTTGTCCAGTCCGCTGTGCAATATTACATCATCAACAGACGCAGAAATTTTTTTCGTACGCAGTGCTTGTGCATTTTGTGGTGTATCACGTGACCAATTGTTTTTAGTTCATTTTTAATTGGTTAATCAGAAAATTGTAGTTATTTGCTTTTTTCAAAGCTCTTCGCGATTTCCGTCATTCATCTTGTTTATTTTTGATGTTAGATTGTTGTCAACTAGTTGCTCAGCTTTGTGGAGTACGTCTTCTTTTTTCTTCGTTTGGCTTTTGTCGTGCAGCGCCTTATGTTTCTTGTTGGCAACAAAGCAGGATATGATCTTTGACGTGATCTCTAATGACCAATCATTGTCTTCGCTACAATTCTTTGATGCTAGATAATTGCAGAGATCTCCTAATCTCTCCTGATAATGAAGAACTTTCTGGTGATCTCTTGATACTACTCCGCTAGTTGTTCGCACATCAGTCGTATAATAATCCAGCTATGCAGCAATTTCTTGGCGCTAAATCATCTTGTTAAGACTGTATGAAAATCAGCTGACATATTTTTGACCCAAATCTGCTGCGTCATATATTCATTCAACATGGTTACATGTCTATAACAGTGCTCCCCTTAAATATGCCACAAATTACTTGTATTGCTACTTATTCCCACTTTGGGAGTACTTGCTTCTATTGGCCATACAGTTGTACAAAATAGACCCTGCTCCAGAGAAAATACTACTTAGCCACGGATATTACCAAAAAGCTACTCTCTTTTGTGCTCATCATTTCTTGCACCTTGGCAAGCGCGGTTTCTAAGCATTAGGTGAGCTGTATCGCGTTGGCATGCGATTCTTCTTGTCAGTACCTGGATGTAGAGACGTGATAAAAAAAAACAGCTCAAACCGAAAGCGCAGTGCTCACGTTTAAGTGAAGAGTAAACACTGTCAATTTGACGCGTTAGTTTTTCAAACAGCAGCTCGTTTAACCACAGCCGTCATTACTTTTATAATAATCATTGTTGCGAAAATCGTTATTGTGAAGAAGCCTCTGCGCGATTTCATCTAGCCCAGTGGTTCTCAAACTGTGGTACGCGAGGGCTTTTCAGGTGGTACGCGAGCAGCTTTCCTGTCATATTCGAAAAGCTTTATTAATTCGTTTCTGTGTTATAATTCGTTCGTGT
>JGI24021J15306_10010050_pt1 | contig 11715 bp, 8 predicted proteins | sample Ectturendosymbi1_FD_15306 | JGI IMG/M metagenome (IMG submission 15306)
TAGGCGTCATCTAACCTAGTTGCGACTCTGCATTTGAGGTAGTGTGTTCGGTAATATAAGTGCAAGGTTATTATCTAAACTGAGGTGAGCTTTTCTCGTCTTATAGTTTATCACGGCAAAACAAAATAAGGCGTTTGCATATGCCGACAACCACTTGAAACTTGGATTTACTTCAGTCGAAGTGACAACCACTTGAAACTTGGATTTACTTCAGTCGAAGTCGACTTAATGCATAAATTGCAGTTGTAAACTGCTCTGACGTAGTGATGAGTGTTTTACTCCACTGTTTCAACGCTCAGCCTGATATTTCTGCAGTTATGCTGTGTCGTAGTGTTGAGTGTAACTTCCTCCGATGTCCTAACTTGGAGCGCTGATAGTTTGTGTTCAGTGCAATAAATAACTCATAAAATAAGGAGAGTGTGTGTTGAAGAATATGCATATTGTGTCAAGAAACTTCGCCAAAACGTTGGTTTGGAAATATGAATATGACGTCAAAATTGTGATGTCAGAAATAGCGCACACCAAATACAAATGACCACCATACGCCACTGAATGAAACCCCTCATGAAAATATTCTGCGTCCGCCACTTTCAGGAGTACAAGCTTACTCCCACACTAAAGCAGTAGGTGCTTATTTTCATGATGCTGAGAAAAACGCAAGAGCAAAATTGTTCTATACAGCGAAAGAGCGCTTACTCAAACCAGCAGTCGTGAAAATAGCCAGGATATTTGCAATAATGCCGTACCTAGAAGTTAGCTATAGGTCTTTGGTCAAACAACACCATCAAGTGGCACATGTGCGTAGAGAAAATCTTATTTTAGTTGGCCGAGACTACAAACTCGTATTTACGAAACGGTGCAGTTCGTGGTGGTCGTGCGATGCCGCACGACTGAGGACTACGTGGAACAATTTCTCTTTTACCGTCCATTGGCCAAACATGCCACAGGTAAATAAATGTTTTGAGTAGATCCCTTTACTAAGGAACATCAGCATCAACCTTCACGGATCATGATGACACCCAAAAAAGTTTTTATGAGTTTATGAAAAAGGAAAACAAAAATTCCAGGTACATATTGTCTTCTTCACAAAGAAAAACTCCTGATAACGAAAAAAATTGAGATCTGACTAGTTTCAAAGTATATTTCATCTGCTTTCAATCACATTCAATATCGTTCCTTACGCATTCGTTAATTTGGTGCTTTGTGTGGCGAGATGGGGGCAGAACATAGTGGGCCTTTGTTTCATTTGAACATCCGTTGGCTCATGAGGAAAGACGCTGGAAGGGACCACGCAATGTCACCGCCGCGTTATTGAAAGTAAAGAATCGGAACTTAGCTGAACGATTCAACGACAGCAAGAGGTTTGCCGAATAACTATTCGTAGGTGATTTTTAATACGTTTGAACCAGCTAAACATTTCCATGTAGAGAAAAGGTAAAATATTTTTAAATGTGTCAGAAGACATTACCGTATTTAAAGGCAAAATAAAGTTGCAGATCCATCGAACAGAAAGTGGAAAAACAGCTGCTTTTCTCACATTAAACGCATCTGCAGGAGAAGTCTGATTTAATTTGCGCTGCATTCGTCAAACCTTTTACGAGCGCCTCACTACGTCTCTCCGAGTTGAACAGATGTATCCCTTCTCACAATTACATCAAAACATGCAACTGGGTGAGAAGCCGTTTTGAGGTGTTAGAGCTGAAGGTTCACTGTGAAATGAAATGCATTGCTGAACAACTGACTGTGCTGCAAAGACGACAGCTGTGGAGTCTGACTGAAATTTGACTGGATGTCCAGTCAGTGGAAGCAAATCTCTCTGATCTGTGTCGGCAGACAACAGAAGTTTTTTTTTTGCTTTTTCCAACTAAATACTGTTGTGCAGCTGTTTTTCAACACTAGAACTATATTTAAAACCTAGCACCGAAACTAACTTCAACCAGAAGACAACATCAGGGTGCGTTGACAACCACAGGCACTCATTTCGACCAACTTGTGAAGCAAATGATCCTCACTGAAATTTATGAATGTGGGCGATAAACCGAAAATTGCTAAAACTAGTGTTTGCATTATTCCCGTAGTCTTAGTCTGTCATGAGTCTGCGAAGATTTGAACTGGTCCGACAATAGTCCGTGACTTAAATAGGCTGGAAACCAGTGAGCTGTAGGCTAGGCTAATGCATTTAAAATAAGGCAGGTATGGTGTCGCATGGTGCATGGAATCATTAAGGCCATCAGACTGGAAATGACTGCGGCCTAGAAGCAGGGGCGGAGCTAGGGGGGTGCCACTGCCCCCCAAAAATTTTCTGCGTGACGTCATGCCACTGCATTGAAGTCCTACACAGACCATTGACAGCTCCCCTTGTTACAAAACTGGCCCCTCCAGAGGCCCCCCAAAATTAAAATGTCTGGCTCCGCCCCTGCCTAGAAGCATGTCAGACAGAAGACAAATGATACCAGCTTAAATTTTTAGCAGCAAGTGGGTACACCCTGGGTGCTACATTATATGTATCTTCTCGTTTTGGCAATTTTCATTGAAGCCAGAACTTTGTCCTTTTTCCTGTAAAAACAGATATAGTTATTGTTGTAGTTTTGAACGAGAAATTTACAACCGATGAATATTTCGGGATAACACACCTCACTGGGTGTCTTAAAAATCATTCTGCAGGTGAGTTTCAAACGCACGGTGAAATAAACTTTGACACAAAAGTTAATGTTAGGACTGGCTGCAAATAATAACCACATACGTCAGCTGCGTGTCATTATAAAGCTATCGCCGACGAAACTTGCTGCGTCTTGGCATCGCAAAAACAGGTGACGTGCACCCCCTTGATCGATGTAATAGCGTTGCAAGTTCAAATGATTTCTTATCATCCGACGCGCTTTTACGATTGCGCACCCTACCACCACTAACAGAGCACACTGCTCATCCGGAGCGAAGTGCTGGGGCGCGTGACCTGAGACGTGCAACCGAAAGAGTGCGAAACACTGAGCTATACGCAACAGTCGCACTCTTTCGGATGCTCGCCTCAGCTTTGGCTACAGTCGCACTCACAACTGCGCGGCCGACTTCCAAACAACTGAGCTAATTGGCCAACCAGCATCGAGGAAAACAAGTCGTTTTCGATTTTGCTCGTGCGACGGTTGGGGCGAGTCGGGCCTTACTGCTTGTTCGTCGGCGCACAGTTTTGAAAGCGCGTGGTGAGCCTGCATCAGCGTGGCTTCTGCTTCCGCGTATCTATCCGGCGGAACGCAACACATGAGTTCTTTCATTTCGTTCAGCAAAGACGCTAATCTGTAAAAAGGTAGTGAGCCGGAGTTTTGGGTTTCGTTATTATGCAGGAGATTCGACGACGCTGTATTCTGCAACGTTGGATCTTCTTCGAATTCCTCGCTTCGAGGAGACACAGTTCTCACGTCCACATTCTGTTCTTCGTAACGCGAAGTCTGATCGAGACCTTCAATAGCTGGTCCTCGCGCAACAACTTGCACTTCAGCTTCATCAATAGCAATGTCACCGCCATCTTCTATCATATTGTCAGTTGCATCGGGATTTGTGTCGTCCGTCGTTTTCACCAAAATCTCAACCTGTTCCGGGTAAATGTCGGACATCGCTTTCTTGTGAACAGCTGACTTCACGTGATTGCGAACATCCGTCGGAGTCGGAAAAAATCGGCGATTGTCGGAACACGGAACCGCGCCGCCATCAAAAAGATCTTCTGTTACGTATGTGCGCAGACGTTTGGTTACGTCTGAGGTGGAGGTTATTCCTTCGTCGACGATTTGCGAAACTTTTTCAACTAGTCGCTTGTCTAGCCTTTGTAGACTCCCAGCAGCCTTACAAAACATTGAACAAAGATGGATGTATACTAGAAAAATAAACTGTGCATACAGAAATATCAAATATATTCGATGCGGTGCCTATAGACATACTGCAAAACGTAATCGAGTTCATTTGCCACATTCAGTTGCTTGTGTTTATACTGATCTGGTTTCCTCAAACATGCCAGTAAACGTTCATTCAACATCGTTACTTTGCCCAAGTTTTTTTTGCGTTTAGCAAGTAAACGCATGTTTATTTTTAGCAAGTAAACGCATGTTTATTTTTAGCAAGTAAACGCATGTTTATTTTTAGCAAGTAAACGCATGTTTATTTTTTAACTGGGCAGAGTCACTTATGGGGTTTTTGGAATATATACCCGTAATTATAACGTAGTAGTGGGCCTAGACAGTGGCGTAGCCAGCCCAAAAATCTGGGGTGCCAAAAAGTTTGGGGAGGCCAAAATGCTTGATTTTAGGCAAATAACACTTTTTGTTTAGAAAAACGCCTCTCAAAGCAAAAAATGACTGCATTTTCTGAAAATTTGGGGGGTGGCCCCTTTGGCCCCTCCTGGCTTTGCCTATGGGTCTAACCCTGACTTTTTGGGGGACAGTAAAACACTAGGGCGCCAAAACGCATNGCTCGTAACTGTGGTACTTGACCAATATCCGACACACAGTTAGTACAATTCGCTTAATAAACCAATTTGCATTNGGACGAGATTTTCGCATTGAAAGGAATTTCCCGTTTTCACTCATAGGAGGATTTCCGGGTAGTCATTTATCGTACAGTGAAAACAAACTTCGTTTCTGTTTTTGCATCTANCGTATGATTCAAAACTACACTACCCTGCACCAAACTAGTGTTTCTTTTTTCTCACATTTTNATGGCACTGGTTGTTAAATCTGCCGCGTATAAAATCCAGAATTGGCTGAAGTTAATTTATTTCTTATGCNAAGTCTNCAGTACTTTCTCGAAATGCNGAATTTTCTTTGAAAAAGAAATTGAATTCCTTGAAAGGAAAAAAANAGATAAAATATTAGTTTTTCAAACCCGAATATTACAGCATGTGTCAGTGTTACCCTTATTTATGTTCTTCTTTTCCCACCAGAGTAGGAGAAATCATGGTAAAGCTTACAGTCGAGCAACGAGCAATAGACGTCACTTATATTTCTACCCAGTACATTCAGCATTACTTCACAAGGACGCACCGAGCACGATATGCTCAACAAAGCAAAGGGAGCGTAATTACACAAAAAGCACCGTTTCAGAAGTTGCCATGTCGATAAGAGGGACATTTGAACCACGATATTCCCCAACCGCAGATCTACCATTGTTTATCTATCAAATACGTTTTACTTCGTCCAAACCACAGGCATGCCACAAACCACCAAATAAACGAAAACAAACATCCTGCATCACTCTAACAAATGAAACATTGAAGAAAGATCAGATTAAAATACAGTTGACATGGGGACACGCATACGCAAACCATGTTAATGGATAACGAAACTCATTCGTCTGTGGTTAGTACAACTACAAAAGCACGAAAATAGCACATGCAAGCACACACTGCAGAGGATCTCGAAGAACGGCTTGCGGTTGGTTTTATTATTGCCCATGTCTCCAAATGTGTCATTTTTGTTCCGAAGACGCACTCAAAAGCAATAAATCACACAAATTCAACATATCGCATTTCCTGTTCTTTCTGTTACTCATATTTTTCGTAGCAGTTACCGCCAGGTTTAATTTCAAACAACTGAAGTCTTTCTTCTGGTGATGACTTGATTTGTTTAAATACAGAATCTCTTCCAAACTGTGATGGTGGCTCAGCACTTTCTAACAGGCGAAAAAATTATGCATAGAAATATCATTACAAATCGATCGCGAAATCAAGTTTTGAATTTTGGCCTGAGTAGAACTGATGGTGGCTTTAGTCGAAAAGATAAAAGTGAATCTGATTTCTAAGGCACACAGCATGTGACATCAATTGCAATAATACTTACATTTCCAACAGCATGACCAATATGCTCGTTGCAATTGGGAAAAACAACTAGCCAAGCACTTTCTTTTAGGACAGTGCCTGAAGAGAATAGTAATTCCTGCATCAGCTTGATTCTTGACCGACTTTTATTTACATCAGTCAGCTCTTCCACCTGTAGATATCTTTAAACTTTGTAATTGCCTGAAATTCATCACCATCAAANCCATTAAGGGAAATATGTGCAAGCACCTGAAATTGAGGGAACTTCACAACCTCCATCATGCGTATAACAGCGGGGCAATTTNTTTTCTTTGTCCCTCCTTCCCGTCTGCCTGTAGTCTTTGATTCTAAGTTATAACATTTCAACTTCTGCATCATAAAGCAAAATGATCAGAGGTTACAAAAAAGCACTAAACATGCATTGCAATGCAAAATATGGGCAGAATGAGCAACTCTAAGGCTTAGTAAAATACACGTATGACTTGCCAATCTGAAGATATGATTAGAGCCCGAAGCAACACTTTTATTGAGTGCTGAAATGATTTTGCACTAATCTTACTGTTGTGGTGCATAAAGAAACGCTCACAATGAACGTGAAACTAATGTATTGTACACTGTGGTCATCAACACATCACACGACATGAGCGTAATGCATAGACTGGATAATCAAGATACAGAAAAATAATCATTTTGCCAGAGCAAACTTCAAGGTTAGCACTGCTGTGATGAGCATCAGAGCAATATCATGTTTTTAAGGACTGTTTATTAAAACATTTCAAAATGATTACTAACTACTAAGAGAAAAGTAAAACAATACATTTCTTTGCCAGACTAGGCAATGGGACATTCCTAAAGCAGGGGTGGCCAACCCCTAGCTCACAAGCCACATGCAGCTCTTTGCCTGATTTCCTGGAGCTCTTACGTAAATGCCAGAANTTCCACTAAATAACATGCATAACAATAAATAGCTTGTAAAGGTCTGTCATTGTNATGTTGGTGTGTAATATTTGCNGCAAACATAGCTGAGCAAAGGTANGTGTTTCAGTGAGGAAGCGATGGGGCAATGTTCATGTGTGCCAATGTGTATGACATGCTCTTTGCAGTAATACAATAAGAAATGTGACTCTTGTTCTTTTGACTGGTTTGCATCACTTGCCCTAAAGAATAAAATGCTTTTTTACCAAGTTTTTGCCAAATTCAGAATTGTTTGTTCTGCTCAACATCAGCACTAACTTTTACAGTAAGCAAGGGTTGTGCTAGCATGCCCCGCTTTAATAGCAATGAGGGAAATGCAATGCTCACTAATTCCAAAATAATGACTAACCGCCGTTGGCTATGAGAATCTGAAATTTGATCTATGAATAGTCACGAAATCTTCAATCAGGCAAACTGCTGTAGCACAGTCAAATGTGTAACTTTCATCAAATCAATTTTTTCATGTATATTAGTAGAGAGCAGCTGCACACTGCCTTAAATGTGAAAATCAAAGATATGTTTGAAAAAAACTAAAACTGTCAGCAGTTCCTATTCTAACTACGAAACACTTGTTACTTGCAGTCTGCATGAGTAAAACTTACCCTTTTACGATTGTTATTTTTAATTTTGTTGCGATCTTTGCCATGCTGACATTCAAAAACTGTTGTCTCCACTAAAACGTATGGACTACCATCATCAAAACTCCAATGAATGCAAGGTTTTTTAAACGGATGAGCTGAAATAAAAAGAATGAAACAATTCACTAAAAACTTGGACACAAATTGCTGAGAAAGCAAGCAACCACGTAGCATTGTCATTGAAAAAAATTATGCAAGATTTGTTTTCTCAGATATTTTAATGACACAGTGCCTGAATTTCAAACAATTGTCTTTCAGCTTTTATTCAATTTAAATACACTTGTACTTGTCTAGAACAAAAGCCAGAAATGTGCTATCATGAAATACACCAGGTAAGAAGTTGCACATTAGTTGGCAACTGCACAAAAATTCAACAGCAAATTTCTGCAAAATTTCAAATTAGGAAATAACACAGCCAACTTCAAACACAGTCAAAAAGTCAAAGCTTGTCTTTAAAGTTATTGTTTTTGATTCAACATACAGAACTTGATTTGATAGATTACATGCTAAGATTTTAATTTATATACTGTATATTAGAGATAGACTGATATATCGGCCAGGGCCAACATTTTATTTGGATTTCACCGATATATTGGTATTGGCCTCAGTAGGTGTTGACAAAACACTGTTATATTCCTCATGCATTCAGACAACTTGCACAAAAAAGCACAACAAACCAAAACTTGCAGAAGTGCTAGCAGGTGTGTTTTCATAAATAAGCAGACAAGATGAACCATAAAGCACACGTCGACCGTCACTGCCAAAACTAAAGAATCATCATTAATCAGATTAATTAAAAATCATAGGAAAATATTGAAATTGCTGTCAAATTGAAAAATTTTAGCTCATAAAACTTGATTTTTGAAGTTTTTAAAAAAGGTAAGGCGTAGAATGCATTATATTTTTGATAATGAAGCAGAAAACAAGATTACAAATTTTGGAAATATCGGTATTGGCTATCGGTCCATGAATGGCCAATATATCAGTATCGGCCCCAAAAAAGCCATATCAGTCGATCTCTACTGTATATACAGCGCATGCAATCAAGTTTGAAATTCTGTCTAAAGTTTGAGTGAGGAACAATAGATAAAAAAAGAAGTCCATCTTTTCTGTCATTATTCTATCAGTTGAGCTTTCCAGGTAGCTGTACCATACTACATTTTACTTAACACTCTTCTTTGATTACTTGTACCATTTATGTTACATAAATGTAGAGACGTTCTGTCACCATATGCATAAAAAATAGCACCACTAGTCTGAGTATGTATCAACATGTCTATGATCATTTAAATTTGTTCGATTTTAAATTGGGTGCACACCCTAAAACTGACTAATATACCAGGAATACCAATCATTTCAGGTATAAATTGCCAGTGACTGCTGGTATTACTTCATGGATAAAAAAAATCAGATTACACATCATTTTAACAATTCTGCCTCAGCATGCATTTATAAGCTTTTGACTTTGAGTAGGTCATAGCCACTTGCAAAGATTAAAGGATAAACATAAGCTTTGGGTGCACCTTCAAACATAAATCTTGCGTTGTAACTAATTAAAAGTTTCTGAATGGACTGATGCACTTGGGTTAATCATTGATATTAAAAGTCTCACAAAAAGTAATGTTTGCTGCTGATCTGTATCTTTAAAAATGTACATAGTTGTGAAACATGTTTGTAAGAAGTTTTACCAAAAAAAATCTGCATCATAAGCACACTGCAACTTGCAGCAAACAAGCCTCCCACTTCCTCGCACTTCAAAAAAATGTTACAAAATTAGAAAGAAAACAATGCAGGGGTACAAAGTTTTTCGGTTACAAGACCTAGAAAAATCTATACTGAATAGAGCAGCCATTAATTTCATTCCAATCAACTTAAAAACTTAGCAAAATTACTAGTTTAACACATCATTATGAAGTGCTTTGAAAAGAGAACATTGGCATTTTTAATACCGGTAGTAAGGCAACTGCAAAACATCCAGCAAAACAAAAACTGAACAATTTCACTTTAACAAGTGAAAAATGTTTTGAAAAGAAAGCAGTGCTACGTTAATTAATTTCCAGTAAAAGATAATTTCATTGCTTTTATTATGTCAATGATTGCATAGCAATGGCTACAACACAAAAAATGTTAATTTGCAAACAATAAGGCTTGGTTTGGAATAGTAAAGCTCACTAAAAGATTGCCTGCAAATGTTATAGTGGAAACAAAAATTTATATTTCCACCATCAACAAAAAAAACAGATGTTACATTGTTGCTGTTGATATAGCAGTGAAACAAATTAATTCACTAACAGCTGAAAATGAACTGCTAGTAGCTATTACAAAAGCTAATATTCCTATTTTTCCTAAGATATGCCTGAAATTCTCTACCATAAATATAACTTTACATAACAATGCATCAATATATATTTCTTCCATTCTAGTTATACTAATATAGCATAAAATCTTTGATTATAGCAAAATTTGTTAAGTCTGTGACGGAAAGACAGATCATGAGTCAATCCTTCATACACATTGCTTGCAAAAATATGAGCATGATTTTTACTTTGGCAATATTTTCATGAGTCCCTTATGTTTTAGTTTTCAACATCAAAATTATTGCACAACATAGGCATTAAGAAAAATATTACAATCGAGTCTTCAACTAACCAGAGGCACGACGATAATATATTATGAATTTTGTCATGGAACTGATCTCAAACTCATCAATTGCTTTTTGTGCTGACTGTAGTGAAGCAAACCATTTCCTTATTCCATCTAATTTTTTCTGAAATCCACTGCAGTTCTCTGACATTTTATTCCACAAGTTTTATTTCACAGTTATTTCAGCTACACATTTCCTGTTTGGTACAATTTGCTAAGCTATGAACAAGAATTATTATGATTTGACTTGGCTTAGAAAAATTACACAATCAAACAAAAATAAATAAGTTTAACATTTTCGTTTGGAAATCTGAGCATTTGGCTAAACCCCTAAAATGATTTATCTACCAGGCTATTTATGTATGAATTGGCGGTCCCGATCAAACGTTCTTTCTTGTGAATTACACTGGATTTAAAAGTTGACAACAGGTAGTTTTGAGTATGGAATATAAAACATTTTTCCTCTCAATCCACTCAATATCATAAATGCTAATCGGTTTTATTATTGTAATATAATTTGGACACATTCAGCAAGCTAGGTTAATGATCTTAACAGGGTGTACTTAACCCTAGTTGCAGTCTCACATATTTCCTTGCATCGGCATCTGTGGGTCTGCTTTGTTTGTCGCATCACATTGCATTTGCAGTTGGTTCCAGTTTTTCCTTTGACCATCCATAACTAACTCTCCTCCTTTTGAAATATTACCATCACAATAAAACGTAAAATATGTAAGTTGTTCTATGTTCAAGGTTATCTAAACATACAGGGGCACAACTAAGAGGACTGTTTAGTCGGCATGCCAGATAAAAAAATTATATGAAGATACACAGAGTTGTAAAAAGTGATACAGATTGTTTTTAAACAAGTCAAAGGTCTTGACACAATGGGTAACTTGTCGTGGGCTAATGCTTACATTTATGGGAATGTACTATGTAACGCATAGTTCAGCAAGCATTATTGTAAGCGCTTCACACTAGGCTGTGTGTACTTGCTCCACAATTGGCAAGCATACATTGGCATGCAACAGACACAGAATAAAGTGTATTTTTAGTGCAGGAGAGCACTGAGCAAACGTGCCTCTGAGCCAGAGATGAGCAGACTATCAATTTTTGCAATCCAGATCTAGTCCTAACTTTTTAAAACTCAGTCCAAGTCTAACCATAGTCGCAAAAATTTTTTTAATGTGAAGTACAAGTCCAAAGTCCAAATAAAGCCATAAAAATTAATAAAAACAGTTTTCTCACAATAAAAATGCTGTAATTCTTTCCTATTAACTCAGTTCAAATCAGATCCTGATCCTAAATTTTTAAACAATTCACAGTCCGAATCTAATCCAAATCCCCAAACAATAAAATCCTTAAAAGTCTAGATTAGAGATGACATGGACAGAAAATGTGTATTCACCGTCTGCACTGCATCAGCAGATTGTCCCTTGTTCGCACCTCACTTGTACCCTTCTGTCTGTATCAGCACTGTACTACAACCACCCCACCTTCCTTGAGTTTAATCCATAACAGCAATTAGTACCTTTTGTACCCTCTCACCTGAAGAACTATGCTCTCTGTAAAACCTTTCTTTAGTGCCAAATCTGGGCATAAAGGTTGCATATGAACTTGACAGTGTCTATTTTGCCCCATGAGGCAAAAATAACTGCACAA
>JGI24021J15306_10010053_pt1 | contig 11714 bp, 5 predicted proteins | sample Ectturendosymbi1_FD_15306 | JGI IMG/M metagenome (IMG submission 15306)
TCATAAAAGCCATCGCATGCAGTAAGCCAATCGTTAGCGAACATTAGAGCAAATGAAAACACAATGGCACAATAGTTGATCAGTGTAAACAAAGAGGGACGCTGTGTCACATAGGATTGGCGAAAGACCGTGGCGGTCATCTAGTCAACCAACCCCGTTTATCATTTTTTGAGAAGTGTTGAGAAACAACAGTTGGACATCAAATAAGCATAATGAAAAGAAAAACAAAAAAAACAACGAATGAACGCAGAACATGGTGAAGAAAATGTACAGGTGAAACCGCTTGCCTATGTATACAGGTGAGTGGATCGAATTTAAGTGAAGGATTTTGGTGTGGTTAGAATATTTTTAGCAATATAAAAAATTAAAAAAAGTACTAATAAAGTTTTTATGTATTGTGTACAGGAGTGCATATTTTTTGGGGATGCAAAAAATTTTTGCCCAAATTTGATTTGTTTTTCTCAAATAACGTTTAAATAGCAAGTCTTAATCTTAAGACTAAAACATACCATTGTAAACAAATCAAGGTGGTTGGATACCTAATTACCGGAGTTCAAAGCCGGACGCCCTCAACTAGTAATCAATATTGAGCATAGCCACATGTTAACATTGGTAATATTTATTGGTTGAAAAAGGTTAACTAATTGCAAAAAAATCCTCCCCAAAATTTCTGTCTATGCCACTACATGTGGTAGGTGTTGTTCAGCGTCTTCATTTTCAACTTTTTATATATACGTTCTACGCTTATTCTGTTAACACGATCATCCTAACAGCTGAGATCTGTTCTTCTCTAGCATAGATGTGTTAGCATTTGTGTTAGCCACAAACGCAATCAGTCTGGGAAAGCAGTAAGATATATCAAGATATGTTACAATCTAAAGCAGTGGTTCCCAAACTGGGGTACATTTGCTTATCTGAAGGGGTACATTTAAAATTAGCAATAGAAGGGAAAAATATGTTTATACATTATTCATTTCAAATTATTTATACATATGAATTTGTCTGAACCGTTGCATGTTACTAACCAGGTTAGAAAAGGGGGAGTATTGAGTTCATACTTTTTGCTGTATATTTAGAAGAGGCGTTAATCGAAACGGTTGTATAACTTGGCAAAGGCTGCGCTGAATAAAGTTGTTCAGCGCAATTACCGTCGGACGTAAGGCGTTGTTATCACTGCTGAACATTGAAAAGGCCTACGTTCCACCTGGGATGGTCTGGTAATACAGTTTCCAAAATAGACGACTGAGCTTAGCCCTTCCCCGAATAAAGCTCCAAGCTCCAAATGTGAAACACTATAAATAAGTGGACTTTTGTCTAATTTTACAATGTCAAACCCAGGGGGCTCAAACTCAAATTGCTCCGTGGGCCACATGAGTACTTACAAGGTAACCCGCGGGCCGCCTTATGACGCTGACGCAACAATAGCGGTACCTGAACTTGATTTTAGGCCTACATCTTATTTCCTGCGAAAGGTATCATGAATCAGAGGCAAATCATTTCTAGACGTCTCTACGTTCGTATTTAATCAATTCTAGCCGTCTAAGGAACTTGCTCACTCGCTAGCTAAGCACTCTTAAACACCGTTGAATAAACTAACGGAAATGTTATTCGTTTCATTCGTTTTTATGCCCGATTTTCCTCTAGGGAGGGTTGCGGGGGCAACATCCATAGGCCAACTTGGAATATCTCCCGGTCAACAGCAATTCCAAATAGTTCTGCTTGTTCCACACCAAAACGGGACCAAGCAAAGTCGGAGATGCAGTTACTCCACCTAGGCCTTGGGCGTCTGGGTCGTTTTCCCGTGGGTTTAGCCTGCAGGGCTTGCTTCACGAGTCTTCCGTTGGGCATTCTGGATACATGGCTAGGCGCGGATTTACCATTACGCTAAAAAGGCTTAAGCCTAGGGCCCCCGATTTCTCGGGGCCCCAAATTTTTGGGAGTAAGGACAATTTCCAGCATTTCCGTAAGCAATTATATTTGAATTTTTGTTTTGGTTCAACGAACGTTTTTTACTATGCCGCTATCAAAAGATCATCTGTAGGAGGGGTGGGCAAATTTGTTCAATATAAGAGTCATTGGCAGAAAACTAAAAACAACAGCCGCAAAATCAGTTTGTAGTGTCAAATACAGTTCAGTAAACAATGCAGGTTTTACATCAAAACGACCTGCAATAAATCGAGTAGAGTCCTTGGCAACTAACCGTAACCTTACGAATTCGTGTAAATACGTTGATAAACGAAACAAACATTAAATATGAGGCGACAACTCGCTATCAAACTGAAATATTGCTATTCAGCAAGAAGAGGCACACAAAACATGTCGGCGAGCTGCAGTTTGCCCACCATTGCTCTATAGCAGGAGTGGGCAATTTAATTTGGCTCGGAGGCAACTTTGAGAAGGCTGCGTATAGTTTGAAGCAAGCCTCAGTTCAAGTTAGCCTCGTCACTAACGTTAACTGTGACGAGTTAGAGGATATTTCAGATTTGAGAAATTTCCTGAATGCTTCCGCGGGCCACTGAAAACGCTATAGCGGACCACATGTTCCGCTGGCCACTATTTGCCCACCCCTGGTCTGACAACTTTGCGGTGTTTGAAAGCTCCCGTTTTGTGGCCACAGAGCGATAAAGCTCACGCAGAACCGCGTTAGCTTTACCAATCCGTGTATCAATCTCCTGGCGCTCCGCCTTCCGTCACACGCAAGGTAAATAACATCCAGTAGGTACTTGAACGTCTCCACCTGCTGCTGTGTATTGCTGCTCACTTGCCGCATACATTGCCTTGGTTTGTAGAGAGACATATAGTATTACCTCGGTATATTTAGCGCTAATTTTCATTCTGGCTCGGTCTCACGCAGCAGAAAACCGATCGAGTGCATGCTGAAGACTGTTGAGAAGATACTCGCAGCACCAAATCGTATGCAAAAAGTAAACAGTTGCTCCTGCACCTCCCGACTGTGACAACCTTGTCGACTCGGCTGTGACTGTCTATCCAATTCATGAGACGAGTGGTTCTCAACTCCTGAGGGCCGCATTCGGCTCCCAGGCACCCTTCGTGCGACCCTCAGCAGTCTTTCAAAAAAACGTCTAATATTTTGTGTGACAGACTTCGTTCTGCTGTAAAAAAACGTGTGAATTGAATCTCACTAAAAATTTTAGTGAGGCTCTCCAACAAAATCGTAGGTTTGGATTTGGCTCCCTTCAGCGAAAAGGTTGAGGACCACTGGTGTTAACTATGAAAAGGAGCGGTGACAGCACACACCCTTGTCGGACTCAACACCAACGGTGAACGGTAGTGATTTAACTCTCTCAACACGTACACAAACTTCTGAGCAGGAATACAGTGACATGACGGCCAGTAACAGGCGGTCGTCAACACCGTACTCACGTGACACTTCCCAAAGCTTTTCACAAGGAACCCGGTCGTATGCTTTCTTTCTCGAGGTCGACAAAGCATGTGAAGACGTCTTTAGCATACTCCCAAGACAGTTTTTTTAAGGTGTTTCAGGGACCCGATTCGGGTCCCTAGACTTGAAAATCGGGTCCCTGGAACCAGAGAAAATAATCATCGGTCCCTAGAATGAGAGAAATCGGGTCCCTACAGGTCCATACCGGGTACCTAACATTTTCCTTAAAAAAAAAACCTGTCCCAATATTTCTCAAAATTTTGCTGGAGAGTGAAATGTGGTCTGTATTGCCACGGCCGGGACGAAAGCCGTACTGGGTATCATTCAGGTTTGATTCAATTATTTCGTGGCATCTTTTTTCAAAGCACTTGGCAACGGAAATGTTACTTATTTGAAAATTCCCAAAAAGTACCGCGGGTCGCACAAAAGGTCCTCGCGAGCCACATGCGGTCCGCGGGCCGCGTGTTTGAGACCCCTGGTTTAAAACAATGGTGGTCGAATTGCGGGTCACCGAAATATTTTCTGTGCCTCTTCTAGATGAATAGCAATATCTCAGCTTGATAGAGTTGTTGCTTCATATTTGGCGTTTGCTTAATTTATCAGTGTGTTTACACAAGTTCGTGAAGTCAGTCACCAGCAGTGTTCCCTGTAAGAAACTTTTACATTGAGCAAATGTGTGTTTTGGTGCGCATGCAATTTCACAACCATGTAGACACACAACCAGCGAAACGTTTCGAAAGAGCTATGCGATGTATATACGATATCAAATGTGGAATGTTGCAAGTGTGCACGAATGAGATTTCACTGCGCAAAATGCTCTGGTGGTTCTGGGCAGTTGCGCACTTGGAAGGACACTCGTGATCACTAGGGAGTCTGCGCGATTTGACAAAAATCGGCACTGCAAATAAGCGACTCTTGTACTTCAAATGGTAAGACCTGCACTCCAACTGATCATGTTATTCTCACCAGTGGTCATGTGTCTGGCTTTCATTCGATATTAAGAATGAAACTTCCGAAATTACTTCTAGCCGATAACATTCGCACAGGACTACAGGACGTCATGCAGAGAACAGCAAGATTCCCGTACTCGAGTGAGTAAAACATGGCATCTCCAGGTAAACTCTATCCCTAATACGTCATAGACGCAGTTAATTGCATCATATTACGGTTTTTCTGAAGCGATAAGTTGATGTCTGCTGTAGATGTAAAGTTAGAACGCTCGGAGTTGGCATTTTATTCACGATTGCTGATATGTGTTGGATAAAAAACTAAAATAAATCTACTTTACCAGAGGATTAAAAAAATTAGGAACAAAAGTTTCATTCACCCCACTCCTTTATTCGCCCTGTAAAACTTTCATTTGCCCTGAGCTGAACCATTCACCCGGTTAAGAAACACTGCGCTTCTGCATAATTCATTTATTTGTTAGAGCAGTGTTTCCCAATCTTTTTTTGGCTAGCACCCCCTTTTCTGACAAACAAATTTCTATCGCCCCCCTATCATGCCTAGCACACATGTCAACACAATTTTTCGTATTGCGTATTTGGTATGTTTGAAAATGGTTAAAACAAGAATGAGCGCAAAGATGTATTTCACTATAAAACTTAATTTAGTAAATTAACTCATTTAGCAATTGGAAACTGTTAGAGTTCATGATTTGGAAAATGTTAGAGTTCATGACGGGCTGGCTCGATTTCGTTTCAACAGCATTAAACTTGAACAAGTAGGTGGAGAACACTCATTTGGCTACAATGAGGGTAACATCATTCCCCTGCAATTGCAAACTAACTTCAGTGAACTTCGTGAAGATATCTGTGGGCTGTGACAGCCAAGATACTGTATCTGTGACACATTTTAACAGCCAGCTTCTGTGTGCAGCAACAGGCGTACAAACTCTCTTCATCCTTATCCGAGTGCACCACATTTCCTAAACTTAGCAGAACACTTCTTGAACCCTTTGGTGTCCTTTGGTCAATCCATTAATACCGTATTTTCCGCCTAATAAACCGAATTTCAGGACCTAATTTTTGGACCTGGTTTTTGGGGGTCGGCTTATTGGGCGGATCATCAGCATTGGACCAGAAAAAATTGCACTTCAATCTCAGAAATTTATTAAAAGCCGTCAATTTAATCATCTTCATCGTCAGAAGCATCGAATAATAGATTCCAATCCTCGGGCAGATACCTGGTCATCGTACGGGTCATTTTCTGGTGCTATTAGCTGAGCAAGCACAATGTTGTCTTCCTCGTCGTCGTCCAAAAAATGGCCTCGGCTTATTGGCCGGTAATACGAAAAAACTCATTTTCAGAGCAAAAATTACTCTGCCACATTTTTAGTAAATTTTGAGTTCGGAGCAGTGCAGGACTGAATTTAATCTGCAGATTTTCAAAGTATTTGAACTTAAAATCGTGACACTTGCAGTCGTCCACTGGCTCTACCATCTCTCTCTCGCTGGATTTCCTTGGCGCTGCTCAAGCTGAAGTGCGTTCTGAAACACACTTCTGTTTTCCGGAATCTTTTCAATTCCCTTTAGGTAACGTATTCTTGTTGACACCTAACACTGTCTGTAAAACATATAAATTGCCTTTCTACTTTCGAATGGAACTCGTACAAGGTTATTATTATATTTGTGATCATTAAACCACTCCATCCAAAATCAGCTCACGCTTTTGGTTACAGGCTGAGTCTAAGTGCAAGCGTGCATTCTCACACTTGACCGGTGAAACGGGCATAATTAAGTAGCAGTTTACCCGTGCCAAGAAATACAGCTGACGCAAACTCCAATCATAATCATTTCATTACAGAGGAGGAAAATTTTACTGTGCAGCTTACCTTTAGTGATGGAAACTGCAATTCATCAATTTATCTCCTAGCATTTTACCTCTTTTGTTTCCAGAACGCTAAGTTTTTGTTTACAAAGTACATGCACACATATTTTTTGATCATACTGTTTTTCATTACATTTGGTCACTCAAAGTTGGTAAGACAACAGAAATATTAACTGGGTCTTCTATCGCCCCCAACCACCCATTTCTGCTTCACCGCCCCCAGGGGGCGGTACCGCCCACTTTGGGAACCACTGTGTTAGAGCATAATTCATTTTTTTTCGCTAGTGCATAATACATTTTTTATAAAGCTCCCTTTCTCTGGAACTCTCTACTCTACCACAGTACATTCTATTTGAATAAGGACTGAAGATGCGTTTGGAAAACGCGAAACTAGTTTTCCTGTGAAATAAACTGTGATCCATATATTTACGCCATTTTTGCGGCTTACTACTATGGAAAAATAGATACATGTAGGTGCAAGTTTTAATCATCGCAGAAATATGAAAGCAGAAACAAGCAGGTAGATTCCTCACAAGCTTGCCGCCAGGCTAAAGTCTGTTGTGTTATCTTCGATCAGTGAAGTTAATCACTGCCACTACTGCTTTCCACAAATGTTGACATTAACTGAAAGAACTATGAGACAAGAGAAGGGAGAACTGGCGAGCTGCTACGACAACAAAGCTATGTTTAACACAAGGAAAAACTGAACAATTGCTTCATTGTGCGCTGTCAATCTGCTGTTTGTGTATGCCTAAACAAAAGTATAACAACAATATAATAATTTATTACAGACGCGTGGTTCATATCACGGACGCAATCATACAACACAAGAGCACAAAAATGGTTAGCCATAGCGCATTACAGAATCGGTGTTTGCACACGACCAACGCTGATAGGAGCAAAACACTTTGACAGCACCCCAACTGTAGCATCATTCACCCATCAATGTGCAGGGATTCAGTAGTGTGAGAGAAATGAAGGCATTCTAACTTCAAAACTTCGAGGTAAACAGCTAACAGAGAAAAAAAGTAAATGATAAGTCAGATAGGGGTGCACATTGGCGCACAAAGGCATATAATTAAAAATATATTAGAAAAGTTAATTTAATTGATCATTTTCATTGAAATTAACGACTATGACGGGCTTTGTAGATTTCGGAGTACGTTGAAACGCTTGGTCTTTGTCGGTCTTTCGTGGACCGCCATCACGCTCTGTTTAATAGCATAGTTTGACTCTGGCACCCGCCATCGTGCACATGGTGTTATCTCCAGAGCAAAAGTGCTTTTTCTAAGCGGTGACCAAACGCAGGTTTTCTCAGCAGTGGCGAAATTTATGAAGCTCTAGGAAGGTCAGCCTTGTAGAGTTGAAAATTTATTGCTCATTGTTGTAACTAGCCACAGTTCGTGTGTATTTCTCTCTATACTTGTTTTTAAGTGCCAACTTTTCGCCAGTAAGGTTTGTCTTACGGTTTACAGGGCTGAAGATGCATTTGAAAACGCAAAACTAGTTTCCCTGTGAACTAAATTGTGATCGATTTATCTGCGCCACCCTCGTGGCTTGCAACTATGGAAAAACAGATACGTGCAAGTTCTAATCATCGCAAAAGTATGAAAAAAGAAACGAGCAGGTAGATTACTCAGGAGCTTGCCGCCAGGCTAACGTTTGTTTTGTTGCACAATACATCAAATTATCTTCGAGTTTTTATCATTTAAAAGCCACAGCAACGACTTTTACCACTACAGGATACGCACTTACACGGGTCAAATCCATTCGCCACCTCTTCGCGCTGCATGTTTCGTCTTGGTCACAGCTTTTTAAACATTAATATGAAGTCGTTTCGTCAGTGTAGCTGTGGATTTACAGAAACGCTCGGACACTCTCTCCTGCAGTGCATTATGTCCTTGCACCATCGCTACTAACGCTAAAAATACCTTACTCAACGAAAAAAATTATAAATCAACCGCAATACTCTGCTCTACAAATATACATCATTATGAACTTTAGCAACATTTTACTTATCCAAAACAAAATACTGTGAGTTGTAGCATTTTGCAATTTTGTTTATTTTGTATGTGTATTTACTTTTTTGTCTTTTATTCTTTCCTGTGCACATCCATTTTTTTCGGCACGAAAGTACACTCCTTACTTTTTTTGTTTTGCTTTGTTTTCTTTTGTACCTCATCAATTAGTTTTTGTTATTTTTTTACCTTTTGCTTTTTTATTTTTATATTTTGTTTAAACACATTATTAACCACACCAAATTCCTTCAATTACATTCGATCCACTCCTCTGTGTACATAGGCATGCGCTTTCAATTGTAAATTTGCTTCACTATGTTCTGCATTTGTTTGTCTTCCTAACTGTGCTTATTTGATCTTCAACTGTTGTTTTTCAAAACCTTTCAAAAAGTGATAAACGGGTTGGTTGACTTGATGACCGTTATGGTCTTTCACCAATCCTAGTACCACTCTGTTTACATTGATCAGCTATTATGCCATTGTATTTTCATTTGCATTAATGTTCACTGACGGTGGTTTACTTAGTGTGCGATGGCTTTTTGTATTGCTTCTTTTTTTAGCTGAGCCATATGAAGCAATAAACCATAAAACTTGAATCCATACTCTCCTGTTTGGCCTTCCAGAGTTATCGTACCTACAACAGTTATCTTTGCAGCACTGTCTCGAATCCCTTGTTTGTTAATCCTGACTTGTCACTTCCTGGTGCATCCTACCTGTGTATCATTCGCCGTATGCCACTTCATGAGTGTTTTCTTTCGTTTGTTCGTGTGCTGCCGTTTGTAATCTGCCTTATTTTGCGCCTACTGATTAGACCAGTGGTTTTCAATCTGGGGCCGCAAGCCTCAGAGGGGTTGTGAACCATTTTTGGAGAGGCCGCAACTGGATATTTTATGTACACAGCTGTATTACATTTGCTTTATCGATTTTAAGATGGGGGTCGTTGGGTTATAGTGGGTTGCTATGATGGGTTGCCGTGAATGAAGGTTGAAAGCCACTGGATTAGACAAAAGGCATCATCCACGCTCCAATCTTCCGCCAATTGTCATTAAATGAATTTGTCGAATCGTATGCGATCCAGCTAAACTTTATTACGAAATGCTGTTCGGGTTGTGTAGTGAACATTACAATGAAAAATACACAAACACGATAATTGTTTTTGGTGATATTTTAACTGGTTATGGGCGAAGCGCACAGGGTATGGACATATGGGCGTCCGTAGGGGAGTAAACGAGCATCTGCGCCGCCTGGAAATTGGGACTAAGAACCAAAAATTTCCAGAAAAACTGAAGTCAGAAGCTCAATTTCGATTAACAATCGATTTAATTCTTGCTTTGGCAGTTTATTTGCCAGTATGACACTCACACTGCACAAGAACCAGGTTCACTACACTGGTTTCATACAGGAATGAGTTTGCAGTTCACTCATATCCGCTCATTTTCCTGCAGAGGCAGGTTGCAAAACTGGCAAAGGGATTATTTTATCGTTGGTCTTCATTGCGTAACAATAACATGGCAGCAAATCCCCAAAGGTTAACTTCAAATAATGGTAGAAGGCATTTTGCTGCATAGGACTGCTGAACGCAGACATCTTGGCAGGTAATGCAGCGAGACGGTGACTACTAACAGCGGAAAGGCACGTAGTTTTGTACCGTGTGATGAAAAGCATGAGTGAATCTGTAGCAGTGTTTCCACAAGTTTGAAAAATACGTTGTTAGTGTGAGACTGAGTGTAAACAACGTGCCTGAACTGAATGAAAAGCTAAATCAAATTACTTTTATGCCGGCTTGTTTTCAGCAGTGACGTAAATATAGCGGTTTGAGCAAGGGGGGGAACTTAGTTGAAAGGGGCTCACTGGCCACTGTGGCGGGCCCACTAGCCAACACTCAGAAAAAACTTTAGAAATGATGGTGAATCCGGTTGTGGATGGCTGTACTTAAACCCTACATCACTGGAAAATACTCAGAGAAACGCACACATTCAACCCACTGAAAACCAAAAAAATACTAAAACCGAAATATAACCTAAGTGGGTACCCAGTTTTTACATTTAGATTGCCAGGAGTGCGATTTGCCTTTCTGGCCCTCCGTCAGTTACGTCACTCCACTGTGTGCAAAAGTCTTTCTTGTCCTTCAGGGTTTTTCAATTTATTCTGTAGGATTATTTATTCCTATAAGTTCGTGAGAAGCCTGCCGTTTACTTCCAGACAATTTGCAGACAATCAAGTCGACAGTTTGTAACCGCTCAAATGCAACGACCAACGCTAATCAGAACAGGTCACTTGGATGTCTGTAGAAATTCATCAGTGATAAGAGAATCCTTGAATAAGATCTCCATAGAGATCTACCTCTGCTTGGAAAAAAGAGTTCACGATTCCAAAGGGATTGTTGCAGCATACTTGGTCGAGAAAACGTTCGTTAGCCTGCAAGATATTATCACATTGCTGACCAACAGTTCGTACTTCTAAGCACGAATGTCATTTCCAACAATGGCCACTGAAAAAGAAGATGGATTCTTTCAACCCTCCGATTCTTCAGCAAACTCGGTTCTGTGAGCGACGTGTGCTGTGTATGCATATATATATATATATTCATTGGCTTCGTGTCGGAGACAAATGTAAATGAATAAATTGACAGGATATTGCATTGTATGAAGCTTTCAGTTATGTGTTGTATTACTCATGTGCAGGCCCGTAACCAGGGGGGCGAAGCCCATTCTAGAAAATGTTTTGCCCCCCCTGGAAAAATGTGTTGGTTATCGTTTGAAACTACTGGACATAGTTCGAAACAATTGGGACCCTCTCAAACAAATCTTCGCCCCTCCTGGTGTCTCAAGCTGGTTACGGGCCTGCTCATGTGTGAGCTGCTCGTGCCTGGGTTTCGCTGCATTTCCCTGTGAGTGAATCTTTTGCTACCTGTATGTAAATGAACTCCACATTGATTGTTTCATCCTGTTCATCAGACTTTGAGTTTAAATAACCAATCATGCTGTCAAATGCCAGTCAAATAATTAAAAAAATCAAAATAAACTTGTCATAAGAATTTCTTATGTTGTAAAATGTTTGCACATTTGTGGAAAAATGTTTTTTATTTGTTATCTCACCAACAATCTCATTAGGTTAAACTTGCGAACAAACTCAGCAAATTGATGTTAATCGATGTGTTCTGGTTAATTTTTTTCGCAGCTTTTGGGAGCGCAATTTTCGTGTGGATTGCGGGAAATGCAGGTGATAAAGCTTATATCTGAAACAAATATTGAATATCTACCTCGGTACATAAAACCTAAAACATGAAACGATGCATACTGGAATATAAATTTGTCATTGTTCACCGCATTTACCAACAGTTTTTCGATCTCCGAACATTCTATCCATTCGTAGCTCTTTTTTATCGAAGGTGAAGTCGTCTGCTCCCTGACGGAAATGACATCATCTGAGGCAGTTGCTTCCGCTTTACTTACCCACTCATT
>JGI24021J15306_10010054_pt1 | contig 11713 bp, 8 predicted proteins | sample Ectturendosymbi1_FD_15306 | JGI IMG/M metagenome (IMG submission 15306)
GATGACAGTTTGAAAATGTATTTTTAATAGTATATTAAAAAACGCATTAGCTCGCGGCACCCCTGGGTATTGTAAATGGCACCCCGGTTGGGAACCACTGGTCTAAGCATTTAAACCACAATACTTGGCAATAACAGATAACTAATTGCAGTGCAAAAGTACGTGTATTTTTACAGTTTGTTAGACCGCAAGTATTGCTGTTATGTATGACAATGGTGACATACTAAAATTTCTGCTATATTGCTTTGCAATATTGTGTGTGCTTTTTCATACTTCTCGTGTATTCATTGTGAAAGTAAAGTAAAAATTGCAAATTTTAATTCACATCTGCATTTAAGAATTCATCAACGTACTTCTGGGCCCAGGGTTGCGGAGTCGGAGGTAAAATTTTCAACTCCGGCTCCAACCCCGACTCTTAGCTTCCAAAATTGTCCGACTCCAGCTTGTCCAAAATTTCCGACTCCGACTCCTTAACATAACGTGAATGACGTTTGGCTGTGCCAAGGGTCAACAACGGCAACGAAGCGAGTTAAAATTGTGGCGCACAGCACGAATTCTCTGTTTCAATGAAAGTTTTAAAAATTGTAACATTTCAACAGGCACGAGTTAAGACTCCTAACTTGAGAGTGCGATGTAAAAAATGATTCAACTGGCCCTCCAGAGTCGGAGTCGGATAAAAATATCCGACTTCGGCTCCTAATGTTCTTAGGAATCCTACTTCGACTCCCCCATAAACCCTCCGACTTCGCAACCCTGCTCCTGGCAGAAGTTTATAACGGCAGGTTAGCAAATTCTAAGTTTGGAAAAATGTGATGGATTTTACAAAGCTTTGCTGAAAAAAATCTGCTTTACAGAGTGCTAAATTAAAAAATAACTTACCCGGAGTTGGCATTCAAGTTATTTAGAGTCAAAAACTTGAAGTTCGACTCCGGAGTGCCACTCCGAAGCGCATGTTGAAAAACCTGTTTTTCTCCCAGATCTGGGATTTCTGTTGCGTTTTGTTTCTTTTTCTGAACATCTGGGGTTTTTAAGATTTAACTTTGGGACGGTGATTAAGAGTATGATTGATTAAACATTTTATTTCTAGTCTCATCTTTCTTGATCTTGTTTTATCTACAGTCGGTGCCTCAGTGTAGGTGATGAACAAGAAACTACCGTATAAGCAATAAATACCTTCCTTCCTGGGGTTTTCTGTTCAAATCTGTTTTTTTTTGATGAGTTTATTTAATAAGGACTTTTTCAAAAAATCTCATTGGCAGCCCTGTTTTGAAGAATAAAGGTTTACCCTCTAGGTGCAGCTCAAACTCTCGCCTGGCTTCCTAAAGGTAGATGTGGAAGACAGCTGATACTGTTTTGTTTGTGCTGAGCTTCAATTTCTAGGTCTAAAGGTATGCTGCTAGCCTGTTAATGTCGTCATGTCTTTGGACACGCCCCCTCCACGGAAGGAAGGCTATTCGAGCTTATTGGACACCCTTCTCCACTGAGCAAAGGTCCTTCGAGAGAAAAGAGTATGTTTTTCCAAATAACACTTTTGTACTTTTCAACCTGTCAGTTCCCGACATGTTTGTACGGACTCGTTTTGCTTGTACATCCCTTGTAAGGTTAAAAAGTCTCGAAGTTCACGATTCGTGATAGTAGCTCATCGCTTAGTCAGAATGGAAAAAATCCGGCATACCATAGAGAGCAAATTGCGATGTTAAATGACGCTCTCAGTCGATGAATCACGGCACGGAAATACACATGAGAACCTAGGGTATTCAGCAACATTTAGAAAATTTATTTTGATTGTTGTTAGAAAGAGGAGGGTTAAAATCAAAATTAAGCCTTTTAAACAGCTGGGTGGCTTTGGCAGGTTTTCCTGTTCGGGCCAATGAAATAGCGGCTTGCACTCGTACAGCATATTTTGACACTTAGGTACAACTCGTTTGATATCCTCAATAGAATAAGGAAGATTTGCGGTTGCGAATAAAATGTGTCAATCGTGTAACATCTGGATGGCTGTCGCATCGCGTAACTGTCCAAGCGATTCTTGATTCGGTGAGGCACGTAAAATTTGAAATTTTTATTTCTCAATAGATGGGTGTTTCAAAGCATTCTTGAGAAAAACGCAACAGGCCATCCATTCTGATTCAAATTAGCTGCTTTGCCACCTCAGAAGCGTCTGTTTCGACTTCAAACGGCTCACTTTTATCTGCAGCCACAACCTCCCATCTTCTACATCTTGCTTAAGACCTTGAAACGCGCGAACAGCGAGCTCCTTTAAAGGCAAGCCTTCATCAACAATTAAGGGACAAATTCGGTCCAAAAATTTCGGAATCCATTTGGAAAACAAGACACTGATTTGATGATTGAGTATTTTCAAGAACAGGCGCCTTATCGTAACGGTTGAAGGCGTTCAGGATCACACTACATCTCACCCTCCTCAATCTCGTAGCCCCAAATCGGAACCTTCCAGGTTGTCAAAGCGTTTTCGGATTTGTTTTAAAACCAGCTTTCTACGCTGGGTTGCTTAGAAAAATGGCTTCAAGTTTTCATCGTGGTCTTCCTCTGAATGGTATGTTGTCTAAATACGGAAAGACAGCATTCGACTACTCAACAAATTGAGTCATTATTCGCTGAAAACGTGCAGCTCCCTTAGTGACACAAAATGGCAAGCGGGTAAAATTGGTACAATCCCATACTCACCTCAAACGCAGTGTAAGCTTATCCTCTTCTCGCAAAAGTGTTTGATGGCAAGTGGTTTTCAGGTCACTATGCTATAAACGCGGAATTGAGCTGTTGGCTTGACCAAAAATTGATATTTGGTAGTGTGAATGCATCTAAAAGAGTAAGTCTGTTAATAGTAGTTTGCGAAGTTTCTATTGCCAAACATCTTCTATGATTCTCACCTTTCATCATTACCACTTGAGCACACCACAGCGAGTGACTGGGTTCTATTATACCAGGGGTTCTCAAGTGGGGGTAAATTTACTCCCTGGGGGTACATTTTACCTATCCTGGGGTAAATTTAATGATGCTGAAGTTACATTACTTAGTTTTTTTCTACAGCGCTAGTGAGTAAACAAAAAACAGGGGGTAAATTTTATGTTAGGAAGCTGACAAGGGGTAAAAGGGAGAAAAAAGGTTGAGAACCCTTGTATTATTCCTTCTAAGTGGTCGTCTCACCTCTTTGCTGATGAACACACGACCTTTTTGCGAGTATCGTCGAGATCGCATAGCCATAGCATGACAGTCAGCAGTAAGCTTCTTAAGGGGTGTTGGAGGCTTCGCCCGAAAAATAGTAAATCCACAAATAGTCTAAGATGTTTTTTCCTCCAGAAGTGGCGCTAGACTGAAATGCTTGAAAGTCAATCCCGAGCAGCACATCGCAACACAGCTGCTGATCCAACACTCTCATCTGCAGGCAGCTGTACTTCTGACCTTGATATATAATGTTCACACACGCGTGGCCATCAATTTCAGTCGAAAATGAAGAAGCGGCCATTGTGTTAGGCACTTAGAGGATGGTTGCACTTTAACTCTCATCGAGTCAACCCAACGAGGATGAATAAAGCTCTCCGAACTACAGTTATCGAAGAAAACTCGTACCTTGCGCACGCAAATGAGCACTATACCAGGCCTTCGAAAGCGATGTAGGTACTGTAGGTTATCCATCACTGAGACAATCAAATGTTGATTTTTCATCGTCCTTAGGTTATAGAGTTTCCGAAGTATGGTTCCCAAAGTATGGGTCGCGACTCAAACATGGTCGCAAAAGGTCGAAAAATGGGTCGCGCCAAAGCGATCTAAACCTGAGTTGTATATTTTCACCGTTACCACTGCTTGTCTTTGTATGTAGTTTTGTTACTTGAATAAAGACTAGATTGGTGACAGTGAAACGAACTTAGCAACTTACTACTAACAATCATCCATACAATGATTCTTTTTACAGGGTTTTTCTTGAGGAAAATGTTAGGTACCTGTTATGGACCTGTAGGGACCCGATTTCTCTGAATCTAGGCACCCGATTTTCATTTCTAGTGACCCGAATCGGGTCCCGATTTGAGGCATGGGTCGCGAGGTGTTCAGCAAATTCAGATTTGGGCCGCGCTCAATAAAGTTTCGGAACCGCTTTTATAGACAGAGTCCCCCAAAAACACTATTGCCGAGTCGTACTTAGTTACGTCTTCGATATACAGGTAAATCTTGGAAGTCACGAAGTTTATCAAGACCACATATTTGTCGAGACCTCACTGTGCAAGGTGCCTACAAAGTTCCCAAAATATTATTTCCAGCGTAACCAGTCCGGCGATGCATCTTGCGAACTTGGATCAGTATCTAGTCGACATTGCCGCAATTATACTTTATTAATTTAACCTTCACACACTAGATTTAAGTTTGTAAATTGAACAAATGAACTAACCTCCATCTTCAAGGTTTTAATAAATTCAAATCTCAAATTAGGGTAACGAACAATACGAATGAAAAGGTACAGTACTGCTGCAACAAGTAAAAATTTTCTTGAGGTTGCGTTTTTGGTGGCACTTTAAAACTACAGCGGTCTAGTAACGCCACAACTGTTTACAAGGTCTGGTATGATTTAACTTGTTTTTTCGTACTGGATTGTCCCCGCAGCGTTTCCGCACACCGTGCGCCTGGTAAGGAGGCTATGTACCAATTTATAAGGTCTTGGTAACACCCGGTGGAGAATCGAACTGCAGACCTACAAAAGAACGGAAGCGGATGCACTTGCCACCAGGCTATATGGGCTCTTCATCAAATATAAGTGATAAAAACTGAAATGGCAACCAGCACTAGAGTATAGCACGAAAACAATCAACGCAAAACTAATCAACGCGGGGTATCCACTTTAGCCAAGGAATTTTTAACAAGAATTTATTACAGGCAGTGCGGAAGTGCAGTTCTTAACAAGTTGCATGATCAGATTGACTATGTGCCTGAAAGACAACAGTCTCAGTAGCTTGCAGGTGAGGCCACGGTATCATACGGTGCCATATGCCGCGGTGAGATGGACAGACATAGCTCCAACCTTCGTTTTGGTGCTAGTTTGTTTTCGATGTTTTACGTTGGAAAGGTGACTTCACATGCAGCTGATATCCAATGCCGAAAGCATGCTTGCTATGTTGAGAGTAACGAGTTGATTGGTTCAACATGTTGGTAGAGTAGCCTAGTCTTTCGAAACCCTTCAAGAGGATGCATAAAAATTATCAGGCAATAACTCTTGGGTAAACACGTGGCATATTTGGCTTTGGGGTATCTACTATTAACGCTTTCTCAAGATTTTTGGAAGTTTGAGTTGGTGCAAGCAGGAAGAAAAGAAATCGCGTAACAAAACAAAGATTTGAGAAGATAGAATCCAGCCTAAAAATCTGGGCCGCAATCATTAGATCTTACATAGATCCTACGTGTTCTCAACGCCGATGGTGCCTGTAGCAGGTTTCTTATGGACTCATTTGTGAAGAGGCGAAAGCGGTTCCAGTCAGAATGTTTCACCGGTTTGCATATCTTTTTACTGTGAATATATTTCGACGGTCCACATACAGATTCACTGAGAATAAATGAATAAATTAAGTAAACTTCCTGTCAAACGTTTTATACAAAGAAATGAAAAAACGCAGAAATGAAATAAAAATGCATTATCTAGAAACAATGTAAGCATTTGATTTCTAAGTGTACTCTTTCGACTAAGCATATTTTTCTGGATGTCATCTTTTTCAGAACTAATGATTCAATTTACACAGCAGGACCAATCGGAATTTGTAAGAGATAAGTTGCTCATATTCTGCTCCAGTATGCTGCTGTTATCAGACATGAGTTTTTTACTGTAAATATTTTTCAATTTTTATTACTCCGACATAAGCCTCTTCACTAGTACTTTGACAAGAAAATCGTTGTTCACCTTCTTCCCAGACATGTTGTTAATCTTTTCCGTAGATTCAGGCACCATGCGCTCAGATATTTTTGCTTCTAGTTCAATCGAAGTTAATCCAAATGGTGATAGTTCACATCTTTAAGGTCTAAATTTGATTGTGATTTCTCGCAGAGATCACTTGTTTCCTTGTAAAATGTTTTAACATTTGCTTCATCTCAAGCCCGTAGCCACGTGGGGGCATTCAGGGGCAATGCCCCCCAAATGTTTTTTGTGACCCGCCAAATTTTGTTGCGCCCAGAATATTTTCTATTAAAAAATATAACAAAAACAAAAATATTTCCCCATTAAATATTTTGTCCCCCGTAAGCCTTAACACCTAGCTACGGGCCTGCATCTGCTTTCACTTGTTTTCCGAGGAGAGACAGTACTTGCGACGGGTTTTCTCTTCCAACTTCGATATAATCTCAGTGAACGAGCTGTCCCTGAACAAATTCAAAATGATGATCGTAAACATTTCTTTAAGATAGTATGCAGGGGTCTCAAACTCATTGCTCCGAGGACCAACGCAGGACTTACAAAATAATCTGAGGATTATCACGCTGACACAACAGTGGCGGTGCCAGAACCAAGAAACAGCGTTAAACATGTTATTTCATGCGAAATTATAGGCAAACCATTTGTAGCCGTCTCCACGTTCGTTTAAAAGGAACGTGTTAACTCGATAGCCGAGCACTTTTAAACACCAGTGAGTAAACTAAATAACGTAAGTGGTTATTTGGAAATTCCCAAAAGCATCGCAGGCGACACAAAACGCCCTTGCGGACTACATGTGGCCCGCGGTTCGCGTGTTTTGAGACCCCTGGTATAGGTCAACCTTACTGGAAGTTGGAGTAGTTTTTCAATCCTTTAAACATTTCCAGTGTTCTTGGTAAAATTGCATTGCTATGTTTCAAGATTTGCAGGACACAAATTATCGAGCTCCGTTAACTCAATCGGCATAAATTTGTAAATTTTATAGCAAGAATTTTGACACATACTGGCGAAGTATCTACAGAATGAAGTGGTTAAGAACAATGTGAGCTGCATATCCGATGCCTGTCAAGTCTCTTTATGGATTTTCCTGATGTTATTTTGCCATCTTTTCGCCACCCTTCAAGTTACTGTTGCAGTCGTGGGCACAGAATACAACATCAGTGACGCAACGATAAAAATATTACCGGACACAGCAAAGCAAATAAAAATATGCGCCACCCCCTGGGGTTGCGACACATCATTCTATAGGTGCGAGAGTTGAACAAAAGAGTCATTACACTGAAAGATATCAGCAAAATTTAGTAAGTCAGTTTTTTTATTTTGTTATGCTCTACATATTTCAAGCAAGTGCGATTATTTTTGTACAGTATATTCAAATTTTAATTAGTGTCAACCCTTATCTCATGTTTAATTTTCTTCACATATTAAAACATTTAATGTTTTTCTATACGTTTCAAAGACTAGTTCTTGATATGAATATGTAGGATGTGCGAGGTCAGAAGAACATTTTAGGGGTTCGGGAGTAAAAAAGATTGGGAACCCCTTATTTAGAGCATACCTGGCAAGGGAGTCTTGTCCATGACTAAAGGAGTGTTAACCAATTTGGTTTCGAAGGTGGTATATTCAAAAACATACGGGTAACAGTTCTGTATAGACCGTAAAATCGCGGTTTCGAAGCGTATAAAACTCTTCAGTTGGGAAGTAACTTCCCAGTCAAACTGCAGTGGTTATCAACTGCGTTTAGGTCGGCGGACACTTGTCATGCAATCGGAGGCGTGAGACAACATTGTCAAGTGAAGTGAAAGCTGGTAGCGTGTTCATCAAAACTTTTTAATGTTTCGCTTGTATATTTTTAAACTATATTACTGGAAACTCACAACACATTTGACCGAACTCAACCTCACCTTTGGTGTCTCGTCTCACCAGTTAAATTACTAATTATTTATAGTATCTAAAACCATAATTCTAAAATGCAGCGTAATTCGGCAACAACAGTTTAGGTGAAATTTGTTCCGGTAAAGCTGAGGTTTGGACAAGGTTTCTTATAATAAACTGCGTTTTCATTGACCCTAAAAAGAGTAGATAATTGCTGGCACCTGGTAGCTTGGTGCGGGCTACCGAGCAATTGTACCCCCCGAAATTTTGAAAAACATGTTTTTTAGGTACAACAAAAAGTTACAACCATTTTACTTCGTAAATATTAGCTGCATGGCTGTACCCCTGGCGGACCGTGCCATTTTTTAAAGACAACTATTAAAAATAGCATTTACATGTAGATTTAGCTGATTTATATACTTTGTTTGTCCGCTAGTAAACATTGTCTTGGGAGATGTGGTGGGTTCGCACTGCCACAACTTAAGTTCGAGTAAAATCGGTCAACAGTTGGCAGATTTGTCACATTTTTGAAAAAAATGTAAAAAATTGTAATTGCGATTATTGCTTAGGTTTCTTAACATGCACCCAGCGGTAATTTCCAAACTGTGGCAGTTTGAAGAAAAATTGGGCTGCCATCCGACATAATAAAGTGTTTGTTTCGAGCAAAAATCCAAAACGTCGGGCAAAAATGTTCTGCACCCCAAATATTTTTGTTCCTCTACAGCTATGCTCATTAATGTAAGCATATGGGGAAAGTGACGTTGTGTTGATCGAGCCCAAATTTTTCTTGTTTGGTGAACTTCATCAAAATTTTTAAAAAACTTCAAAAAACAGCTCATAGCTAATTTCGATACGTTCGGATTGTTCTCAATCCATTTCAGTCGTAAATTAAGCAACGTTAAGGCAATTAATTCAAAATTAAAAGACGTTGTGGCGGAGAGAAGCGAATGTGACGCAAAAACCGCTGAATGCAAACCTAAGACACCTAGTCATGTCGAACCTGAAAACACATTTTAAGGCTACCAGCCATGTAAGATATATGCCGAAAACGATATAAAGATTGCTAGCAACACAAAACCTGAAAACAAAACAAGACAAAGACTACAGCCCGAGGAAGTGCCAGACCCGTCGGCAAGGGGGAGCTAAGCCCCTCCAAATCAAAGTTTTGGCCCCCATTCTATACAACACTGCATAAGATTGTGATCTGATCTCAATACCTGCAAACCTGTTCCGACCAAATAAAGATTCATAAGCAATGTGCAGAGTAAGTTATGTTGGCGTTACAGGAAGCAAAAGTGAATGCGAAGCGTTTTTAGACTGGTTAAGTCCTGTTGTGTACAGTAGCTTTCAATTACAGTGTTTACATGGCGCATTTCATTGTGGCTTTTTTCTTGCTGAGTCATTCTCCAGATTGCGGCTTTTAGCGATCCTGCTTGCGATGTGGTCCAGGACTCGGAAGCGAAAGTGCAAGCCACGATAGATTGTGGCCTTCTATCGTGGCCTATGTGAAGGTCAATACTAGGCGGTGAATACGAGGTTTTGGCCAAATCAGCCACATTTTTTCGGATTGTTAAAAAAAGCCACAATTACAAATTACTAAATTACTAAGTGCCATGTAAACACAGTGAATGTTCCCGCTTGTTTTAAGTTCATAAATCATATGATGCCATCTGCTGTAATATACTCGTGGACAGGGACCGAGTTTGCTAAAAAACTTTGGGGGGGCAAACTTTTTATTGTTTGCGTTTTGGTGTTAACGTCACCATGTTCACTCAACCGTAGTACCACCTTTTTGTAAAATTGGCAAAATGGGGGACACGTTATGGAATTTATATAGTCTGGTGGCCATGGCCCAAGTGCCTTCCCTGGCTATACCCATGGTGGTGGTAGCTGCTATATCTAGATATCTAGCACTTAGCACTGCATTTATTATGAAAACATTAATTCTGAGAGTTGGGATTAATTAGATATAATTATGCTCAAAAATTGTGTTAATCAATTCAAATTTGGTCAGTTCCGAAATAAAATATACTGATGTATTGCTAATAAAAACTGCAAGGTCACATAGATCAAATAAAAAACAAACCACAAGATTTTGGTAAATACTAGCGGTGGAAACCAGGCGCGTAGCCACAAACTTTAATAAAGGGGAAACAACAACCGACTTTCAACATTTATAAATATTTTAATGCTCCTTTTTAAAGCATCATCCATTCATCTATGAAACGTGCGTGTTTGTGGCGTTTTCTCCAGAACAATTGTGTTCATATTTAAGTCGACAAATAAAGTCTGCTTTCTTTGAATTGACAAGTTTTAAAAGTTTTGATATCGTTTGCTCATAAACCTTTCCCGCAAAAGCGCTAGTAAACCTCTCAATGCTATACATACTAGATCTGTAGTATGCATTTTGTAACCAATATTGCAGTTGAGCAAGAAGTCATCGGGGCCGCCATTACGATTGCCCTTATACCGTATTTACACGCTTCGGATGTACACCACCCAAGGATATATTGTGGGGCGGGAACGCGTGAGAACGGCGTTCCGACACCATTTTTCATGAGTTTGAAGCTGTTTTAAAATGGTTACTTAAATGGGTGGGTTCCCACACCTTTTTTGTTAGCACTATATCCCTGACACCAACACCGCATGTTCAAGCGAAGCCGAGCAGAGACTTTGCTCTAGCTGAGGCACCGACTTCCGAAGTAGGCCTTCTACAAAACTTTCGCGCATATAATAAATGGATCCCGTTATCACCTAATTTTTGAGCGATTAATTCACGTATGTAGTTGATAAACGCAAGCGCTAGAGTCTTTCAACGCGTTTGAAAAATGTTTGAATTTGATAATCCGTAAGATCTTTTGGCTATGTTAACTTATTCCGTAAAACGTTTGTAGCGACTTCAAACTTACTTCGTTTAAATTGTTTGAGACTTTGCAAAATTTAACCGACTTCATTGAAATATAAAATAGAACCAAACTGTAAGCACAATCGTAGCCACAATATTACAAAGCTTATTGACCATGTTCAGCTGCATGTAAAGATAGCTTAGCACTGCACGTAATTAAATTTGTACAAATCACAACCTTCTAGAAAATAAAAACAACTTGTCTGCGGAATTTGAAGCCCCCATGGGAAAAAATTAAAATTTTGTTTCATTTTAGTCACATGTACTTGGCCAACAAGACAGATAGCAAGCTCAGGGATGNATATAAGGAAGGATTACGGATAACGAGGCAGTCGCCTCGAGGCCCTTCTTTCAGAGATACCGTGCCCCTTCTTGAGAGCTTTTCACCACTGTTTAGTTAAAAAGGTTGTGTACCACTCTAGAGTCACATTAAAAGAAGCTCCGAAGCAGGTCATGTGTTTTTCAAAATAAACCAAATATTATGGGAAAATGTGCCAAACGAGGCAGCTTTCAAGTGTCCAGCTGCAAATACAAATTTTTGCTCGTTTTGTATGTATATTATGCTCTTGAATTTAGTTCATGAATTTAAATGTGAAACAAATTTAATTCTTTTATGCACGTAATCCCACATCTACCTTTCGCAATGGCGATTTTGGGACCCCCTTCTGAGAGCTTGCCCCAAATTTTAATATCGACCCCTATGCAAGTTATCTCAGCATATGTAAGTAATGGCAGTGTCAATTCCCTTAGCACTTACAAAATAAAAAGCATCTTGCTACTTACGTTAGATTTTGCTGCTGACTCTTCTCGTTGCAGCTAAATGATTTAAAATTGTCTACTGTAGCATAGGGTGGCAATTGACATCATACAGGCGCGCAACCAGGGGGGCGTTTGGGGCATTTGACCCCCTCAAAATTTTCAAAACATTGCATAGCAGTTTTGACATTTGCAGAAACTTTCAAAGAATAAAGATGAAATTTTATATTCTAATCATTTTTAAGAAGTCTTATTGGAATTTTTCTTTGTAC
>JGI24021J15306_10010055_pt1 | contig 11713 bp, 5 predicted proteins | sample Ectturendosymbi1_FD_15306 | JGI IMG/M metagenome (IMG submission 15306)
CTTTTGTTGTAAGTGTGCCACGAGCATTTTATAATTTTTCTAGTGTGCCACGAGCTGAAAAAGTTTGGGAACCACTGGTCTAGACGTTTGCATTTTCACTCGTTTCAAAGTAAATTGTGAAGTTGTGCCTCTGCGCAGTTTCGAAACTTTTAAGTTAGTAATGAGCCGTCATAGGAACGAGTTGCGCGGGGCGCCCAGAAGCGCGGGGCCCGAGGCCATGGCCTTAATTGGCCTATGCGTAAATCCTCCCTGCCCGCCGCACAAGACAACAACAACATACGTGCGGCGAAATGGGCGGGTCACCAATGGAATGCGGAGTGGACATACAACCCCAAAAGACTCCGCATTTTCATCCCCGACACCGGCACCCCCCGGAGTGATCCTTCCAAGAACTGGTGTCGGGCGTTTCCGTTCCTTGTTGTACAAATGGGGTATGGCCTCCTCTGCGGCCTGTGAGTGTGGCGCAGAAGAATAAGCCGTCGACCATGCTGTCCTCCAATGTCCAATCCATCGACCTCCTCGTGGACTGCACGGCCTGACAGTTCTGGACGATGAGACAATCGAATGGCTGCTCAACACCTGTCCCGAGATTTAGTGCGGCCAAGCAGTGGTCAGAAGAACTGGCTCAAAAGAAGGAGTAGAACAGAGCAGGTGTTAATTGATAAACACAATCAACAAGAATTCGGAAGCGGGAGAAAAATGAAGACGTTGTAACATCAGATTTTGGAGTAAACGGCTAACAGAAAAAGTAAACCGGGTGGGGGTGCTCAGCGGCGCACAAAAGCATGTAAATTGTTTTGATCGAGGTTTCAAATGCTTTGCGAGACATTTAGCAGATGTTTATATATATTTTTTCCGAGACATTTATGAATTTTCCGTCAGTCAGTCCAAGACTCCAGCTTTGTTAATCTTCGCCCGTTTGTTAATTTATAATCATTGTATTCACTGATTACATCATAATCATTGATTGCTGGTTACATACCATAATTGTGCCGTTTCTTGTGTTCCTAGTCTGCCTGGCGTGATCGTTTGCTTTTTGTTTTAGCTTTCAGTTTAAACATTTCGCAGACAGTTCCACCAAACCAAAACATAATATTAGAAAGCTTTTTTTAAAACAGTGCAACCTGAAAGGCATTGTGACTTAGATCTCATCTTTGACCTTTACTCCTTTGGTATGTACGTTTTGCTAAATGGATGACGAGTTCTGCCCAATAATATTTTTAAAGTCAAGACCGTAAGGCATTCACAAAATTCTACCTTTACACATTTTCTTGAAACTCAACTGTTTTTAAAGTTATTGCTTCCTGTTCATAAAGTTTTTAAAGGTACGGAAAAATAAACACTCGCAATATGATGAGAATAAGAAAATTACTTAATTAAATGAGAATAAGAAGAGCTCATTTAAGTAACTTAATAAAAACATTTAAATATACATTTGAGTATTTTGCGTATTGCAATCAAGAACGGTGGAGTTGTGATTACAGGTTTTATATAACAAATTGAGAATAAAATTCTAATGGTTGTGCATGAATGGCTATTTCAGGTAATTACTTCCAACCCAAAGCGCTATGAAGCATATCTGCAACTGAAACACTGTGAACAAATTTGTGAATTGGACTCCTCTTGGAATGAGAGATTGTTTTTCAGTTTTGCTTCATACCGTCGCTTTTGGGCATATCAGCGACCTCTACATCACTTCATCAAATTGGCAGTTCTTTGCTTTTACGCTGCACTGTACAACAGCAGGTAAAGTTTCTAGCAAATATACGGTACGCTCAAATGGACGTTAGCAAGTGTGTTCGTGCTTCACTACATTTAAATTTTTGCTTACAGACTTGTGCAAATTGGACTCATTTTTGGATTTCTTGCTCTGTACCTGTTGCTTTCACTTGTACGTCTCCCTTACCGAGTAAGTAACAAGTGACAAAGGACGCAAGTGACCAAATCAGTTATTAAAATATGAAAAGAGATGTTAAAAGGTTTAAGTGACGAAATATATTTATCTACTGGCATTTCTCACTGCTGGAATGACAAGGTACATAAATATGGCATGCATCGATAAAGCATATTTTACGTGGTATTGTACAAACTAAATTGAAAGTTACGGATGAGCAATCGGAATGTACGCAGAATTACTTGCTTGCTTCAATTGCACTCATTTCTAAAACCGCTTTGCTGGAAACGGAGCAACTGAAATGGTTTTGATGACAATGCGAATCGAAACTTCTCGCTGCATTGAACGGAGGCTAATCTCCAAGCAAACTGTTATCATAGGGCAAGCACCCAATGCTTGGATAATTGCAAACAAACAACGGTTACAAAGCCGCTTGGACTGTTGAAACAGAAACAAACCTATTGTTTTCGTACTTAGTAAGCATTCGAACAGAGATGCACCGAGCATGTGCTACTAAAACTTTTTGATGAGGTTTGTGAGAAAGCTTGTGCAGATCAAAAGAGCAACAATGGTTGGACAAAAAAGAGAATTGCGCCAAAACTGCAGTAGCGCATGGATTAAAGTTATTCATGGACCCCAGGTTAAAAAACCCTAGTCTAGCGTTTCTCTTGTCTGCTTTTCGTCCGAATTGCATCTTGATCTTACCGACAGTTTTTTAAGTAAAGTTTACAATCAGCCCATCAGCGCATGACCCTATACACACAGCCTGAAATGTAGGATTACCTACTGCTCACGCGGGACTCATGCTTGGTGATCTTAGGCGTATTTGGAGTGAAACCTGAATGCTACTAGAAAGTGAAGAACTGGTCAAGCTTAGCTTACATCGCTACGGAGCTCAGCAACTTCACACATATTCAACCACAACACTGAGACTAAGGCAGTGCTTCAGTTTGCGAGCCACTTTAAGTAACAATTTTTTATGAGGACCGTTATGAGATATTGCAGTGAAAATACAACGAAAAAACAATGAGATATGAGAAAGAAACTAAATTTTTGACAACACGTGTAATTTACTGCTAACTGGAAACTTAAGCTCGCTTCTAGACTCACTGAAGGTTTTTACCTTTCAAAGTTTGTGCACCATTTAATGGGAGATCAATCAAGATTTGTGAAAAATCCAGGCTTGTCCATGGGAATGTCATTCCTATGGGAATCCCATGGGAAACGTCCCATGGGCTGGGACAGGCATATATTGCTATGGGATGGGAATGGGACAGATAAATATGTCCCGTGGACAACCCTGGAAAAATCAAGTCATGTTTGCGCTGCAAGTAGGCAACACGTACGCATTTCAAATGACAATGCACAAACGAACAGCACAGGTGAGCGAAAGACGGCCAAAGCAGTGGTCCAATCAAGCCCAGGGGTGAAAAGCATCAGACAATGTATGAAAGAAAATTTACATTACCTTTCAGTAAAGTTTTAGCCAAGAAACATCGGAATGGAATCCAATTATCGGAGAAAACCTAAGTAATGACATTCAATTATACAAACAAAAACTGACAATAAAAACAATAGCACTCAAAAGTTATGTTGTGTCAAATAATAATGATAATAGCATACTTGGAAAAGAACATGGGAGGCAAGCAACGTGTAATGAGTTGAGAATTACACTGATAGACAGGAGTGGTAGGCATATCAAGCAGACAGAGGCAATTTTTAAAGGCATCAAATAATGCAGCAGTTTTAACAATGTTAGAGGAAAAAATAATCCAATTATGTGGAGGGCACATGAAAAACAAAGATTAGTTATTAATGATAGATAGTAGTTGGCAGTGTCAGAAGTGTCTGTTCCCTCCTGTAGGGTCGATTAAGTAGATCTGAAATTAAAAACAAGTCATTCGTGGTGTCATTGTGTTGTCTGTGTCTAGTCAGTAATCAGGATAATTTTATATGAGAAATGGCATTGGCACACTTGCGTACAGCTCAAATTTTATTCTGCTTCTCACGTATTGATATTTTCGTTGGGTCAGGGCTAAGTTTTGCTGCATTTCATTTAAAATGAGTGAGAAAATTTCCAAGTTGTTTGCTAGCTTACAAAAACTTCTTGTGTTTCTCTGCTACTTCATATTATCTCCAGTTGTTAAGAAATTCTTATAACTTGCTCTCATCATTTTTGCTTGGGCTTGGTGCTGCAGTTATTGTGATTGATTCGTTACTAAAATTGCTGCTCGTCAGGAGTGCGCACCCGTTGCTAAAAAAGCAAGTAAATACAATTTGTGTTCCAGGTTTCCAGTTATAATTTTCCACATCTTTGGGGCTTGCTGTGCCTAAGCTGTAATGCTATAATCGGAGTTTTTCAGAACATACCAGGAATACAGAGCGTCTTCTTGATACCAAGTTACATAGAGGTATATTGTTGCATTTTGCCAGTTTTCGATAACCTTTTGTTAAAAAAGTGCTTGTCTGGAATGTGAACATGCAATGGCGCTGAGACGAACATATGGTGTCATAAGTTTTTTGCAGGGCGAACTTATATTGATAAATGCTGCTTGGCTTGCTGGAACGTTGCTTTTCTTATTGTACTTCGCACTGCGATTTTCTCAAGTTTTATTTGCCGATCAGCCTCTGTGGCCGAGCATGCTTCAGCATGGAATGGACGGGCTCAACAAAAACACACGAAGGTGCTGCTATTGATATTTTCAGTGTCTTTGTCTTGTCGCTTGTCAGTTACCACAATAGTGATCTTTGCATTCGCTTTTATGCAGTACCTTTTTTAAATGCAAGATGGTTTTACATTGCATTTTTGTGTATTTCACAGGGCAGTGCCACTCAGTGCATTCGCTCAATGGCTGTAGTTTAAGTAACTGTAAAAAGCCTCGTGTGTGGCTTCTTGTGCTTTGCTCAGCTATTTTGTACGCTTCGTAAGTAATAATTCGTTTTGGAATGACAAGAACGTTGACATTATGTTAACAACAAGACACATGCAATCGTTGCATTTCGTTGATCAAAATGGCGGAACAACAAGAAAGCAATCGTTGAATGGCACTGCTAAGCAAACGTTCTCACTGCTTGCTTTTTCCGTGTCTTTTCTGTGACTGCATTAGCTTTCTTGGGGGATCTTTTTGATCCACCTCGCCTTTGCTGCTTTCCGATATATTAATTAGTTTTCTTGCGCTCTACTTCCTGTTGCACTTTTCAGGTACATGATAGCGGCTGTGAATGGTCGTCAGGCGGTGAAGAGAGCGCTAGGCTTTCCACCGCTGCTTGCTCCAGTCCATGAACTAGCGCACCAGATCCAAGTTGTCAATGCACTCGCGTGCGAGGCCGAGTAAGTGCGGATGCCACATTTACCTTTATATAATGTAGCTCTACTCGATTTTACATTTCCTGTATATAGCATGTATGAGATGTGCATAGCATGTATGCAATTGCTTTACTCAAAACCATGTAGCACGTTGAGCTCCAGGTGTCCTTATCCTCCATATTTACGAGGAATCTGCCGCTTGCACCTTGTATCAGTTTTATGTCATGAAACGTCTGTGGTGGCTTGAGTATATTTACGTTTTTTCTTCAGTTTTCGCGTTCTTAAGAAAGGCTCCAGCAGCTTCAGGTGCGATTTTGTATCGAAAAGATATCTGATCAATCTTCGTTGTAATTTCTTCTTATGCCAGCGCGGAGAACGTTACAATTGGGGATGATATGACTGGCTGTAAACTATTAACAAACATGAAAACCAGTTTTTTTTTAAGGAAAATGTTAGTTACCCACTGCCCGGTATGGAGTTTAGGGACCCGATTTTCAATTCTAGGTACCCGAATCGGGTCCCTAAAACACCCTAAAAAAAGCTGATGAAAACAATAAAAAATGGCCCTAAGCAACAAGCAAACATGGCCCTCCCCACTCGCACAAATAGCTGTTGGTTACGCCAATTTTGGCAGTAAATACTGAAAGGCGTGATCCCGTATGGTGGATGAGATGTGGCTTAAAAGATGTTAGGAAATGGACTGGTGCAGACCGATGGTTTTCACACGAACTGTTCGCGCTATATGTGAACCACCTGTTGGGAAAAGACGTCTCAGGCTACTAATTCCTTAGACTTCGTTTTGTTCTGGCGTCATTGGTAATAGCATGTAACCAAGCAAATGAGCGCGATATGATGTAAATGCAGTGCTGTGCAATAAACCGACTGGTTCATTTGCGAAGGTATCTTGAAGATCCTTTGCACTCATCCTTGAGAGACGTTCTGGACGAGTTGATTGAACTTCATAGCAAACTTGCTCCGCAGTCAATATTCACCGAATCCATCAAAGCGTACGTGCAGACTACAATATCGAAACTGATGGAGGTAATTCAGTTTATCTGTATTTGTGGCCTGGCTCATTCATACCGCTACGACATGTGACCCAGGGTCGATTGCTTACTCAGAAAGCGTCATGACGTGCTGAATCATTGCGTCATGACGTACTGAATAATTGCGTGCTTTCGTTTCGACAGGTCAAATGAGGACAGAAACGGTTGTCAGAAATATTTTTTATACGACACCTCGGCATTTCGGGGGCGACACACAAAGCTTTAAGAGAATGACGAATTTGGCGCCTTGCTTTTTGATTTCACATAACATTGGATAATAATCAAAGTATATGTAACAAAGAAGCTTCTGCAGTGTCGTTTATAATCAACAAGCATATCGTAGAGCAAGGGTCACCAACCTTTATATCTTAATGCCATTTTCAAAACAGGCCCGCGGGCGACCAACGTGGTCCTTGCGGGCGACCTGATGCCCGCGGGCACCGTGTTGGTGACACCTGCCGCAGAGGTTAGCAATTGTTTCTGTCAATGTAATTAGTGAAGGTTTGTTGCGTTCGCAATCAAGATAGCGCAGGTCTGTTTTAGCCATGGATGTACGAAAATATACAAAAGCAATGAAGCGTACGGCGGCTAATTCAGAGACATTAAAATATACTGTACTTGTAAAAAGAATGCAGACATCCATAGTGTCTGTTATAGCAGCCATAGTCGACGTGAGGTGGGCAACCCAAGACAGGGAGGCTTAGGCCCGGAACAACTTGCCGAAGTGCCTCAACTTTTTTGGTTTATTTGTTGGCATTGAGAATTGGCACAAATGTGAAAGGCACTTATATCAACGTCTTTTGTAAATTCAAAGTGGATTCCTTGTAAAATACCGGAATGACGCACAAATTCAGCAACCTGCAAAATTCCCCCTAAAATTTTCGCATTCCCCCCCACCCTTAGGCCAAATATGCAAAGCAAGGCCAAAATTTTTTTTTTAAGTTCACGTTATGAGCGACAATTCATCTGCAGAACGTTTCCTCTTATCTTCACTGGTTTCAGGCGTGTAGCTGTCCAAACTTTAGTAGTAATTTTTGTTCTTGTTCGAACACAAAAAATTGTCACAAAAATTCTTTTTTTCTTGTCCGAAAACAAGTTGTAAAAAATGTCGTAACTTTTTTACTTGAAATTTGGTGTTGTAAGATATCTGCAGCAACATTCGCTGTGAATTTCGGATCGTGCTAGAATGGGCGTAATGAAGTTTCGAGGACGAAGAACAAAGAAAAACCCTTTCAGACGTTTGCATGCTCTTGGATCTTAAAAAAGGAGTTAAAGCCAGTTTTTCATTGCTTCTGAAAAAAGTAGTCATGCTGACATTTGTGCAGAAGCAATTTTTCCAACGTGCGCACAACTTTTTTAAAAAATCACTTCATTTTATGCAAGTAACTCAAATAGTGTTTTCTCCTGCCATGCTTCACAGTGACGTCACACATGAGCACATATTTCATCATAACATGCGTTGTGTGGTAACCTTTCCAACAATGTCTAAGATTTTGATTTAACTCATCGTGAGGTATGACCAAAAATCAACCAACGAGTGGTTTCCGCACCACTAGTGACTTTCCCTCCTAAACTTGCTCTCGTGGCCAACAATTACTGATTTGTAGCATCGTCACCTGAAATTATGAAAAACATACAGTGCCTGACTTGACCTCAACCACTCCCGGTGAATGCAGTTGAGCTATAAAGTTGCAAAATGCATGGATAAGCAACAGGCACGCTGATGTCTGTATCGTGCTCACCAACGTGATGACTCAGTTTAAAGCTCTTCGTTCAGGTTTGTCGTTACTTCCCCAGGAAGATGAGTTAGTAGTCAAACTCCTGGACAAGAAACCTGTGCTTTCTGCCTGTGATTATTGTATTTGGTTCATGTTGGAGACAGTCAAGTAGTTAGTTTATGTGCGATCGCACCGCTCTTCAGGTACTTCCAGCATTCACTCAGCGTCTCCAGCAACGAAAGTTCGATCTCATCTTGGTCGCTCCAGTGCGGCGTCGAATCTTGTTGAAAATGTTCGCTGTTTCCTGTTTCGTTCGTGCCGCAAGGGAAGAGCGCGCGCACGAGCACGGCGTGAGGAAACTGTGGACCGCGCCGGACAGGCGACTGATGTTGTGGGATGAAGGCTTCCACGAGGATGGAGAGGATCGAAGTGTCATCAATGTTGAAGAAATAGGTAATCAGCTGGTTAAAGAAAATCTGGTTTGAAACTAAGTTTTTTTTTTTTGCTGAATCGCGAACGTTAAATACATTTATCCAAACGAGCCAGTTAACGATCCCGTCAACTCCACCGCGAGGTCATCCTGTGGAGTTGGTCGCAATTTTGCGCGACGTGAACTCGCATTTCAAAGTTTGCTGCTCGCTTGATAAGCCCCTATAGGTACAACCGCATGAAGGCGATGGAGCGGATTGGTCAACGGTTTCATTGTCCATTCGCAGCGTTACAGTTTTTTTTTTAATTTTCTGAAACTAACCGTTTCCGGATGATCGGCCTCCACCGAGTAGGTACGTTGTAAATTTTACATTTAATGTGGCTTGTTGGTACTGTGAATGCTTGCCTCACGCGGGATGCTTTGAGTTGTGCTTTTACGTCGTTGCTTTTACAAAGACCAAGTAATCGGTTCAGATGGCTTTCCTGGACAGCCTTGAATTTTGGTAGATGCGGGGGTTTTCAGTCAAAGATTATACACTGTTCTGCAAATTTAGTTCGTAACATGAATTGGCATTAGACCAGTAATGATCTTCTGTTAAAAGGGTCAAATTTTTGTACAACTGTTGAACAGCTCCGTTCGATTTTCAGTTAATTTCGATTATAATCTAAATATTAATTTTAACGTCCAGAGAGATTTTGCCACGTTGTGCAAAATGGACTCAAATCGCTTAATTGGACTACCGGGTAATACACGCAGTGCCAAGCAGGAAAGTTCAGTAGTGTTCCAATGCTGCAGATAAGCTGGCAATCATTAATACATACTCTTGAGCTATGCTTTGTCAACGACTCGCTATTCATCTACTGGTATCGAGTGTGGTACGAAAATGTGAATGAACGCAAATTTTTAGTTCTTTTGCTCACCTTGTTGACAGGGCAGCGCGAACACGTTCGGGATACATGATTGGAAATGTTTGCATCATCGGCTTCGAACTATTTTATGAGGAAATTTGTTCTTAGCAACACCAGAATCTTTTGTTCATCGGCTTTTTTAGAAATGATGGATCCGCTTTCCCTGTAATAGTGAATCATCTATTTAGCGCATTATTACAACTAGTGTACTCCAATTTTTTTGCAGAAATCAGAGAGTCTGGCGCGGGGTTGACAGTTTCGGAGCACAGGTAAGTTGCATTGAAGGAATGAACGTTTGGCATTACATCGTCACATGTTGCATACATCAGTTTTTGAATTACGTGGTCTGCCAAACTTCTGAAAAAAAGATATATTCCTATCAGTGTAATTTTTCCGCAGATTCAGTCAGTGGCCATGGTTGCTCACCTCATTTACTTCGCTAAATTATCANTTAGAGATTTCTATTCATTTCGTTTTTTTGATTAGTTTCTATTTTTAACTTTCCCATTGGCGGACACAGAAATGTGTGATGTTCCACAAGTTTTATTCCCAAGTCCTTAACAACGATTGGCACTGAGGTCAACGATAAGTTTTGATCTTGTATACCATTTTTCATTTTTTAAATTATGCTGAGCACTTAGTCTGCACTGTGAACTTATTTTGGTATTTTACCCTAAAAATTAGGTTGCTTTTCTGCCGTTTCCACATGAGCCGCTACAACAGGAAACTTAGGTTTGGTGTTAGGTATTTTTTTAGGTTTGGTAACCTGGCGGCATGACCAAAGTTATCTCAAATACCTAAACAAGCTTTTGGTATTTTTACTTTTCCCAATTTGGTGTTTTTCCCCAAAAGGCGCTTGTTTCTTAACAAAGTCGTCTTTCCAAATTGGACTTCTGCTTGTTGGAAATTCATCGCCGCAAATCAGGCACACGGGCAATGCTTTCCTATTCGCAGCAAATTCAAACACGTCTGTCCATTCATGTCCGAGGTCACTATTTTCTTCCTCGATTTTCCGTTTTTTTCAATCCATATTTGCCCCTTTTTGTAGACTATGTTTTACTTTTTGCAGCTCTAAACAAAGACCTGTCCTTCGCTTTACACCGCCACAGTTGAGAAATATATTCGGCTGATGCTATCTGGGTGCTAATTTCTCTGTCACATCGCAGTGGTTGGGCATAGATTTCTGAACATTAACAATGTAGCACACAATATAACACATTATTGCAAAACATAAATTAATGTTTAATCAGATACGTCAGGGGTCGGGAACCTTTTTGGCTAAGGAAGCCATGAAACCTACATCTTTGTAATTGTATTTACGTGAGAGCCATATAATATTTTTCAACACATAGTGCAACTAACTTGCTAACTAACCCGTGCATTTTTAAGGAAAATCAACAGTTTTAAACAATGGTAAATGCCTGAATTTCTCTTTATTAGCATGCTTACTGTTAATGCGACTTTTGGTGCTGCATGGTGTTGCTGATGGCTTTGTAGGAAAATTACAGAAAAAGTTTCATTCGTAACAATCGTCTTAAGAAAATATCAAGCGAGCCAGATGCCGTCATCAAAAGAGCCACATCTGGCTCGCGAGCCATAGGTTCCCTACCCCTGAGGTACGTGATATTCATAAGCACGGATTTTGCTGGAGCGCTGGGATGTGCAAAAGAGCCGCAGGTTGCCATTTTGCACTGCTTTTGAGTGTTTTTGAAGAAGCAAGTTAGACGACAACCGCAACAGGGACATTGGCGAAAACAGCCAGGTTGCCTGCCTGCGTATTTCCTGACAAACCACCCGGTACTCGGGTAGTGAAACTGCTATGTGAAAAATGTAATAGGATCATGGTTGAAAGTTTGGGACTTTTGTGTGAATGAGGTGAAAGGTACATTTACCTTGCTGTGTTTTTTGTTTGCGTGCTGCGTTTGGAGGTCAAAAAACTTGTTAAACATGCTGGTAAACACTATATTTACCAAGTTTTGTGACTTGAGTTGATAAAATTGCTCTGTAAAATCGGATGTTTGCTATAGAATGATAGATAAGGTTTTTACCTAAGGGTAGTTTCATGTTGTTTCAAGAAGCTTTGCGCGGCCCAATGGTCAAATCGTATTTGTTTCATTTCTGCATGTCTCGCTGCGCCCATCCGCAGTCAGCTGAGATGTAACAACCGAATGCAATCGGAAGTCCTTCACGGAAATCTGGATTTTCATTTGGACAGTGGCAGCTTTTAGCGTGTATAATGCTGTACATGTCAACCGCTGAAAGAAGCGTAAATTTTGGCAACCTGGTGTAGTGCGAAAACATAAATTATAGCATATTGTATTAAACAATGGCAGGAGCAAAAGCCCATTTACATTTTGGTCCATTCAGTGTTGTCATTGGCGTCGGAAGGGGGGGGAAAGAGGACCAGGGC
>JGI24021J15306_10010056_pt1 | contig 11712 bp, 9 predicted proteins | sample Ectturendosymbi1_FD_15306 | JGI IMG/M metagenome (IMG submission 15306)
GGGGGGGGCAAAAAGTTGTTTTGTTCCTGTAAGCGACGACAGCTGCTATTGGCTGCTTCACCGACTCTTAATTGTGTTGTGGCAATGTTTTTAAGCTTCCACGAAAGATGCATCGTATCAGATCTCTGTGCACACCACCCGGCAGTGGTTGCGATACTAGAGCTGCAACGTGATTATTCAGGAAAACGAATAACTATGAAAGAAATGGTCGAAGTCATTACGAGTTGTGTGCAAGATCCTGCCACAGTCCGGAACCCCACCCATACTTTCAAACGTGGTGTTGAAGGATGAACGACACTACGACCTAAAAACTGAAACAACTCGAAGAAACTTGTCATGCGTTATTCCTAAATACTGTAGGCGACACTGAGTGTGTACCTGCTTTGCTAAACTTGTATGCGCGACTCGTAATTTCCAGTGTGCTGCAGTATTTTTGCAAGTTATTGTAATATTTTTAAACAGGCCGTTGCAAATTGTATAGGAAGTGACATCGTCTAGGAATCTCTGTATATGCAGACCGACTGCGAATTTTCAGATTACTCTTACTCAAAAACGCACTTTTCGTGCGTAAAGATATACATCCAATCCATCATGCCAGATCGTCGTGCCAGGTTTATCTCAGTATTCTCGGGTGTTTGGATTTCGACGACATAATATCTGGTCTTTGACAGTTGTTCATCATAAAACTCTATTGCAATATTTTGAGCCAAGTTGACACAAATAAGCTAGTGGGTTGCGTGATCACCTGCTAAAAGTGTAATCTAAAACACGTGAAAACGAATCGCGAAGTTCGGACATTTGGCATTCGAATATGCTTTTAAAACTCGAATACAATAGATTTGAATAGACCTTTTGTCATGTTTTCTGGCGAAGTTAATTGCTATTATTATTTTTTTACCGTCATGTTTGCACTTCAAGGAGGACGAGCTATAATATTTGTAATGAGCCTGCAAGGGGATTTTGACGAGCTCGAGATTTGCTCTGGAGGAGTGAATGTGCGGGAGGTGAGACGAAGTAGTACGATATGCGTAAAAGAGCTGCTGTTTGTCCTGAAAGTTTTCACGTAAACACTTGTCTGCTTCATGAAATTTTCAGCTCTCATCAAATGGAAGATTGCATTTTATGCCTTGATGTGCTTATAAGGACAGCCACTTTTTTATGGGAATGATGGTTTCAAAATGTTGTGTCATTACTTTCTGCAGCACTTATTGCTATACGTTCACTTACTACCTTCACGTTTGAAGGCTTTTTGCGTTAGTAACAGCTCCACGCTTTAATCATCGTGTTTGTACGTTAAAAATCCTCAATATTATGTTTTTTCGCCGCCCATCGGTTTTGCTTTTTTGAAAACCTACTTCTGGCATTTTGTTTGCGAAATAACACGTCTGAACATATGTTTGAGCTGGTAATATGCGCTGCTTAACTACCTTTGACATGTTTTTTCTAATCTTTTGAAGCACAACTGTTTGATGGCAACAATATTTCTTAACGAGGTATAATTCCGTATACAAGAAGTTGGACAGCTTTATAACTCTAATTATTTGGCAGCAGTGATGCTTTCCTCCAAGTTGTTAAATTCGGAAGTGGTGACAAACACGATGAAAACGATCTGAAAATAATGGTATGCCTGTTTGATAAGACATTCATATTTTTCTTGAATATTTCAAGAGTTTTTTGTGGAAGGCGCCCTGGGTTTTCTCGTTAAACCTTCCGCACAAATTGACTTCGTGGTAATACTCAACCTACTGCCTTTTTCATACGCGCGGGTTTTACGACAACCACCTCGTGTTTTACGACACACACCTTGTCGAAAACTTGAAGCGGCAATTGTCAGGATGTTTTACCAAGACATAAATATTTTAATTAAAATGAAACCGATTACGATGTNTTGCAATTAACTTTTGTCACTGGCAGGGTACAAGTTGNCATGAAAAGAAAGCAGTTATTCGCAGAAAATAGTGAGAAGCATGTTGCTTTGACATGCTTGTGCGTCATTGAAATTTCACNCAAATTTACTATGTCGCTTCCTCAAAACTGTCATCTTGTGCTCACATTCGACCCGCCTCATTCNAAGCAAGAAGCTATTGTTGTGGAATGCTATTCCGACGTTTGCCGCAGAAGAAACAAGTCCTTGACTGGTGTATTTTCCCCCGTGCTTAGATACGGATAGATTGCGTACATAACCACGGAAATATGGCTACCTCTTTGTGGTATGCATAGTAGGACTCTCTTTATATTTATCACAGCTTTGCAAAAGATCTTGGAAGCTTTTAGAACTTTTCTGTCGATTTTCACAACTGAAATCCGCGATTTGAGAAAAAGCCATTTGCAGATCGCTATTTCGTGTCAAAGAATTACTTAGCAATGAACAATTCGTTCATGCATATAAGTGAATCAGAATTTTATGAAAACAAACTCTTCTCTGTTGTACTCAAATGTACTCAAATAATTTGTTAGTTAATTCACACCTTCTTTCAACTGCAAAGCATCATGTGGTTTAGAGAGCTCTTTCTTGATTTAAGGTTCCTAAACCAACATTCCCAGTCTACTTCACGCATGTCATTGCAAAGGATAACGGCGTTATGTACATGTGTGGCGATGTAAGAGGCCGAACCTCGCAAGTCATATCATTTGATAGTCGGAATTTCAAAATCGAGGGAAACTTGCGCAGTCCGCCATTTGATGCAACTGCGTTTATCATGCAAGGTGCGTATAATAAGTTTTGCTTCTGTGTGAAAACTGTTGTTTAGCGTTTTGGAGAATATGCATTTTTGTTCGCTTTCCTGCAAGAGCAAGTTTGCAATGGTTAGCCGCTTATTCAAACTGTAAAGCCGCACATACACGTATTGCAAAAAGTCACACCAGGAAGATTTACCACCAGCATGATTGTTTTAGTTTTGCCTCAAAACGGGTAAGCGGATCATTACTGTCTGAAACGTTGTTTTGAAATTGTTCAGTTTGTCAGATGGAACTGTTCCTCTGTGACAAAAGTAATACGGTTTTTTGATTGGCCGATAATCATATTGAACGGGTTATGTTACCGTACCTTTTCATCCTTTTGACGAACCACGCGTTTTATATCAGCGAACCGTACTGCTTTGATCTGGTTTGACTAAAAGCTGAAGTAAGGTAGGTTCCTTGAGTAGTTTCGTTGATGTTCACTGAAGTACTTATTTGGCTTACACACCAAAAGCTTGATTAACCTGAAAATTTTTGGTTCAACTTTCGGAATTTTGGGAGGCAATTGCCTCCCCCCTGGCTAGCTCCTAAGGCCACGTCGATTCGCAAAAGACATAGGGTTGTCAACTGATTCTCGTGTCCCACAAATCATGTTACTACATTTTTATATGCCACCAGAAGTTCTGCGCAGTTATTAATGTTTTAGTTTGAAACTGTGATTCGCGTTAGATGCCATTTTGTACTTCTCAAGATTATTTGGCCAATTTTTATCTTTGGTGCACATTGGGAACTTGTTTGCAAAATATTATTGGACGCCAGTTGTAATTATCTTTACAGGCAATGCTTGTATTTTAGTTAAAATTTTGAACAAATTCAAAATTGGCTCTTTTTATACCTTGTTTCGTTTTCACTTCGCAAACCTGACTGAAAAAACTGTTCGAACGGATGTTTTGAAATTTTACTTTCACAATGTTAAAAACATAAGCGATGTTCAATCATGGTTAAGCAAAACTCTGTGTCATTGTTTCTGCTACTCCAAAGCTATGCTAGAGTAAAAGCACTACTGTAACTGCTAGTTCAGATGTAAGTAATAAGTTTTGAATTCAGTTGAATTCAGAATCACTGTCGAAAGCAAACGCCTTGGTCAACATGACTTATAGGCCAGAAAATAAGACTAGCCTCCACATTTGCAACAAGAGAGCATCCCAAAAAGAGTTTGAACAAAGTGAAAACCCAAAGTGCTGACAGAATGGATGGTTGTGTAAGTAATTTCCTCCCTTATGTGCGATAATCACACATAAGGAAGGAAGTATGACGTAAGGAAACAACAAAGAAAAAGTACTGAAGAAGAGAGATAGCAACAAATGTAAAATTGGTTTAAATGTACACATCAACGTTTTATCATGGTTTCACCTTCAGACTTGCTTGCTTTTACGCAATCACATAGCTTAGCCCACAAGCGCAGGTGCAATCCCAAAAGGGTTGAAATCAAGCATGTCTTTCGTACTCTTGTCTTTTGTGTTTTTCATGTGCCGACATAATTCAACTTCTCTAATCCCAAGCAAAATGTAGGCTATGTTTTGAAATACCTTCATTTTTTCAAGGTTTTAATGCGAGTAAGCTTTTCTATAACGGTGTGTAACTAGCATCAAACTGTAACGGCACAGGAAATAATAAGACGTCAATCTTCTGAGTACATAAAACCGGAACAAGAATCAACCAAGCACGGCTAAGGCAACGATAAACCATTTCCAAGTGTCCAGATTAGGCACCCACTCAGACTGAGTTTTAAATGCCTTCACCAGTAAGATTCAATCAAGTCTCATATCGAGAAACAGGACTCAGTAAAATGAATGTGAATTGAGTGGAAGTTTTTTGTACAAAATGTGACCGGAGTCGATTTTCCACGTCATCTTACAAAACGTTATTCGAGACGAGTCAGTGACTCGAATTACGCGATCACTGTTGCAAGGTGATGACGACACTTCATGCCATTGTTCATTTTTAGCTAATTCCATGTCTCGTTTGATTGTAAATGAGTCGATGGGAGATCAAGGAACTGTAGTAACCAAGTTTATAGTAATATTCTAGCTTGCCATGACCTTTTTAACTTCAGCCAGTGATATTCTTTACAAAACATGTAACCATTGTAACCTTGCCCAAAATGGTTCGGCGCTGTTTATTGAGGTTTTAACTGATCCAGATTTCATATTTACTCAAAGGCTCATTCCATGTTCGTCTGCGTGCCGTTGTCCTTGTGCATGATGGACAAAGTTTAATTTTGCTTCTTTGTATGCCAATGTTAACACTGGAAGATGACCAATTTTTGCAGGCAACCTATATGTTGTTGGAGGGCGCCACTTTCCATTACTGGAGGTATATCAGCTTCAACCTACATTTACCTTCATCCAGCAGTTACCTGGTCAGCCGATATCGCTGAGTTATTCCTCATCGATTGTTGTCGGAGGTACTTGATGTTCGTATGCTGTGAACCCAAAATTTGCATTTTACGAAGTTCTTGTCTATTTAGAGTATAAAAACAGTCATGTAGTTTTGGTGCTTTAAGTGTGTTTTGTGTGTCCCCAGCAAGGAACGATTTTTGGCGAAGTAGGGCAACTGACCAGATAATGTTCAATTCAACATTTCCTTGGCGTTGCTGCAACGGAAACCTTTTTGACCCAAACTGTCATGACAGTTTACTAGGCTTTACTTAAGAGGGAAGAAAAGAGCTTGTCAGTTAATAGTTAACAGACATTCAACAAACAATATAATCCTGTTTTGCCTCCTGTCACTCGATTCATGTCCACCGCAAGTAAACCGTAACACATTTTAATTAATACACTTTATTCTAGAATGGACTCTCCAAGATCGGTGTAAGCAAGGAATCGATCAGCGAATTTTTTGTAGGAAAATGATTTCACGTAAAATTACGCCTCCTCAGTCCTTATTCAAATGGAATAATAAAACTCCGAGAAAGGGGCGTATTAAGGTGTTGAAAGACTGTTTCTGAAAATTTTCATTACTAAGTTCTCTTTGGTATTTGAGTTTATAGTGAAGTTTCCTATTCTAACAAGTCATGTAGGCCTCTATTTTTGTAAGACACGGTAAGCCTGTAGTCGCAGTAGATCTCGGTAAACACGCGGTTGAGTAGGTCTCGATAGGCCTACATTTTTTGCTAGACCTCACGAATCCTCCGCTCTTAAGTCTTCAATGTGACAGTTTATAGTAAGTTGTGTGATTGAACGCTTTCAAGTAAATGGGTAAATGTCCTGGAAAACGCGATGCTGTTGTTAAAGCAAGACTAATTTTTTTCAGACGAAGCTTATTTGATCGGCGGAATGCAGAGACGTTACGGTAAGTGGTGAAAAGATAAAACAAAACACGTGTAATCCGTATGCACGGTGATGAATTTTTGTTAAACACCCGAATCGAAACGCGAACTCTGGTGGGTTTTCTTGCATTCAGGCGTTCCACGCCATGGTTACTTGGTAACTTAACTACAATTTGCTGCTTACTAAGAGTAAGGGCAGATTTCAAAACCTTTGAATACATGTATTGTTTTTATTATCACTTTGCCTGATGGATATTAGTGCTCTATTGGATTACAGGAATATACACAGATGCGCTTTTAGTTTTGTGTTCTTTCACGCCAAAGTTGATAATTTCAATGGATTATGCGGTTTGTGTTTCCCAGGAAACAATAAATATTAGTTTCAATTAAAGTAGAAACTTACACGTTTTAAATAGTCAAAATTTGTTTGCGCACGTTTCAGCAAGTTCGAGCTATGTTGCTTTAAGTATGAGGCTTTCTTAAGGATATCTTTAGTTTGCACAAGTGAAGAAAGCATATCAACACTAAACAAACCTTCACAAAACTATACATGTTGTATTTTGAGACGTTTCGGATTATTCTTCAACCGTTTAACGCCCATCGCCAGCCGCTAGAGATAGAGAGATGTTCAAACCATCTACGGATTTGGAAAGTCTTATAGTTTCGATTAAAAAGATTATTTGATTTGGGTTTGGGGTTTTCTGTTGGTGACGTCACAATGAGTGCATATTTTTGCATCTTTGGCCAACTTTACCTGACCCTGGGCGCCAATCCAATGAGCCATTTTTTGGCTCAAAATTGTTTTGGAAATCGTTTCGAAGTTTGGAATCGACTTCCTAGCGTTTCTGGTGCCAAATTTATGGCAAAACGACCCCAATTTTTTCAAGAATTCCCTAGGGGATTAGTGGGGATTTCCCTATATGGTTTCAGATTATTTTGCCATAATTTGTGAACCAGAAACGCTACAAAGTCCATCAAACCCTCTAAAGACTCGTATTGTAGCCTAGAATCCCAAACAATTTGAGCCACGAAATCGGTTCGATTGGTCGACTTGCAGGGGATGATGACCCCATCCAAATGTGCAGAAACATGCATAAACATCCTCTTATTTTGGAAACATCAACAAAAAAACAACATCTCAAGCTTAAGTTTTTTTCGGTCTAAACTACAAGACTTCACGAGTCTTTAGACGGCTTGAACAGCTCTCTAGCATATTCTGGCGGCGAGTTATAGCCATGTATGATATGGGTGTAATGCACCCCAGCTTAGCGTTTGTGGGGGAAGTAATTTTGACCAATTTTTGGGAAGTAATTTGACCAATTTTTTTGCCCCCGATCGCGTTCACAGAAAACAAAAATATGTCTCTGCAGCCCGGCTTGGAGCTGTGACTCCATTTGAATCGTCAGGCTGTGGAACTCGATTTGACTCGTCAGGTTGTGGAACTCGGTTTGACTCGTCAGGTTGAGGGGTTGAATCCCGGTTGAGGTAACGGCTGGATTTGGCTCGTCCGGCTGTGAAGTAGCGGCACGAGTCAACAACTGACTTCTCAAATGGTTAAACATTCTGTCTACATATTCGTTCGTTGCACAGTGTTCATCCAAAGTTGGGAAGCCTAAATTCACAATTTGCCTCGTGTTCATATTTAAATCTTCTTGCGCACTTCCATTTATACAACTACATGTTTTTCAATTGAAACTTTCCATCTGCTTATTCCTTTGTTACGTTATCGGGATGTGCAGGGCAACTGCAGAGTAAACATAAGCCCGTCTAAGCATGTGCTGAGATGACATCAAGTTTTTTGTTGCTACTCCAGTTGAACTAGACCAGCGTGGCTATTCACTACGTGTACTGAGCCATGAGCACGCTGTTGATCTCAGCAGTGATGTTTAGTGCTAGAGGCCACGATAATGTCACGACGATAAGCATCCAATAATCAGGAATCAATCAATGATTATCTGCTATTTTTAGGCGAATGGTGTTAACATCGGCTTATTTTTTCCTATCTAATCCCAGTCAGGCTATGGTAAATAGCAAATGCACCATTCCTTTAATAAAGTGGTTTTCAACCTTTTTCATGCAGCAACCCATTTTGCAACCAAATTTAAGCTAACGACCCCCTTCCGAAAATATCCAGTCAGTCATATGAACTGCAGTTGCGTTTGCACAATAGAAAATCACAATGACTAAAAACTAACGCACGATATCACTATGTTTAACAAAGATTTATTTATTAAATTCATGCACATAACAGCATCAGTGAGAGAGACCCGTAACTCAAAATAAGTAATCGAAATTACACCCAAGGTTTCAAGACCAGCAATGATGACTTTTTGGAAGACGCAAATGTCAGAAGATTGTCTCATATGGACAAAAAAACAATTGTGGAAAAGGATAGAAGAAAAAAATCGCATTGGAAAGGTAGTTGAACTGAAAAAAAAACAAGATGAAACACAGAATTGAAGAGTGCTCGAGGTAACTGACCTTGAAACAAACNAAACAAAACATTTTCCAAATTTGACAGAGGCTGCAAAATTTGTAACAAATGTTACACCTATTTTACGTACTAAAGCGGAANAGTTTGTAATTTGAATGGGAAATAAATGAAAATTAATGTAATTAATAGATACCTACGTTTATCAATTTTTCTTGAGGTTGCTAAATTTAGTTAAATAAAATTTAACCATATAGTAAAAGAGTAAAAAAATATGGTAACTGTAAAATACTTGAAACAACTAGCAAAAAGAAATAATATTGAAAACTATTCAAATCTCCGAAAAGAAGCTTTGCAAACACTTTTGAGGGAACGCTTTCCAATAGTCGTCTTGAAGTATTGAAGAAATTCAAAGACCAAATCAAGTAGAATTTATCAGAGGATTGAACGAAATGCAGAACAATTGTTTACAGACAGGTCGAGCGAGGAAACGGTGGCCCGTTGCCGAGCGTGCACGATGGCGGCTCCGAAAACAGTCTGCTGGATAGTGTAAATCCAGAAATAAAGGTTCAGACGTTTCAACCAACGCAATACGTTCCACCACCGCAACCAAAGAAAGAAGGCTTAACGCAAAAACTTGGTAAAGAACTTGGAAAACAGGGAAAATGCGGTAACTGGCTGTTGCGATATGTTCCAGAACATATCAAAAAGTCAATCAATAATGCTTGGGAAACCTTCAAGAAAAAAGTCATGAACCTGTACCCCAAAAAAATTAAATTTAGAAGAAAGCAAAAAATCTGCTTTGAAAGGTTTTTGCAACACAACACACCATTACAGCATCAAAACCCTTTGACACCAAGGTATTTTTGGTGGCTGTTAAAGAAAAAGCTCTGGAAAAATTCAAACCACAGACAAAGGTCAGAATGTTCTGAGAGCAAGAATGGAAAACGCCATTCCTGCGGCTATCGACAAAACCATTGTCAAAGTGCGAAATTTTCAGTCAAAAACAGAAATTTTTCTCGAGTCTACAAACTTGGATGGGTTGTGGAATGAAATGTGTGAACAAATTCTTGAAAACTGGGCAACGTTTCAAATGAATTGGTCTGGATGGGCTTTTCATTCGATTGTGTCACTTGAAATTCACACGGTGAAATATAAACCTTAGAGAGGAAGTTCATGGATTCCGCTGCCAAAGTTTCTCGCAGACAAAAAGGGTTTGATAAATATGAAACATTCTGATAATCAATGTTTTGAATACTGTGTTACCCGAGCATTACACCTTCTTAGTCATAATAATGAAACATTAACAAAATTTTTGAAAAAACAATCAGAAACTTCGATAAAATTGAATTTCCTGTTAGTTTCAAAGATATTGATAAATTCGAGATACAGAATCCTGAAATTGCAGTAAATCGTCTGGGCTATTTATCATTTGATTCAAGTACTTTTGAAAAATATTATATTTTTCCTTTGAGAATTTCCGTGTTAAACATAAAAACAACTCAAAATTATGTCATGCTTTGGGAATTTTCCACTCCAACGAAAAAGATTCTGTCATGACACCTTTTACAAACATAGGTTTTCAACTGAAAACAAACTTGAGATACTTGTGAAAGTGGTATTAAATTAAATCAAGAAATGTATGGCAAACCAAACAATGTTGAAGTAGAGTGGTGTTTAACCCCAAAAAAGCGAAAGTCATGATTAGAAAGATTGTCAAAAACTAAGCCAGAAAAAGTCAAATTTTTTTTACTCTGAAGCCGAGATTTTTCGGTGGAAAAATCGGGAGCGACACAAAAGGTAGTGGGGGTTCTGGGGATGCTGGGATTCTCAGGACACTGGGAGCTCTGACGAAAATTTTGAGGACCATTTTGAAGTACAATTTGAAAAGTTGCTAAAACGGTTGTCCGCTCAGGATATGTCTAAATTAATCGAAGAATGGTTTAGCGTGACGGATGTGGGTGGAACAAACGAAACGTAAATACGGAAGTGTAAATACGAAGCATAAATAGAAGTGAATAGAAGTGGAAAACATGTATTATAAGGTATAAATTAGGTAGCAGATAGATAATATATGTCTTTGGCTTAAAAGCTATTTTATATTTTTGAGGATATGCAGAGAGAACAAAATCTGAGAGAGATATTTTAAAACTTGTGGAATAGTTGTGAAATAATTTTGGAATGATTATGGAACAATTGTGGAATAATTTTTTGTGTTGGTCAGGCAAATTGTGAGCAAACCGTATTTTTTGGTTTTCCGATACTGTGTAGTTTTTCTCAGGATATGTCCCCATATGTCTCTCAAAGATGGAAAATAGCTTTCAAGCCAAAACAAACAAGCCAAGACCAGCAACAAGAGGCCATTCACAGAACACTGGAAACGAAGGGTGCAAAAATTTTAACAAATAAGTACTACAACCAACACCATATGTCTACAACAGGGATTGGGAACCTATGGCTTGCGAGCCAGAAGTGGCTCTTTTGATGACGGCATCTGGCTCGCTTGATATTTTCTTAACACGATTGTTACGGATGAAACTTTTTCTGTAATTTTCCTACAAATCCATCAGCAACACCATGCAGCACCAGAAGTCGCATTAACAGTAAGAAGCATGTTATTAAAGAGAAAATTCAGACATTTGCCATTGTTTAAAATTGTTGATTTTGCTTAAAAATGCACACATTAGTTAAGATAGTTGTATTAAGTGTTGAAAAATGTCATATGTCTCTCACGGAAATACAATTAAAAATATGTAGGTTTAGTGGCTCCTTTAACCAAAAAGATTCCCGAACCCTGGTCTACGTCAACACTAACAACAATGTACGAAACATGTATCAACATAAGAACTGAGCATCAGCCAGATATTTGACATAATAATCTGCGTATTGAAGAGGTATAAAGGGGTGGAAAAATTGTCTACATTAATCTCGGGTTGCTGTTCCTGTATCAGAAGTGTCTCTTTAATTAATAATTCGCGGTAGTTAAAAGCAGAAGCCAAGATTTCGGGATTTTTAAAGTCCATAAAGTGACGTGGATATGTGTATAAATGTTTGATTACATCGGTAGTTTGGTGGTTCGATTTAAAGGATTGTGTTCATACAGGCGAAATTTCAAATTTCCAATATAAGAATGGCCACACGAACATTTAAGTTTATATACCACAGTGCATCATTCCAGATGTGCTTGCTTGTCCTTGTACTTAAATTGATCTCCAATCGTACGTGTTTTATAAATGAAAGACAGATAAGCAAGTTCTTTCAAATATTTTCT
>JGI24021J15306_10010057_pt1 | contig 11712 bp, 7 predicted proteins | sample Ectturendosymbi1_FD_15306 | JGI IMG/M metagenome (IMG submission 15306)
CGGCAAAACAATCGAAACTTTAAAAAGAACAGTTTTTTCTCATTGATATGTTCAGACCCTAGCCCCGGGGGTCTGCAACATATGCGTACGCCACACATTTACCGCATTTCTCGACGCCACTTGCGCCTCCAACGAACGCCGACATGCTGCCGGATTTTCTGAACATCATTACCGACGATATGCGTTAAGAATACTGCCCAAAACTTACGAGGGTCCGGTTCGTATTCTTATAATAAATCAGAGATCCTATTATTTAACATTTTATCGCTAACTATCTGGCTAGCAGCTAAGTCTTATACCAAACCACTATCTGCAGTTATGCGAAGCATTATTAATCTGCTTTTGTTCACGCCTTACTAGATGTTGCGTCGGTTGCGATCAACCAGCAGTTACCTTACGGAACGGTACACGCAATTCGCAATCATATCTTCTTGCAATAAATATTACTGAAGGTTAAATCTGTGTTTCTACGCTCCATTCGCGTGAGTAATAGGGGTTAAGTCTTATTGAAAAAAATAAGATATGGTTTCGGGATAAGAAGTGTTTGGTAGATTTAACTGTAAACCCATATCTCGCTACTACACCGATGCGTAAACACAATAGATATAAGTCACAGTAGGCTACATAAGCTCAACGCCGTTTAGCAACACAGGCAACGATTTAGTCAGAGGGCGAGCGTCAACAAACTGACTGATACAGGCAAACACTGCAGCCTATATGATCAACTACCAGGAAATGTGCAAATGCACATTTCCGTTGACAAATGACTTATAACGTCAACAAGAATCTTTTATAAAAAATAGCAGTGCTTCACTGGACTGCATTAGCATTAGTGAATTATGCAGTGCAATAAATGGTACAGTTGCTACTGTTCATGAAAACTGCACTTCACAGCATGAATTGAAATATTAAAAGCAACATATGAAATTCATTGCATGAAACAAACGGAAAATATGAAAACCTAAACAATATGAAATCACAGCTACATTACTGCGACACAACATATTACAGCTTTAATTATGTGGTTAATTCTGTTCATGAATACTTCGAGGTAACATATTCACACTTGCAAATCTCACAACATCAAGCAAGTTTGAGACACCAAAACTTCACAGTATCATATCACAGCTACATCACATTAGTACCACAAAGCATTTTGCAGCTACAGCTTTATTTTGGTTGTACACTTTACAGCATCAACAATTCAAGGTCTACCAAAATTAGGGTTGGTTGGAATGGTGGGTTACCACTACATGTTCCTAATTTGAAATGTTTCTAACTCTACTCAAATTTGAATGAGGTTGTTTAAATTAAACCAAATTTAATTTGAGCTGTTGTAATTAGCCCAAATATTTACAATATAGGTAAGTCTGAATGAAACTCTTCCAATTTTCCCAGATGGTTCCAATTGTACTCAAGTGTGAACAAAGCTGTTTCAACTTCCAAATATGATTGAGGCTGTTGGAATTTTCCCAAATGTTTCTAATTGTATGCAAATTTAAATGAAGTGGTTGTGTATTACGCAAATTGGGATGAAGCTGTTTGAAGCTCCCCCAAAATGAATAAAGCTGTTTGAAGTTACCCAAAATTGAATGAAGATGTTCCACTTGGCCCAAATTTGAATGGAGCTATTGCTATTTGGCCAGAGTTGATTTAGTCTGTTGGAATTTAACCAAATTTTTCCAATTATGGAAACATTTCTAACTTCACCCAAATTTGAATGAAGTTGTCTCAATTTGCTCAAATTTCATTGAGTTTGTTAAAATTTAACCAAATGATTCTAATTATATCTAAATTTGAATGAAGCTCTTATAATTCACCCAGACATTTCCAAATGTACTAAAATTGCAATGGAGCTCTGCAATATAGCCCAGCTTTGAACGAGACTATTTGAAGTTGTCCACAATTGAATGAAGCTGTGGCAAATTGTCAAAATTTGATTTGACTGATGGACTTCACTCAAGTGTTTCCAATTTATCTAAATGCTTTTACTTTCATCCAAATTTGAATGAAGCTTTTCTCATTTGTTCAGATTTAATTGAAGCTGTTTGACCATACCCAAATGCTCCTAATTTACTCAAATGTTTTTAATTTTACCCAAAACTTCAATGAATGTTTTAATTGGCCTAAATTTGAGGAAGGCTGTTGAAATTACCACATGATTCCAGTTCACTCAAGGGCAGTGACGTAACGAGGGGGGCAAGGGGGGACATCTGCCCCCAGGCGCAGCACTTTGGGGGCGCCAAATTGACGTCGGAATGTTACGTACTAATTACGAAATATCAAATGTCAGCGGATGCTAATAATTACAATTTGCAAAATGTCGAATGTCATTGCGAAAGCTCATCAAGATCACCAAGGTTCGCAAAGCGAGCAATTATGAACCAAAGTGATGTTTCAAGGCGGAGTTTCTGTCTCTAGGCGCCCGCTTGTGGTTGTGGTTTGACTCACGGCTGCGTCACAACGCTTTCAGAAAGCCAGGTTTGCGAACATTCCGACTTCCCTATCATTTTATATTTGCGTCACAATGAGGCGGGAATCCAGCTTTCGCAGTGCATGCAGAGTGCTATATTGCGCATGCTTTTGGAGCAGCACTAAAACTTATACAATGTTGTTGCCAGGGATGTTGAGAGGGGGTATGAACGAGGCGACAGCCCCGGACATCCAAGGCAGTGGGCCATCCAAAGAGTGAAACTACAAAAAGTGCACTCATCAAAAGCTTGTAACTACACCAGGGGTGCAAAATTTTCTGTGAATGTTAGTAGCGCGCAACAATTTTTAGTAGCGCACGCAGACAAGCTTTACCATACAGAATTCATATGCATGAAATATAAACGGTGAAAAAACGTTCGTGCACTCCACGTTTTTGGTCGCGTGGCGCGAGTGCGCGATCGCATTTTTGACCCCTGAACTAGACGCTTCTTATTGGCTACTGAAACGTGCTCCATGAATCTGATGGGAACTTGCCTGAGGGAGCATGCAAATATATGTTAAGTGACCTTAGAGAGAGATGAAGCACTGTCATCGTTACCTTCATCTGTTTGTTACTGAACAAAGCATCCTTAGCAATTTGTTGATAGTTCAGAAAAATATAAAAGGCGGCAATGCATCAAATTGAATGGTTGTACTACTTTTTTCAGATACTATTTCTAAGAGAAACAATAGACAACTCTATCTCCTAACATGACATAATTGCTATCTTCTTTTGGTGGGCCTATCTGATACGTATTGCATGAATAAATGCAATATCTAATTCCTCAATGCATCGCTTACCCATGAGCGGAAGAAATTTGCTTGAAAACAGATGTCTCACGCCCGCGGAATAAAACAAATTATTAAAAACCTAACACATTAAAAAAAATACTCTTTGAATTCATTTCAATTCAATTTCTCAAAACTTGTTTATTTGTCAAAACTACTTTTGCTTATTTCAAATGCCTGTATTTTTCACATTCCTCACTACTAGAATTTGGTGGAGGGCATGCAATCAAGCAGTTGCCCCGAGAACCACCAGACAGACCTATCTGCATGCCCCTGGTTGTTACGACTACAGATCTGATGTTTAGGAAAATTTTTGAGCTTTTATGGTTTGACAAACTTCATGTTGAAATGGATTTGGCGTGGTTCTGAAGGAAATTATGATGATTTTTTGTGGGATATTTAAGTAAATACTGCATACTTTTGCAAAATTCCAATTGCAGCTGTATAACAACTTTGAGTATATTAGTTATTGTGAACTTTTCAGTTACTGCTACATGTGCTTTATATCACTTTGGCCTAGAAACTGAGCATTTCCATGGACATGATTGTCAAAATTCAGGTCACACAATTGCCATCCTGGAACCAGGCGAGTAGGCAGAAATTTTGATAGGGGGGGGGCAAACAACAATCAAGTCTCAACATTTAAATATATAGCACAATGCCACTTGTTTCAAAGCATCATCCATAAAATGTGACTTTTTCTGGTGCTTCTTTTTCTGAACACTTCTATTCAGATTTAAGCCGGCAAATAGAAAGTCTGCTTTCCTTGAATTGACAAGCTTTAAAAGTTTATTTTTAGTAAATTTCCAAGTGTCTGCTTCGAATGAAAGCCACCGTTTTCTCGTAAAACTTTATTGCGAAAGCGTTTGTGAAGATCTTGATGCTATACTCGTAAGTGCAAGGTCTGCTGTATGCTGTTTTCAGCCATTATTGCAGTTGAGCAAGGAGCTCATCGTGGCCGTCATTGTGATTGCGCTTTTTATATTTACTTGTCGTCGCAGCTTGACACAACGGTTGGTTAGTTAATCTAGCCCAGTGGTTTCCAAAGTATGAATCAATACCCAAAGAAGGGTGGAGAAGGGTAAAAAAATGGGTCGCGCAGAGGCGATCCAAACCGGAGCTATAAATTTTCAACTTTACCCCTGATTGTCTGCCTGTAGCATAAATACTTGAGAAAAGAGTAGATTGCTGACATTACAAACGAGCTTAGCAACTTGCTGCCAAAAATAACCACACTTCCAGTATTTTTTTCATACGTTGTTTGAGGTTTGGGTTGCCAGGTGTTAACCAAACTCAGATTTGGGTCGCGCTCAAAAAAGTTTGGGAAGTAAGCGGTTGAAGTCTTTTTTTAAATCCGTTAGTGTTTAAATAAAAAAATCTAATCGACTAGGAAAAATTCAATTTAGTTGAACATTGGTCACATGCGCTTTATCGAGAAATCGAGAAAACAGATTCCAAGCTACCTGTAAGTAAATGGCAGTGTCAGTGGCCTTAACACTTACAAAATAAAAAGCATCTTTCTACTTTCGTTAGATTGTTCTGCTGACTCTTCGCGTTGCAGCTGAATGCTTCCAAATTTACTGTAGGATAGGGTGGCAATTAGCATCAGGAGAATGTTGAAACACTTTCAGACTATGTACAGATCGGATTCTGATTACTTGACAAAACTGTTTTTCACTCGTCGGCAAGGTAATGGGAGATCATTGATGAAACCGTTAAGGCTCCACATATTTGTGATTGAACAGTCACAGTAGGTCTATATGCCATCACAACTAAGTTTCTAGAATAATCGCTGTTGTTGCTAAACAGTGTCCATGGCCTAATGGCTTAGCAAAAAAAGCCTTGAAACTGAATTGCTTCTTAGCCAAGGCCTGAGCTTCAAGGCATACAAGATATCACCACCATATTAATGCATTTAGTTGTAAAACTGTACAAAAATCTACGATGTTCATTTAAAGCTACGGCTGATACTGCAGTCAAGGGAAAAATATACAGCATTTTCAGCATGCCAGAGTTTTCAGCGAATAATTTTTGCGATGGTCTTGAAACAAAATTTGCATCACCATCAGATGGGAAACAGGAAACAGCACGCTGGTGCGCCAGAAACAGCTGCGAAAAGCGTTAGGTTAATCCTTTTACTTTCGGTTAGTGATTACAAGCGCGTAGATAAAAGTTTGTATTTCATTATCTCCACTTCGACACGTGGTTAAGCCCCAGGTGAAGGCCAGGCATGGCATGAATTCTCCAGCATTTACACTACACACAATGCTTGATTAATCATGGGGAATTGATGAGCCCTACTGCTTTGATCAGGTTCGACTAAGAGTTGAAGCAGAATAGACAGTTTCGTTGATTTGCACTGACGCATTTCTTTGGCTTACACCTCAAAAGCTTGATTAACCTGAAAATTGCTGGTGCTACTTTCGGAATTGGGGGGCAATTGCCCGCATTGCCACCCCTGGCTACGCGCCTGCCTGGAACTTCGCACGGAGTGTCACTGGCCTCAGATATTTCTTAGATTAGTGGATGTGACACATTTCATTATTGCAGTTTTTTCAAGGAACAATCGACAAATTTACAGAAAAGGCAAAAAAATTTTTTTTGAAGTTAGATAATTACAGGTAAAACATTAAATCTCAGCATTTCTTTTATTTTCTGTCAACTTTTCAGAGTGCTGTATCCAAGAAAATGCTTCGGGATTTTGCCATCTTATATTTGTCTAGCAGTTTTGTACAAAATCATTTGCCTTCAGTTTTTCATAAGCATTCTTCTGTCTGTTCCTCTCTTTTATGTATTCCTGACTCTTGAGTCTCCCTCAGTCAGTCCTTTATGATGTTTTATTACTTAAAACTCTGAGAGTACATGCTCCAGAAAGCCCCTAGTCCCTACAGCTCGCATCAGCGGTGATTGTAACCAGACCAGACCAGGGAGTGGAACAAGCGGGTGCGCTGGATTCGGCATCTTCAAACGGCTCTGACAAACCCGTGGTTTAGAAAACATGGCGCAACTCTGGCCAATTTTATCCTATGTTATCAGAAGATTTTTGTGCCCAAAAATTTGTCATTAAAAATTCATGCATATTTATACAGTTGATCAGGGAACTTTTTGGTTGTTTTTTGCATTTTATTTCACTAGCTGCTACAATTCGAGAATACATTACCGCAATCTGGAGTGTCGTAATAAGACAGTTTGAATGTTCAATCGTGACCAAGATTTCAGAGGGAATAGCCTCACGCGAAACTATTAGATTTACGGTAGTTACGGTAGTCAGTGATTTCCAAGATTGAAAAGTTCTGACGCCAATTCTGTGACGTCACAATCATAGGAAGTTTACAGACAACTATATGCAGGCCATTGCAGAGTCCGAGTTAGCTTTCGACGCCCCTTAACTCCCAACTCATTCTTCGCATCTATGCTGCCATGAACGGGCTGGGGGGGGGCGCCAAAGCTGAGTTTGCCCCCGGGCGCGGGGAAACCCTAGGTACGCCACTGCTCAAGGACAGCGTCTATTTTGCCATCATAGGCAAAAAATAAAGGCAAAATAGTTTTATGTTATTTTGCTGTTTTGGCCATTACTTTGCCGTTGATTTGGCCATTATTTTGCCTTAGTTGGGAAAATAGGCACTACCTCACTTATATATGAATGTAGGAAGGTTGTACGACGCGTTGATGAGATCACACTGGTTTAGCACATGAGCAGTTACACTGTTCGTACGTTTTTGTGAGCCTGTTCTAGATGGTGCCTATTCTAGAAGTAAAAAAGGGGGGACACTGCGGGGCCAAGGAAAAAGTAGGGGCCAACGTAAATCTCTATCTTTCATGGTGATTTTTAGTTGTTATTTTGAAGATTAAGTTGCTATGATTAACCCTATCAAACCCAACATATTTAAGCTTGTGAATATCGTTGTATATGAACTATCCGCTATAGACACCGAAATGCCAATATAGATGCAATCACACACGTGTACTGCTATGTCGAATATTTTCTGCTAACCATGCAACTTCCACAGCACTGCACATATCAAACGAAACACCATTTTCAGTACACAATTGTGCCGACCTTACATGAACGAAAATAGTTCCACGAAAGTGAATACAATTCACATGAAAGCGAAATGGTTCCAACTACGATCTTGACACAGAGACAAATAGGCTGTTGATAGCCAACTAATTTCATCAAAATATTCTTGCTGCAAAGCACATTAAAAAGAAACCATATGCCAACAGATTGGTAACTACTGACTTGTCTTTTTTATGGTAGCTTACGGACATTTTGTGATTGTGGTGTAACCATAACAATGTTATGCAACTACTATTACGAGTGTTATGCCCATCTGCAGCGTAGATAAGGTGAGGACCATTCAATGCAGTATGCAGTTAACAGCAGCGAGGTTTCGACACCAGTTGCACCTAAGTAGCATAGCAGCGCCGCAGTTACATCAGCGTTTGGAGGCGTGTACCTAGAGCAAGATGTGACAGCAGGCGTAAAACTTATTTTGCAGAATATTCCCAGCAAAGTAATTCATTTTAATATTCAAATTGACTTTTCCTCTGACTGATGCTCAAAAGCTGACTTTTCAACCGTGCGTTGATTTGTTACTGTCTTGTCATAAGTGAAACACCCACTAACTCTGAACATAAAAAGATTCAAACAAACAGACAATGAGCAGTATAATTCTCACACGGATCCCTGCACAGTCTACGTTAGAATTTTATATCATCATCACCTCAATGTAACTTAATCCTTCCATTATCATGTCGACTATCAAATTCATCAACGAACTCATCTAAATCTGTATTTCAGGTCGCACCTTTCAAAAGTAGATCTATGTTACCCAATCGTTCACTGGTCATGGAACTTCTGTAAAATATTTTCACTTATTTCATTTTTGAAAAACTTCTCTCGCATGAAGCCCTGGTAACGGGAAGAGTTACAGTTCCAGTAACAATCAAACGCACCTTCTTAAGTAGCTAAAAATGAACAAAATTGTTCGAGCGATATGGGCAGCTTCGACTTCTTCCGAAGCAAATTCTTTGCCAAATAAGTTATTTCATGTTTTAAATCATTTTCACTAAATGAATGTGATTTGCGAATTCTTTCGAGTGTTTTTCTAATAGGAATGATTGACCTCCGGGGCAAAGAGCTGAAATACGCGAAAGAATTGTTTCTGAATATCTGTACAAAATTCTGTCAGAACATGTGGGTAGAGTTGAAACTGTAGTCACGGACCACTTACGCAAAGTGTTTCGAAACCGAATGCACAAGACAGCAGAAGGTAATACTGCAGTCAGGATAAATTCGGATAAATTAACTGAAACCAATGCTTAATGCTTTCACAAACCTTTTGCTACTGGCAGGGCCGGTTTTAAGCCGATTTGACCGATTTCTTCTAACCGGGCCCAGCGCCAAATGGGGCCTCGCGCTACGCCTAATAACCACCACAAATTTGCACTTTGTATCAAAGCTGATTGTGTCAATAGTGCCAGCGCGGGGTCCAGTGTTTTTCAAGGTGTTTTGAGAGACCAAAAGGGTTCTTAAATTATTCCAACGGTCTCTCAAAATCAAACTACACGAAAACCTTACTTATAATCATCTCAGTATTCAGATAAAGCAGTTGCGATCTCTCAAAATGTCTTTGCAGTCAGCAAGGTCAAACTAAAAAAAAACCTGGCGGGGCTCACAGCATTTTATAAGCGTGGAATCTATTGCCAATGAAAATCTAAGTAAACTGCGTGGGTGCCCTCATCAAAGTTCTTTAGTAAGAATGGTCATATATTTCAGTATTGTTTAGCCAAGTTTTATNCACAGCACCTCGTGAAGGCAAGGCAGAGATGGTTAGGCTTTGAAGCTATTTTGTTTCATTTATCAAAGCGTTTCTTATTTGGCAGATCAAGTTTCAATAGTTGCTACAAAATACAGTTCGATAGTTGTTGATGTTTGAATAGTTACAACTACTTGTATTCTGAAGGTAAAGTTTAGGTTTAGTTCGTAGTTGCAAATGCGTGCTGCTTAGTCAGTCTCTCAATAGCGTTGTCCATTTTCCTTCTAGTAGACAGGGCCCGGTTTAGCTGATGCGAGGCCTTAGACTGTTCCACTTGTCAAGCCCCCTCTCCCACTGCTACGGGTTCCGTTAAATGGAAAAATGTAAAGCCAAAAATTGCGATATTGACATTCTGAAAGTACGGTCAATAAACAATTCAAATTATCACCAGAGAGTGCTTCACGATCACTGCGCTTGTTGCTACCTTCGATGCACAAGCATTCAATGACATGAAATTGTTGAAATCGTACATGGCTGACGGGAACAGGATTATTAATTTCCACAGGCAAACCAACCGAAATATCATAGTTATTTGACCAAAAAACATGGCTTGCCTTTTTTATAAGTTTCACATCTGTTTTTTCGTATTTGTGATGAAAAAAACAAACACACTGCACGTATGTATGGCGGCATAAACACGTTAAAGCACAACGAATGAGGAGTACGTTGCGACTCGCTTACTACGACTGTAAAAATCTTACACACACAAGCAAAACATCTAAGTAAAACGCACCCAGATAGGGGCAAGTGCTAGGTTCATAATTCGCGTCTTTCTTACTTTTTCAGACTGCTAAGAATCGAACGCAACGAAAGAGTCGCACGAAAGGATGTGAGGTTTAAATCAAAACCGTCGTCAGAAAGTCTTGCGCAGGGCGACTTGACATCAATGTTCCCTCTAAGAAAATTTTGCACTGAGCAAATGTTTACTTTAGTGCCCACACAATTGCACAGCCATGTAGACACACAACCAGTGAAGCGTTTCAAGCGTTAAAAGGGCTATGCGGTATATAAAGATATTAAATTCCGAATGGTACAAGTACGCAAAAATGAGATTTCACTGCGCAAATGGTCTGGTGGTACTGCGCAACTGCGCTGTTCCGCACATTAGAGGGAGCACTGCTTGACATTCTGAAATTTTGATAAAATCTCCGCTGATTTATAGTGTTTCATATTTGTATTTGGAAGGGCTGAGCCCACCAATATACCCTCCCCATGTCGACGGGAATGCTTTAAACTTCCCTTATACTATCGTTATTGAAATACGTATTAAGAAATAGAAAGCTACAATCATCGAATCAAGCAAGGCTGAACATACAGCGCAGTAAACAATTAAAAAGTTTTTTTTCCTGGCCTTCTTCATAACAAATCATCTAGGAATTCATTAAAATGTGTTTACCCAAGTTCGCCACTGTTAGTACAAATGCTCAGGGTGGACAACCTCTCCTGGATCATTGCGGCCCTTTAATTCATTTTTAATTCTTTGAATCTTGAAAACGAAGCTTTCGCCTCAGAAGTTAGTGACAATCAAGCTAAGAAATAAGGGTCCGCGAGGTTAGATTAAATAGGAACCACTATCTAAGCAAGGAATCAGGCCCAAACGCGCTTTTGCCATTTTNTTGCTGTTTCACTATTCTTTGTCTCTTTGGGGTAGAGTTCTGTGGTTGCCAGTTGGCAAAGTGACTTTTGCTTGCTNTTCAAGCTCATCAAGATCTTCTCGGATCTGCTCAGCATGGGAGCAGAACAAACTTGCGCAAGTACAGTACATGCAACTGTTCCAATCAAGTTTCAAATGCTTTACAAGGCATTTATCATGAGATCGACAGAGAAATAAATTTCCGAATTTTTGAAGCAGCCAATTATATTCCTGATTTTCAAAGCAGCGCACGGGAGCTTTTCGTTGTTGTTATGCAAAAACAATATTGATGAGACACGTACACTGGTCCAACGCATCAACAACTATGTCAGTTGGTCACCATCCTACATGAGCGTTAAATTATTTGAGGAACAACGAAGATTTGTAAAAAGCATCAGACATTTGAAGAGATCGGATGAAAAAGTTTTACTTGCACCCAGAGCCGTATCAGCCGCACTCCATACTCCCCAATTGAGGGGGCTCACGCTGTGACAGGGGGCCCAAAATTCCAGTCCCGTCGCCACTTACACCCCAGAGAAAGCATCGATCCCCCAAATTGAGATATGAAGCACTAGAAATCAGTGAAGTTAGGGGGCCCTTTGAAAGAAAAGTGCTTATGTATTACGGTTACTTTGGGCCCCTTTAGAAGCAAGGTATTTACNCATTACAAACAACTGCTGTTGGGGGCCCTTNGAAAGCAAAGTAGCCNACTTGTACATTGCAGTTGTTGTTGNGTCCCTTTGAAAGCAAGGTAGACACATTGCAGTTGTAGAGGGGGCCCAAGGCAAGTGCCTCGCTTGCCTTCTCTTAAACACACCACTGTATATAACCCTGACAATGATCTTATATGAGAATATGAAACCGTTTGAACACGTTCTGCTTTATCTGATGTGCGCATGTAAACACGGTAATGTAAAGTTATCTTTATATTATTGAGCACATTGAAGTTGCTGATGAGTTTATCACTTCAAAAAACACAGATATCACGCGATTTTT
>JGI24021J15306_10010059_pt1 | contig 11712 bp, 9 predicted proteins | sample Ectturendosymbi1_FD_15306 | JGI IMG/M metagenome (IMG submission 15306)
AGAAAAATTTCATGAGAAAACTCACACGCTGTAAATTACGCAAACATTTTCGAGCGCCAAACATTGGTTTGTCACGGCTGCAAAACGTTGTCGTGGGGTTTGTGACAACTTTTTTGAAAGAGTCTACGAAAACAAAAACGGGTATGATAACAAAAAACGCTATGGTCATTTGTAGAAAAGACAAACATTGCCATTTGCGGTTCTAAAAAACGGTATTCATCGGTTCATGGAAAAAGGAAGTTGTGTAACCACCATCGGTTTAATCGGAATAACCCGAGTCAAGAGGCTCAAAGTATATAACATCGGGACGTCTACGCTTACAAAGATAGCGTCTACGTAAACCAATTGCTTACGTTGTGATCCTCATAAGAAAAAGGTGTCAGTGATGCTGAGGTATTCACTAAGCGACATTTCATTACCAAGGTAAACGACAAAAAATTTCTCGTGTTGACTTAAACGAAATGAAGTATGACCACACAGATTTGAAAAGTAAGTTCCAATGGCTTCTGCGCCACTGGGCTTTTTCCTTGCTTGCGCGCCTTCTCCGTGGAACGGGCATCGCTTGGAGACGACCGTTGCATCGGCGAAGCAACTTCGCGTCGATCTCTCTCAATTACCTTCGCGTTGCTCGTAAAAAAAACGCAGTCAGGAATGCGTTCCTGCAGTTGATCAGATTTTGCAAACAAAACTAGCAAAAAGCTGCAGACTCACAAATGGCCCCATTAAAAAAAATCTTGAACCGAGGTTTTAGAGTTGTCCGTATACAAAGGCCGGCAGTAAATTTTTAGAATTAGTAAAGGCTCATAAACAGAGCACAGTAAAAATGCTTTGGTATATTTTGTCAAAAGCCTTTACTCATTAATTTATGCCATGTATGAAAGCTAATGTTTTCAGACAGAATATAATGACGCATAGGCTGACATTCAAGTGATTTCATTGTTGAGACTCAACAAGCTTCTTTAAATCAAAACTTGTTGCACTTGTAGCTACACCATAAACAATATGTTCCAAACCTACTTTTCTCATATAGAGATCTTTCGAACTTTTTCACATGACGCGCATTCGTAAATACAAGCATTGCTTAAGTGCTATTCTTTGTAATGATAAAAACCTGATTAAAAAGGCAAAAACTTAAATAAAGGTAATGCTTCATCTTATTACGCAATACTACTACCAATCGAGGGCTTCTTCTCCGTCCTTTGAGCCAGTTCTTCAATCCACTGCTTGGCTGCGCCACACTCACAGGCCTCAGAAGAGGCCATAACCCATTTGTGCAAGCAGGACCGGAAGTGTCCGACACCGGCGCGGAGGTGATTAAGGAGGGTCAATCGAGGGCAAAAAACGGATGAAACACAAAACGTTCGTCCACTGTGTTCTTTACAAATCACAGTTTTTTGATACTGATACCTTAAATACACATTAAGAACAGCGGAGTTTAAATCACAAACGTCACAGATAGTGACGCAATGCTATTTAACACAAGTCAGGCTGGTTTCACTGTCACGGGTTCAAATAAAGGGCAATGCATTGGGCACTGCGTTAAGTTTAACTATTCCAAGTAAACTTTATTTAAGGCAGTGGTTCTCAAACTTTTTGTTGTTGTGTACCCCTTTCACTGCACTCAAAACCGTTGCGGATCCTTCGTTTTCTCAACGTTTTTTTCGAATATTGAGAAATCAGATTTGGCTGCTTGTTAGTGTGAGCACCTCAATCACCCTGGTAAGAAGCAAATTTCTGACTTCGGCCTTCCACGGTCACCATTATCATATGAAATGGTCAGTAGACACATACGCATGTCAGACTAAATTTGTGGTGCGATTAAGCTGAATAACGATCCAAATGGGTGGAATCAAAACTAGAGGATTTTTGTGATTGGATTTTAGTCTGCGGACCACCAGAAACACATTCATGGACCCCTACGGGCTTAATGGACCCCAGGTTAAGAATCCTTGATTTGAGGTTAATAATTTAGCTTGCAATAGCCACATCATCTAGAAATTTAGAGCTGCACAACAACGTATGTTTTCTGTTGAAAAGCTTCCTGTTTTTTTAATATTATCGATTGAACGTTTTTGATTGATTTATCCGAAAATGGCCTAAAAAGTTCTGAAGAAACATGGTTAGATTTCCACACAGGCGGTGAGTGGTTTTCAAAGAAATTCAGTACAAAAATTCAAAGTTTTCAACACACAAAATGGTCTTTTTTAACCTTCTGCAGTGGCATATTCAAAGCCTTGTGGGGTGGAGGACAGGTGCCTTCAGGTGCCCCTCTCCGTTGCGGTATTTCTAAAAATGCCTGCTAAACGTGTCGCTACGAGAGCAACGACTGCTACCCGTGCAGGATGTTCTAAACGGGATGGGTTAGGAAAAGCCCTGTTTGAAGCGCAGCAGCATTTCTGCCCCGATGGCGATCCAAAACTCAACATACTCCAGCTGAACACCCAGGGTCTCACCGCAGAAAACACCAACGTTATCGAGCAGCTAGCCTACAAGGACAAGGCATTCATCTTCGTCCCACAGGAGACCCACTGCACATGTGCAGACAAGCTGGTGATTCCCACTTTCTCACTACCTGGATCAGGAAGCACGGTCTGGCCACGTTTGTTCACGAGCGGCTGGAATGTTCACTGGTCGACCAGTCTCCAGAGCAATCAGAGACTGAGTGGATGTGCATAGACGTCGCAGGATGTAAGATCATTAACGTCTACAAACCTCCACGCTCGCGGCTAGCACCTATACGGCCATCCCGACATTTTCACATTCACACCCCAGTCTGTAATTGGTGATTTCAGCTGCCAACATGACAATTGGGCTACAGCAAAACATCTCCTAACGGTGAGAGCTTGAATCTCAGGGAAACAGCCAACACACTTGGACTGCTGTACGACGCAAAGAGGGTATCAGTTTCTCCTCTCACCGATGGAACGTGCATACCAACCGTGACCTGGCCTTCGTTGGTGACAACCAGGACAACCGAATGCTTGACAGACGTGTACTGGAAAAGTTCAAGCGGGAGCAACACGGACCATCTCTACCACTCAAAATTCCTGCCTTCAGCGATCCAGTTAAGCGTGGAAGTTTCGAAAGGTTGATTGGAAGCACTTTTGCCTTCTTACAGCCGAATACGTTGAGAGACTTCCACCTCCTGCACAATAAACATCGAGAGGACATATAAAGAAATTTGCAAAATTCTGCTGTTTACGGATAAACAATTGCATCCCACGTGGTCGTCGCAAGACCTATGTGCCATATTGGGACGAGTGCGAGACCCTCTATCGCTCCTTCCTCCGAGACCCAGTGGGGACTGATTCTGATAGAGCCGCTTCGTCCCTACCCTCACCACTCCAAGGAAAGGACAGGAGCGATGGGAAGAAGCTGTCAATTCCATCGACTTCTCGCACTCCAGACGCAAGGCGTGGAATATCATCAATAGACTTTCTGGCACGTCTGGACACTCCTGCTTGCACAAATTAGGTATAGTCCCTCTGTGGCCTGTGAGTGTGGCACAGAAGAACAAAGCGTCTTCAAATGTCCAATCCATCGACCTACCAATGGACTGCACGGCCTGACGGTTCTGGATGATGAAACTACAGTATTTGAATGGCTGTTCAACACCTGCGCCGATATCTAGTGCGGTCAAGCAATGGATTAAAAGAACTTTCTCAAACGACGAAAGAAGCCATCTTCAATTTTAAATCAGCTAAAGTGCTGAATAACCTTGTTTCATTTATATCAGCATATGCTACTGTCAACAGAAGTGATAACGCCAATTGAAAATTTTTGCCAAGAAACCAACAATACAAGTCTTAATGCAACAGCAACAACTACCTATAAAGGAAAGTATTCAAATATGTTTTAAAGTGCATCCCAATCACTTTCTGTGTACGACCAAATGAGGTGAGGTTGTTTACAATATTTGTAACTACACCAGGGTTTTTATAAAGATGTTTTAGAGACCCGATTCGGGTCCCTAGAATTGAAAATCAGATCCCTGGAATCAGAGAAAATTACCATCGGGTACCTAGAATCAGAGAAATCTGGTCCCTACAGGTCCATACCGGGTACCTAACATTTTTCTTAAAAAAAACACCTGAACTACATGTTTGAATTCTTTCTTTCGTTGCATTGGGCCCTAGATGGAACTTTGGTAAGGAAGTTGCTTTTGCGCTCTTGCACTTTTGCACATGCAGCTTTCGCAACCATACCATGCAGTTGCACAATAAAGACAAAGTTAATGTTTAAGCTGAGCTCTAGCGCGCTTAATAGACTGCGAAGCACGTCATGTACGTGGACTCTATCCGATCTCATTGCCATCGGTATATCCCAATTTAACAGATGGTGCAACTCTATTGATTAAGCTGCTTTGTTACAAGAAACTTTAATTTTTTTTTCATCAAAACAACTTGAAAAAATAGGCGCAAGAAGACGTCCACTAAATTAAACAAAGTTGCCTCTACAAAGCAAGTACTTATAAGAACTGAAAAAGGATTTTTCCACTGGTCGTTTTGCGGCAGTTATGTTCACAACGCTTGCAATCTGCAATACCTTTTTAAATGCACTGTGCACACGCATTGAACCATGAAAAACTGCAAAAACACATTCATTCATTTATGCCTACACTCGCTTTTCCTCGGGGGTAGTAGAGAGGGCAGAAAACCTAGGAAGCNTCAGAATGTTAATTGTTTTTCAGCAAACTCTGGTAGTTAATGTATTCACACCAAGACGGGACTAAGCAAGGTCGGAAGTATAATCTCAACACCTGGAACTTGGTCTACTTCTTGGCTGTTCTGCTGTGGATTCTGCCAAAAGGGCTTTACTCGCCAACAAATTTATATATGAGATCTCTCTATTCAGCCGACAAGTGACACAATCTTCACGGCTTTGCTAAAACACAAGCAAAACATACATATTTGTATTGAAACATATCAATTTCTCTTTTCTAAACATCTCCAAATTATTAAATTACAAACTTTTTTTACTTTTGTTGTACAAGAAAACTATTATCGTGTTTACAACACCTAACAATTTTACCATAGGAAATACTGCACAACGTTTTAACAACTTACCTATCATACATATTTTTACTTCATAAACATACAAGCAAGAGAAATGTGCAACGGATTTTCCCGAAAAGTTTTTTCCTTAATAAGTCTTTGCGATTTGTAAATAATGCCACTAGCATCTGCTCATGTAAAGACGTTTGCTATTACCTCATTACCATGCGTCCATTGTCGACTAAAGGAAGCTTTCTCGTTATTTATTAAAAGAGACATGTTCAAGTTTTTTTTGTAGTATCTCCACACACAAGCGACTTATCAACATTTTGTGCTCATCGCGACTTCATCTTTCCCTCATTTCTATCTTGGCTGAGGTTTTGGCGCTGCCAATGTTTGCACATTTTATTTAAGTGCCGTCAATCTTTTCTCTCTAAAATATTTCGGCAATTGTGAGTCTTGAATCGCTTAGCTGCACGAAACAGAAGTCTTTGCAGCACGCTTGACAGTGGACATGCCAATTTTAATCTGTCGCAGCAGTAATACAAATCATCATAACACGACTGCACGCGAAACCAGGCTGTGCACTCCTTCGTTCTGTGTATTTACAATGTAAAAGCACTCACTGTGATTTGATAGCACTAAAACGTATGGTCGATAAGAGGTTAAGGCTTTTACAACTAAAATTTTTGAAAATATGTTTTTTCTTGCGGATCGCTAGATACATTTGCGCAATTCATCGATACTTCACGAATAATCTTGTGATATACCCTATGTGAAAAACAAAACGAAACAAATATGCGTACGTCCACTTTCATAGGGTGCATTTGCCTGGAGATAAAAATACCAGAAGCCTCACTCTAAGCCATAAAATCTCGCAACACCTCAACTGTGGGCAGCTATGCACAACATATAGTAACCACAACACCGGAGGAAAAATTTAAGAGAACTGCAAGTCTCACTCCGAAATGAAATCGGAAAGGAGCGTATATTACAGTCTTTAACTTCATTGGCACATTTAGGACAAAATTAATGACAGCGAAAACAGAATATTTTCAACACAATGCGACTGGAATGATGAAAATATGGGAAAGCTGACGAACTTTATTCTATCCAGACGCGCTGTAACAAGTAAGGTCTTGGAAGTTCCATCGAAATTGTCTCAATGTTAACAAGAATAAAAAACAAGTAAACGATAAGAAAGTTTTAATAGTTAAACACACAAAAAATTCAATCTTTGGCAGAGCATCCGTGTCACATTTCGTGGAAGGTGTCACATTGAAAGTGTCACATTTCGTGGAAGTTCCTTTTGCCAGCTGAATTTTAAAAATGTTGTTCTACAAGAGACTTGAGTTGCATTGTTCATCTCAATTTCGAAGCAGGTGAATCTGGACAGTTTAATTTTTCCATCCTTCTGACTGCGGCTTTACCTCCACTATATCATTATAAGTTACTATTTCCATATCCCGCTCTGGAGGAAGTTCTTCCTGAACTGTACCGACTTCACATGCCTCTTCTTCATCAGATGTCCTTAAACAAACAAAACAAGCTTGTTGAGACGTCAACAAAATTTTACTATTTTTCCTTTTTTCTATTTAGATAAACAAAAAGAAAAATATACATTTGTCTTGATCTTTCTGATATCATGACTCTTGTCACTTTTTCATCAAAACAGGATTGATTGATTGTTTAATCGATTTCTTGTTTCATATGACTGAGTTAAAAAAGGACGTATGGTTAGCACTCAATTTTGAAACGTACAGCAATTCTGATGCAAAGAGTTTATTTTTACCTGCGTTCTTAACAAAATAATTGCATAAAAATTAGTGTTAGCATGTTGCCAAATACCAATTTCTACATAATCACGTTTTTTTGGGAGATTGAACCAATATATTTATCAAAACGTCTTTCCAAGTATTGTGATCATGATCAGGGTGATTCACAGTTGAAGTTTGGAATAAAATTTGTTTCTACAAAAGTAATTTAATCAACGGGTAAACAATAGTCAAAGTCGTAAGATAAGCTACAAGGTTATTATCCCTATTGTTTGTAACAAAGACATTATCGTCCTTGCAGTGCCTTTAAATCAACCACCAGCAACATTGTCCACCGAAAGGGATCTTTTATCAGCAAAGAATCAGACACTAAGATGTTACAGATAACATTGTGAGGATTTTAATTGTCAATAATGAAAATGTTTTCATGCACGAACTGCTTTACATTTTAGGTGGTGATCTGTGCTTGATTTCTTAAATTGTCCCCTTGCTAAAGAGCTGACGATGCCTACTTTGTAGGCGAAATATGTACTCCGTAACATCTTAATGTCTGATTCTGTGCCGAAAAAAGATTTCTTTCCATAGACAGTGCCATGGTTTGGGTGTCACTTGAGTCTCATCAACCATTCAAAGATCCAAATATTAGTCTAGTTGTTTACTTTTGAAAATGATTTTCAGCACGACTTGTTTGCATTTCAGATCAACAACTAAATTGCAGGCTGACATGTTTGATTGCACGCTTTCATGCTGTTGACAGTGTAGCTCAGACGAATGTAAAAATGTTGCTTTCTGTATCTTCTAACCTTGTGCTCAACATGGATTGTAATGGGATAGGATAAAATTATGACGCTTTGCGAATCCTACACGTATTTTCGTACTTTTGAGGCATATCCAAAAGACGTCCTATTCAACAGAATTTGCAATAAGGAATAACAGTTCCAAGCTCTCCTGAGTGGACTACGTTTAACGAATCTGGGAAGAAAGGGCAGACCACCAGCGCCTGTTGTGTTTTGCCTGTGTAATGTACAAGATATGTGCGCCATTTTCTGTCCCAAATGTTTGCTTTAAAAAAGCTCGCCTTTGTTACGCTTCTTGCAATTGAACAGATCTGTTTAAACTGCCGCAAACGAGTAAATATGTAGTTTTCAAAGTTCACAGCACATATATGACGTTACGTATAGTACCATGGAGATAAAGTAGGTGTTTCCAATGCTAGAAAAATCGTTGTTGAAGCTTAATAATGCTAGTCCACAACTTTTTCATCAAAAAGCTTACATTGTTTAACAACATCTTCATGTTATTTTTTAAAACACCCCAACAAAGTGAGCGCGTCGTCTATTTAACAAAGGATTTTAACTGGCTAAAACCGAAGAAATACGGAGTTTCCATCATCAAAATGACTTGGAAGAAGTAACAACGGCGTCAATACCACACATCATTACTGGACGTGCAAGCACTAAAGTACCTGTGCATTTTGACAATAAGCAAAATATTTTAATGACGCAAATTGCTTTATTCTTATTGCAATATACATGCTTACCGAGATAATGGTTCTGCTTGCCTCATCGTTTAAGAACGAAAGTTTAGGTGTTTCAATCTTTTCTTTCTTACCTGGAAAATTCATCAAAAGTTAATATTAATTGCCATCTGATGTTGTCAAGGAAACATGTGGCTCAATTACCCATTAAAATCAGTGCTACTTTTCTCTTAGAAAATCATATACGAGTTACTGTTGCAGTGATATTCCGTAAAAATCAAAGCGATGTTTTGGTCACTTGGTAACCTAAGTGGTTGCTATTGAGATTAAAACGCACTTGTATGGTTTTCTCATATTATATAGCACATCAAAAGAAATCAGATTTCAGTTCTTTGGTAGAGGCTTCTTAAGCAGTCAAGTAAAAAAATCATTTTCTCGCAATTATCTGCGACTAGGTACCGTTTATTGGAGGGAATGTACAATAACCAGGGAATTTCTGATTAAACACGTCGTCAATTTATAGACTGAAGGTTCCAATTTTATTACCAGTTCTTCATTCCATCTTCACGTTGTGGTGTCCTTTGATTGTTTCAAATAATATATTGTTTTGATAACATGACTTATTACTCTGCACGCAGTGATTACTTTAATTTATGTTTTTTTTTGCCGAAAAAATAAAGACAACTGCTTTCATTAAAATGTGTTTTTACCCGATTGACCACAATGAAATTCTCAGAAACTTTTAAGATCTTCGTAGCAGTTTTAGAAACGATTAGTTTCTAAGAAATACCTGCAAATCTTTTGTACATGAGACATGTTATTCAGGCTAGTTAAAAACACAATCATTTGAAAGTTGTCTTATCGAGATAAGCAGCCCACGTTGGGCCTTTTTGCCAAATAACGCTCGTTTGGAACAAGCACTTACTTTAGTTTTTTTATCCGCTAGTTTCCTGGAACTATTTTTCAAACCAGAAATGGTTTAAATTCCGAGTCATCAGCGCAATATAATCCAGCTACAGGAGTTTTGCACAAGTGGGACATAACTCAACAGAAAAAACAGTTTACAGCAAACAATTTTCTGAAAGATGATCTCTTTTGAAAAACGAGATAAAGAGTTTCAGTGGGTTAACCTGAAACCTGTGTATGACATATCATAACATGTTTCCTCAGTTTCACAGCATTGAGATTACAGGTTTTAGAAAATAGCTTTAAACTGCCAAACTGTTACTGGCAGCAGCTACACTTATAATTTTCTCAGGTTGCTTGATGACGACTCCAAAGATAGACCATTTGTTTGTGTGGAATAACACATTTTCAAGAACAAATTTGCTTCAGAAGGATTGTTTCAACATTTGTACCTTTTTTCAATTCTGAGACTATTCCTTACTGATATATCACTAACTGATCAATGCCACCTGTTTCACTCTTTGCAGCTAAAATACTTAAGCCTATTGTTCTGTTGTCAATGTGGGGAAAAATCACTCTGAAATTTATGTGAAAAGAAATCACCAAAACAACATGTTTTATACTTCTACACGCCAAGTCTGTCGCCAGAAATGTGTTCCATTTAGTTTATGCTGCAGTCATCACGTGTTTGCGAGGGTATTAACCGGTGTTTTTACCTGTCGGTAAACATGTTCACACCGCTGACATTCCCTTCTAATATGTGCGAAACGGATGCATGATGGCAGAAATGAGGCTTGCTGCAAACAAATGTGTCTATCTTACCTGGGGTGTTATCATTTCCAGCGTATTAAGAAGAGATATCATGCATCTACATTGAAAAACTTTACGTCATAGTATGAGTGCTGAAGAGCCCATCACTAAAAATGGTGCTTCTCCGGGTTGTTGCTCAGTGTTAACTATGACGCGCGTCTTCTTTTCATGATATTCTATTTGCCATTGCTGAAAAATTCAACATACATGCGGCGATTATGTTGATTTCTTTTAAAACTTTCAATTAATTTTATTTTTATTAAATATAAAATGTTTGGAAAACAAATAATTAATGCCGTGACGAATCATTTCATTGAAAAAAATAAAATCACTTATTTGTTTTCGCAACATTTTGCAACTAAAAATATTACCTTTCATGTTTGATTGAAATCATGTGAAAATCATCCCATGAGCACCCACACTTTTACATGGGCTTTGCCGCTCTGTGGTAGCAAAACCGGAGCTTTCAACCACCGAAAAATTTTCAGGTTTCAAATAGGTTTTTCTTTCAATCTTGATCTATGACGTCAGGATTCATAGCCAAAAGAACGCTAACGCAAGCACAATCGGCAGAGCTGGGATTCTTGCGAAAAGTTCACGGCGTAACGCTTTGGTATTTCTCTATTAAATTTTTGTTAAAACATGCTACTTCTAAATTTCGAGTGGGTAAAATGAAATTTCATCATTTTTGGTTCCCTGAAAACAACTTTCATGCTACCCCTGGAAAATCCACTATTGGCATCCGCTGAAAAAAGTCCTTCCAACATTCATGGATGTGATGGAACGTGTTGTGAAATGCATGCAAAACCAATTTGGTTTCGTGTTTGTTGCGAGCGTGCAGTTAGTGTGAAGATACACTTTAGTGGCTAACTCGCCATTGTGTTGCACGGTCTTCACGCTGATCTTCATTCATTGCATTGCGATCAGATGGATTCTGGCTGTTGTCAGGAGTGCATGGCATCTATTGCTCTGTTTCTTTAATTGTAATGCTTTTCGCAAACATGCGCTTTGCTTGGAAGATTATGGTAGTGTTGTAACTTTCTCAAATTCAAGAAAAATTTGCCGATGCCTGCATCATTATATGCAACCTCTAATTTCAAACTTTTTGGGATACATGCCTTCCATAACTTCCTGTCGAAATGTTTCTGCCTGAGGTCACTTTGTGTGCATTTCACTACGAAGTACAAACTCGTATATAGCCATAGAAACAAAACTTTTATATTAATTTTACATGCATTACTTTTCTTAGGGTCTAAAAAAGAGAAATACAAAAATCACTATATTGCAAAAAACTAATCAGAAGCAAGTAACACTTCAGGTTACCAGGTATCTGCAAATATTCCTGCAGAGACAGACATCTGAAAAATATATGTTGAAATGGACACTGACCGATTAACACGTCAGTTATCACACCATGGTCTTGAAGACCCGGATCTTCTATTATGGCACAACAGGAACAATTTTCTACGTTCGTTTCGAATCAGCCATAAACCAATTACTCCCGCAGAAACAAGAGGGCTTTAAACACGGGTGGTCGACTGTAGATCAGGTTACCCTGCTGACACAGGACATCGAGGATAGCTTTTAGGCTAAGAAGGCCGGAGCTGTGTTTGTCGATCTTAACAACGGTCTACGACACTGTGTGCTGTTTGGCGTGTCTCTCACTCTGTAACACACAAGCACGAGCTGTGAATCTGATTCACGCTATCCTATGCGATGATGAAGGCGTTACTCAGGCTCGCGGCTGTCA
>JGI24021J15306_10010060_pt1 | contig 11711 bp, 3 predicted proteins | sample Ectturendosymbi1_FD_15306 | JGI IMG/M metagenome (IMG submission 15306)
CCTAGTGGTTGGGCCCTAGGCCAGGCAACATGAGCCAAAATGACCCTAAAACTACTTCACTTATGACGTCAGCCACAAAAAATCTGCACCCCCCAACCAAATAATTTTTTTTCGAGTGCAATCTACTAGACTGGCCGATCCGTTTGAGCTCTTGAACAGCTCTCTAGCGCAATCGACGGAGGAGCTAGGACGTTGGTAAGGCAACCGAAAACTGCTGTTTTTTAGGCCGAAATCCAAGTACGAATATATAGTAGACTGGCTCTCAAAGTGTTAAGACGTTTATGCAACCAAAGACAGATTGAATTTAATGGATCTTGTCAAATATCTTTCATTTATCAGGATTTACAGCAGATCAGTTAATTGTTTTCCTAATGTAGGGGTAAGGAACCCAGTTATTATAACAATTCACGGACCACATAAATTGTTCAATATCGTAAGTGGGCTGCAAAAATAATTTATTTCCATGCTGAAATTCTAACTTTATCTTCCAAAGAAAATTAAGGATAGAAAACTATGAGGAGTGTGAAAGATGTGGCTTCACTAACATTTCATCTGCTCTAAATAGAGTCTTGTTTTGGCACGATGTTGTAATTTACATACTAAATGTTTTGATGCGGACCATTTTAAATGTTCACGCAAGCTGCAGGTTCCCCACCCCTATCCTAATGCATTGGAACATTACTTGAACAAAGTTGTTATCTGCTTAAATATGTGTTTGACCGCCTTTTCTGAATCTCAATTTGTTTTAACCACAAAATAAATTGCTTAACCCACAAGATGATACCTCTGCTCTTGAAAATTGTTAATATTCCAGTAAGAATGGGTTTTTCGTGCATTTGTATCTGTGTGATTTTATTGCAACCTTGGACTGGCATTTTATTGACACCTTCAGTGCCGGGTTAATTCAAGCAGTTTGTGCGAAAATAGCCTGTTCGCAAGTGGCTTTGTGCGAGCCTGACTCAGGCGCTGTGAGCACTAGAAAGCTGTTCAAATGTTAAAAAGGCTCGGCAAGTCTTATAGTTTGCAATGGAAAAAACTTTTTGAGTTTGAGACTTTGTGAGTGACGTCATAAGTGAACTGCTTTTAGGCCATCTTGGCCTACTTAATCTGGCCCCGGACCCAAACTGCTAGATGGTAGTACTTCGCTAAAGTTTTTTTTTGGAAACTAGGCCAAAATCTGAATCTTCTGATTCTTTGGATGACTGCTGTGGTTTCGGGTTCAAAAGTGATGATCTACCGTAAGCAAAATAATTGATTACGTAATTAATTAATTTGTTTATTTTAGATCATAACTTTTAAACCAGAAATGCTAGAAAGTCAATCAAAGGCTCAAAAAACTCGAGACTCTAGCCTAGTTTCCAATGAAAACTTCAGCAAAATACATTGGTCTAGCGCAGCTATGTCCAACCCGTGGGCAGCATGCGGCCCAGTCAAAGGTTTTGTGCTGCCCAGCTCAGGTATTCGACACTAGTAAAACTATCCTACCTAAATTTGACATTTGTGATGCAGGTGATCCTCAGTGCCACTATGTCACGTATGTTACCATTGCAGTTGGGATCCGAATGTTTTCAGTATATTAGCTTAAGCTAAATTTAGTTTGCTAAGATGAAAGTAAGCCATTTAATGTGTTGCCCTGGTTAAGACAGTGACATAATTTTTGGCTCAGTAAACCATTTGGGTTGGATGTAGCTGGTCTAGCAGTTGGGCCCTAAGCCACGTAACATGAGCCAAAATCGCCAAGAACCTACCTCACTTATGACGTCACTCACAAAAAACCTGAAACTAAAACCAAAAAATGTTTTTTCATTACAGACAAAGACTTGCCAAATCTTTTAAGGGTTTGAACAGCTTTTTCACATAATCAGCGGAGGAGCTATACTTTTGTTAAGACAACTGAAAACTGGTTGTTTCAGGTCGATTTCCAACTGCAAATATATCATACCCGGCATTGAACGTGTTAACACCTTTGGTGCCGGTGTACAATATGTCATACTAAAAAATACTGCATTGAGCCGCTATTTTCAAGTAAATTTGCAGCTCCATAAAAAAACTTAACTCCAAAAACTAAAATTTGGGTAAAAATAGTCCAAAAACATTTTTTACCGAAAAATAATTTTATTGGCCATAACTTTTGAACCAGAAATGCTATAAAGCCAATCAAAGGCTTAAAAAGCTCAGACTATAACCCATTTTGCACTAAAACTTGGGTCAAAAAATTCCCTCTAGTGGTTAGGGCCAGGTAACCTGAGCAAAAATAGCCTAGAACCTACCCCACTCATGTCGTCACCCACAAAAAATCCAAACATTTCCAAATTTTTTCAGTGCAGCCTAGAAGACTTGCCACATCTTTTGAGGGTTTAAACAGCTCTCTAGCTCAATCGCTTAGCAAGTTATGGAGTTGCAAAGATTTGCCCAATGTGGGCAAGTTACACCTGAAAAAGGAAAATCTACCTGGCGCCGAAGATGTTAAGAACCCAATTATGTTGATTTCATTATCTTTTGCTCATATATTCAGCATGTTGGCATCGAATGTTAATTGCTTTAAACATTTATTGTGGCAACAGTGTGTTTTACAGAAATCAGAAAGATTCTTTCACCCTACAGTTAGGGTGAGATTTGCACCTTCACCCACAGGTAAAGTGTTCTTGTTGTTTGTATACCATGTCAATTCATTTAACATTGCTGGTGTCAAGCTACGTTCCAGAACATACCTACCATATTTTTGGGACCTTAAGGCGCACCAGATTATAACGCGCAGTATCAAAAATGGAATGCTAGCTGTTTTTTTTCATATATAAGGCGCATCAAATGAAGCAAAACTTAGAGAAGTCAAACTGTATTTACCTCTTTCACAATAACTCCCGAGTGCCGAAGTCGCCCGAGTAAATGAGTCGTCACTGGGAGTTTAATTTGTCATGACATATGGGAGTTGTATCTGCCGCACATGCCTAATTTGCTAGACATGAATAGAATAAATAAAAGTTGTGTGCAGTGTTTGATTTGGTGTGCGGCAATGTAGTCTGGAGCTCCGCAGAGTAATGCGATCTGTGGTATGTGCTAGCTATTCTCCGATGTTGCTCTTTGCAATTGTTGTTGGGTTATTACGTAAGACGATGGTCTGTTTACAAAAAATTGTAACTAGCAATTAAATAAATAGCACCGTATACCACATAAATTGGTTCAAGATGAGAAAGCACAACCAGATTCATGCATTAGGTGCACCGCATTTAAGGTGCACTTTCAATTTTTGAGAAAATTAAGGGATTTTAAGTGCGCTTTATGGTCTGAAAAATATGGTAGTTTTTTCTAGTAGGGTCGTATGGTACATTATAGAACATATAACCATAATCACTTTTTGTCTGGCCAAAAGTGCTATGCTAAACGTTTTCCTCTTATGAGTATGATTTAGGTTGTCCAAGTGTCTGCCATGTTATTGTTGCGCAATGTGGTATGTACCTGAGAACGTCTTTTTCTCTACATTTATTTCAACTTGAGGTAAAGTTAATGTGGATTGCGCCTTTTGCTCTTGTCATGGTGGTGGGCATGTTTTTTGCAAGCAACTTTTGTTGCAATAAATTATGTAGTGGTAATCATAAAAGAAGTTATTTAGTGTCTGTTTTTTTTTTGCTGGGTTATTTCGGTGATTTGTCCCGTAATTGTATGTAAACTTGCTGAAACATTATTCATGAGCCTACCTTTTCAGACACTATGACCGACTTGATTTAGTTTTTTTCAGCCATTAAAAAAATTCAATATAAAACAGTTTGGTGGCAATGCAAGAAGTTATAAGGCAGGTAATTCGCGAAGATTGGTGTGTTTTCTGAATATTATTTAAAAATTAATGTAAGTGATTCATTTTATGTTTGTTGAGGCTGCTGGGTTGCAGTTGCTACCTCGAGTTAGTAGGTTAGAAGCAGCTTTTGCCAGAGCATGTTTTTATGAAGGAAGTTTTTCGGTGTATTAGAGATCTAACAAGCAAGGATGGGTTGGTTTTATGAAAATTTGTATATATGTAGTGTTTGATTATAATTTTGTTTTATGTCACTCATGTTTCCACTGGTTTCATGCTTTTTAGAGTGATATATGATGCCACAATTTTTAGTTTTACAAAATTCATAATATATGTTTAAATTTACAGTTTTATTTTTATGTGCAGCCGATAAAGCACCAAAATGGCTAATCTAGCCATGAAAATAGATTAAAGTATTTGATGAAAATAAAAAATACTTGGAAATTTCATTATGCTTATTTCAAGCATAATAGCAACTATTTTTCATATGTAGCAAAAAATGTGCCCAAACAGCCAATTGGGGCATACAAAATTTTATCAAAATCGCCTTATTTAGAAAAAATGAGCATAATAATTTAAGTAAAAATTATATCCTTCATTACACTTCTTTGAAATACAGTAAACCTTGGTTGATCCGGATTTGATTTGACTGACGATTTTATATGGTTTAGGCGGAGATTCAGATTAACCGAAGATGGTTGTTTCTATAGCCTGACGTCATTTCGGTGCTGAGATATCGGTGAGAATCGTTTAAAATTGAACACATTTACGACACAACAGCAGATTTTCGCAGGAGCAAAACAAATTTATTGATGCATTTACAATGGTACATCAGATTAGTAATCGCCATATCCAAGCAGTTATGAACAATCTTAAGTTAATAATTTTAGACTACTAGGCTGTGAAAAAATCTGGGGTTTTGGACTGATGCATATACTTTTTACTCTATTTGGAATGTAATGTTCTCCAAACATCTTGCCGAGTACAAAACACTCAGGGGTAATGCTCTACACTTCACACGCAAACTCAACACTAATCAATACACTTTATGTGTTTATGGTTTTAGGGGTTTATGGTTTTGTATCATGTGTAGATCTGGTTTTCTTGTCTGGCTGTAACTCTATAAACTATTAATCTACCACAAACCTACTTGATGAACACTCTGTTCTTTCTGTATGTATGTTTGCATTTTATGAGTTTGGAACAAGTGTTATTTAACAAATCAGATTTTTTGACTGACAGTTTATGCAAATATGGTTCTTAATATGCCCCTGTAAGGTATGTGTTCACCAGTCATGAGTTTTTTGACAAATTCCCATTTTAACACTATCTCTCAAATTTTGTGTTCACCTTAATGAAGATAGTTGTACTTAAAAATTGAAACATTGAACAGCCTTTTAACCTGTTTTTACATTTTAATGCCAGTGGATACTGATCAAAGTACAGTTTACTGAAATCCTGGTGCATCTGAAACATAAAGATGTCTCTCACTAAGTTGGTGTAGCAAGAATTATGCTTCTCAGCTCAGGATGCCACATGCCGTGCAAAGCATGGGTCCAACTTAACTGCTTGCACACAGGACATGGCCAGTTTAACGCAAACCTCTACAGAATGGGATTGGCTGATAATAAAAACTGCGTTTGCAGCGACATCCAATCTGCCAGTCACATCCTCCATCACTGTAGTGTTGTGGCCCCTCCATTGCAGTATCACAAACACCACCAACGAAGACCCGATTGAATATCTTTGCAATTCTTCCTTTTAGACTTAACCGCAATAGTCCTACTACCCCCTGTCAAGCTGTGTGTATACGATAGAAGAAGCTCAGGGTCTGACCAAGTATCATCAGTGTGTCAAAAATCAGTGTTTATGAACCGTTGTTAGCCAAAGACCTGAGTTGACAAACAATACTCATGCCAGTTTCACAAAGCACAAAATAGAAAAATGAACCTTAAAATGTTTTCATAGCTATCATGCAAGTACAGCATTGTTAAAAATTTCCGCTCTGGTCAATACATTGTTTATGTGTATGTCATGGATATCATCCGTTATGCCTTCAATTACAACTGATTTTGTTTCATCCTAAAAGTAGTAAAATTGAGCCCAATGGTTTGCATTGCAAGAATGTGGGCTAGATAAACTTTGCACACAATTTACTTGCACTATTTTCAGTCAAGTGTTTTGGTTCAGAGACACAAATGGTCCATATCATCAGGGCAGACAAAATCACATAAAGCTACAACGATACTTAGACACAATACATCACAATGTAGGTTTTGGTTCATACACACATTCAATATATAGGTATACTGAAGAGGAACAAACATGGAAGTAAAGCACCAAAAGAATCTATTACATTATATGAGACATCATCATGCAACTTGCCTGCCGTTGCTTTAACCATTCAGCATTTCACCTATACGGAGGATGCATACGGTTAGGTAAATCAGTTTCCAATTAAAATTTTTCTGGAAGATTCAACTGTGCCACCTTTATGGAAACACATATGTGCAATTCTAAATCACTGCAGAAACATAGAAGCATAGCCCATATGACTGATTCCTTGAAAGCTTGTAGCAAACCTAGAAGTTTTAATTGTTGTTGAAGTTTCAGTGCAATTGCTTATCTGCTATGGGTTGCTTATGGGTAACTACAGTATATAATGCAATTGCTTATGGGTAACTACAGTATATAATGTAAATTTGTTGGCACTGTTACAATCAGTGCAACATGTATGCAAACTATAGATTATCTGATGAGAGCATTCTGCATTGCCATGAGGCTCAACAAACATTAGCATGTACAATCAACTATTCACCAGGTTCACAAACAGCAATAGAGGCCACTCACCAAGATCACTCTGTCTGGATCTATCTGTTAGTGCTTGTTCATGTCACATACAGTTGCACTGCACTGACCGAACAGCCTCAACAGTATAAAACATACCTGTAAATTGTATATTAAGTCTAGGTAAAAATTTAAATGCTTGCATCATGTTCATTTGTGTTATTAATTAACAGTTGTATGTTATACCAGGTTTGCTTCATATTGGTGGATTACGCACTGCATTGTACAATTACTTGTTTGCCCGGAAACATAAGGATGGAAAGTTCATTGTCCGAATTGAAGATACAGATCAAGAACGTATTGTTCCTGGTGCAAAAGAAAGACTCATCTCATCGCTAGAATGGGTTGGAATAGATACTGATGAAAGTTTTTTGCATGGAGGCCATCATGGGCCATATTTACAAAGCCAACGCTTGCACCACTACAAGAGGTAGTATTATGTAATTGTCCTTTTTTTTGAAAATAAAAAGGTGAAAGGTGACCAAGTTTTTTGAAAAGGTGACCAAGTTTATTATAAATGCTATAATAACAAAACTGATGAACTGTGGTAGAAAAAGGTGCTTTCTTCTTGTAAATCAAAGATCTATTTGCAATTTTGAAAATCCAGACCCCAAAAACTTAAGAACCCACCTAATTTTTGTCATTTTGTTATATGACATCAAAGTTTAATTTGGCTGTTTGCTAAATTACATATGTAACTTCTAAAAATTTTGTATAATAAAGGTTTTTCGTATAGCACCTGCGTGTATGTGGCATGAACAAGTAGTAATGGAGTGAGCACAGCATGTGATGTCTATTGCTTCTTGTTGCCGCATTGGGAAGGTTTGCGTGATTGATACTTGGGCCCCCAGATGGAAACACTACTTTGGATTTGGATTAAAGCAAAACTCCAACGATGCCTCAAAAACCATGAAGTTNATTCTTTGTTGAAACTTCAGAACAATCAGTAGATTGCTTAACTCCTTCGCTGCTGGTAGTGTAGGCCNAAATCACTGGTTTTCAGCATGACTTAGCAACTGCATAACTTGCCAGGTGATTCTGCTAGAGAGCTGTTCAAACCCTCCTTAAGACTCGGCAAGTCTTTGAGTCTGCAATGAAAAAACATTTTTGTTTCGGGTTTCGAATTTTTTGTGAGTGATATCATAAGTGGGGTAGGTTTTGTGCCATTTTGGCTCAGGTTACCTGGCCCTCGAACCAAACCGCTAGATGGAAGTATTTTGCTCAAGTTTTATTGGAAACTAGGCTAGAAACTGAATCTTTTGGGCCTTTGATTGAGTTTCTAAGGTTCTGGGTTCAAAAGTTATTGACTAAAAACAACAGATTAATTAATCTCTTAATTAGATATAATTGATTAATTTGTTGTTTTTAGGCCATAACGTTTGAACCAGAAGCACTAGAAAGCTGATGAAAGGCTCAAAAGACTTGGATTCTGGGCTAGCTTCCAACAAAAACTTAAGGAAAACACTTCTCTCATGCGGTTAGGCCCTAGGCCAGATCACATGGGCCAAAATGGCCAAAGACCTACCTAACTGACAATGTCACTCACAACAAACCTGAAACCCCAAACCAAAAATGTTATTTCTTTGTAGACTCAAAGACTCGCTAGAGGGTGTGAACAGTCCTGTAGCACAATTTAAGTTATGGAGTTGCAAAGTGGTGTGAAAATAGCGGTTCATGCAGGATTTTTGGTATGATATATTTGTACACAGACAGCGAACGTGTTTATAAGTGGAAAAGATCTCCTTGGTATTGTTGCGATCGGAAAGCCCCACCAGCAAGTGTGCAAAGCTTCACACTGTGGCAGCAAGCAACAATAGAGATCATGCGCCGCGATCACTCTATTATTGCTTGTTCTCGTGCCACATATATATGGGTGTTGTACTTCATGCACATTCTGTTCGTGGTGAACCGCACATTCAGCACAATGCCAGCATAGAGGTTGCAATAGTATTTGTAATTCCCAGAGAATTTTCTGTAACAGTGGTTCTCAAGCCTTTTTTGTGATGTATATACTCTTTAGACCATATTTTGTGGGGTACATGTTGTGTACCATCACACAGGATTACTTGGGATTTGACACTTTGAGAGCCGGCCTACAAACATATTGTACCTAGATTTCTGCCTAAAACCAGTAGTTTTCGGTTGCCTTACCAATGCCATAGCTCCTCCAACGATTGCGCTAGAGAGTTCAAGGGCTCAAACCCTAGCAGGTCATCCAAAGTATCAAAAGACTCGGATTGTAGCCTAGTTTCCAGTAAAAACTTAAGCGAAATGCTACCATCTAACGGTTTGGGCTCAGGGCCAGCTGAAGTGGGCCAAGGTGATCTAAAAGCCCTCCACTTATGACATCGCTCACAAAAAATCCACACCCCACAAGCAAAAAATTTTTTTTGAGTGCAGACTAGAAAACTTGCTGAGTCTTTTGAGCCTTTGAAGAGCTTTCTACCACTTTCGGTGCCCGAGTTGTGCGCGTGCAAAGCCACATGCGATCTGGTTGTTTTGGCGCAAGAATCCTCAAAAGTTGCCGGACGCCACAGTGTTAAAAAAGTTTGCCAGACTCCACAATATTTGAAAAGTTTGCCGGACGTTTCAAAATTTTCAACGTTTTCCAGAAATTTTGAAAAGTTTGCCGGATTGAAAAAGTTTCCCGGACGCCACAATATAGAAAAAGTTTGCTGGAAACCACAATATTTGGACTTGTATTTGTGTCACTTTGCACCCATAACTTGCCAGCAGATTGAGCTAGAGAGCTGTTCAAACCCTCTAACAATGTGGAAAGTCTTCTAGTTTAGATTTGTAAAAAAATGGGAAGTTTTGGATTTTGTTTTTTGTTGCTGGTGTCATAATGGGGGTAGATTTACACATTGTGGCCTAGGGCACCAGGTCTTGGTGCTAACAAAAAGAGCCAATTTGTTTATTCAAGTTTTTAGTGGAAACTAAGCTTCAATATGAGTCTTTACAGCCTTTGGTTGGCCATCCAACATTCCACGTTCAAAAGTTGTGGCCAAAAAAAACAAATCTGGATAAAACCTAAAGTTTTGTTACCCAAATTTAAACATATTTGAACTTATAGGCTAAGCTAGCGCCGATTGTAGAGGAAACATGAACTGTCAAACTGCAGTCCGAAAGGCACACCATTAGCATTGCACTGTTACTCACTGAAACTGAGAGAGTAGGTTATTGCCATTGATCCAAAGGATGATTAAGTTATTGCCTATTGTCATTAAACCTAATATCATTAATGAAAATTTTTGACTTCCAAACATGTACAAAGCAGTCTTTACATGTAAATAAGTGGTTGATATTCTGGTGTAGGTTTGACTGTGTTGTTGCTTTGTTTGTTTTAGGTACCTTGCGTCAATGTGTTTCTTAGATTTATATTTTGCATGATGTGTATGTTGCCATGCTTTTACTGTAGTTTAACTGACTGCTACTCTGTGGTTATTAATATTTTTATTTTGATATATGCATCATTGATTGTTTTTTCTTTATACAGGTACTTTAGTGACTTGTAATTGCCCTGATAAAGGCCTGCTGAAATGTTGGGATCATTTTCAAATGCAACAGTTAAGAAAACGTTTATATGGTGAATGATGAAAGTTATGTCAACATTCAGTGAAGGGAGTGGTTAATTAAATCTTTACAATCACTGGTTGAAACCAAGATCTCTGGTTCATTGAAATAGAGAACATGCTCNTGGCACTACTGGGTGTGCACANTTTCCTCTTGGTCTGGGGTCATTTTGTGCTCAGNAGTATGCTAATGAGGTTGCGGTTNGAGGCTTATGTTAGTCTGAATGTGTTACATTGCAGATCTCAGTGTNATTCTTAATGCTTCGATCGTCATTCCATGACCACTTTCAACACTTTTTATCAGGTATGCTGATCAACTGGTGTCGTCTGGTTCTGCATACCACTGTTTTTGCTCCAATCGAAGGCTTGCGCTATTGAAAAAGAGTCAGCATCGAAGGCATGAAATGCCAAGGTGATAATTTGTGGTCATCTTTTTTGTAATAAGTGTTTCTGTTTTTTTAAAATAACATGTATTTAGTTCACATTTGTACTTACATTCCAAATTATTGTGAAATTTTGTAAGCTCATTTGTTTTATCTGCTTTCAATCCATAAGCAAACTCTTGTGTGCGACTTGTTCACCGACTCAGAAATCAATTAAAATCTATTTGTGGAGTAGAGTGCCTTCATAAAGTTATGCATTTACTTTATTGCATACATGAATAATAGGTAGGGATGTAACTTGGTTTCCACAAAAGTGTGTTGACATGACAGGCTACAAGGACAAGCTGGTTGATTGCCTAAGTTGTGTTTAATCTTATACTGGAGTGAAATGTATGGAACAAAAACTGGATAGCTGGTGAAGGGTTTATGACCCGAGTTGTTTATTTCAAAGAGCTTGTTTAAAAAAATTAACAAATTTAATTAGGTACCCGTACTTACATGTTATTTTGTCCCCATTAACTAAAACATTGTGTATTTTCAACTTATTCCTACCTAGCATATGTTCGTGAAGTTTGATAAGTGCATTTCATTGCTCTTTTGTTTCAATGTCCACCCATGTGCATGACTTTTTAAATACATCAGTTGTAAAGAACAAATTGAATCTGTTGCATGAACATGTTAAAAGATGTATCTGAGACAAGCAGCAACTTTTACTAAATCATACATAAAAAATTCATTCGTCTACATAAAATATTGTGGCAGCTGGTGGAACAAGAAGTGCATGTGTAACAAGCTTTTTAACCTGCTCATTGCTCCAATGGTTGTGGGTACCTGTCGTAGCAGTAGGTTGAAATAAATTGGTTCTGAAATACAATGCTATTTGTTCTTTACTGCAAACAAGCTGGCTTACGAATAAGTTGACAAAAAGGATAAAAATCTTTAGCGAATACACAAACTGTAGCTTTTCACATAAATATGTGCTTAGCACTTTCAAATACCAATTAAGAGTCGTTCAGAGATATCCGGACTCCACAGTCTTGGCTATTATATATAGTCAATTCACTTTTTCCATTTCAAACACCATGCATTTCATGCCATAACAACATAGTGTGACGCTTG
>JGI24021J15306_10010061_pt1 | contig 11711 bp, 8 predicted proteins | sample Ectturendosymbi1_FD_15306 | JGI IMG/M metagenome (IMG submission 15306)
CATTAGCTGTAGTCTGTGCTGGTGAGTACCGATTAGCATCAGACCTGCCAACAGGGGTGCAGTGGGGTGGGAACGGCGTTCCCACACCTTTTTGCACTAGTAACATTACTAGAAAATTTAGATTTTTCATTTCAATTTCTAAGTGTAGCGCCTGGAGCAGCACAAATTAATAAATGACAAGTTATTTCGTGTATAGTACCGTAGCACTAAAGTGTAACAGGAAGATCGAATGTGGAAATTCTTGTAGGTGAATCAGTCTTAACCATTATTGCCGTTCCCACACCTCATTTTTTAGCAATACACCCCTGCCTGCCAGCGACAATTTTTAGACAAAAGTTCAGCTCAGCACGAAATCAGATGCTTTTTTGTCAACCAACATTTTGCTATCTCTAATAATTTTTTTCAATCTACTTCACAGTATTTCTAAAATTGCGTTACTTCGATATAGTCGCGTTTCGTACAAAAAATTGAATGTATGAGAACTTGGTCATTGACTCACTGCAAACTTCACGTTTCCAAATATTGTCTGATCATTTTCAATGCCTTTATGATGCAATAAACACCTTCCAGGGCAAAGTTCCAGCATATTTATTGATTTCGAGTTTTTTGGTATGTTTGTCTCTACGCGTACCCCAAGCGTTTTTTTGGGGGGAGGGAAAGTTGCACTTGTTTTCGAAACAATATACCTTTTTTCGACCTTCAAGTTATTTTCTATGGTCAAATGACTTCGATAATCAACAGAACTTTGTTTTAAATAGTTTGTGATTGATATTTTGCCACTGATGGGCAGGTATTTTTGTAAACAAGCTTCGCCATTTTGGCTAGACAATCGTGATGTGCGTAACGAGGTTAGACGGCGCCTGGGGAAAGAAACAAGTTAGGCGCACCCATGTTCGAACTTGAGGTCTTTCGGAAGCAAATGTACTGTTTTGAAAAAAGTGCTTATGACATTGTTGTGATTTTTTGACCCCCCGCAGTGATTCGGCGCCCGGGGAATTGTGCCCCTTGCCCCCCTCGTTACTTCTCTGGTGTTACACAATAAAAATCGGAAAATTTTCCGAATATACAAATTTTCAAGTCCGAACGTCATGAACTTCTATTCCATGAACATCTGCAATTTTTGAACACAATAAGCCTACCGCAGGAATCTTGCACAGACTGCCAACAAAGGTTACTGGCGGCATTTCAAGTTTCTTCGTGTAGTTTTGTGTCACTTCTAATCCTGCCCCACGCGTTTTTTCGGCGTGGACCTGTGTTTGTTTTGCTGATAATGAAACTTTTCCGATATTTAACGAGTTAATTTTTTAAGGTTAGATAAGTTTGAGAATAATTTCTGAATTTTTTGAAGGCTGCTTCTGCTCCGGAAACGTCCCAGTAAGCCTGGGTAATGGTGAGAATGCGATTTAGCCAAAATGCGTATGGTTTTAACCGTGTCTGTTAAAACAAGTTACCTGAGCAATTGGGTCTTCACTGCTATGCAGTCAGTACACATCCGGATGAACTCGTCCTTGGGCCCCCCGTAAAAAAATCCTGGATACGCCTATGGCATGTGATTCAGATTCCGAAAGGAAAAACGACAGCCCTAATGTTAGTTTTATCGAAAATTGTGAGGATCCTACGTCGTGGCCTATCGTGCGTCTTGGCCTAAACTTCTTTGAACAGCTCAGCGAGATTTTCTAATCGCGAAAATTTTACATCAGTTACATTTGAATTATAAATTTACCAAAGATATAGCAGACAGGAAATAATTTTTAAATTGTTATTTACAACGTAATTTATCCAGTGGAGAGGTGATGCAAAGGAAATGTCAGGTGTACTCAGCTGGAAAATCGGATATTTTGCTTTTGTTGTAAGCTTCTTTCCGATGTTGATGACGCGCAATCAATTCATGGGTTTCTGACTGTTCCAACGCTAGTGTGCGCTTAGCTAAGTATGACAACGCCAGTTGTCACTTGCAGGCAAGTGTTCAATGGTCTGGGTCTGAGCAAAGACTAACAAAGGGTTGCTTGTTGGACTCAATTCATAACTTTTGTCATTTTCTGCTCCAGCAATCTTTCATTGTGTTTTGCCAATTGCAAGCGTAAATAGTTAGAAAAGCCACTACATAAAAGTAGAGGTACATAAACGTAAAGGACAATTAAAGCTGCACGGCGGCTTAACTAGGCAAGGCAAAATTATTTGTGAATGTTATCCAAAACCCTCGTTGATTTTTGTCGTTATATTGGGCGGCTGTATACTTCTACTTCATTTAATCAACCATGTGCATTATATATTGCGTTTGGGACGTTGTTTCTAAATCTGTGACGTGGTAGTTGTAAAATCTTGTACATTACATTTCTAATTCGTAAATAACAGTTTGCACTGGTATCCAAGACCATGCATTGCGAATAACTGCAAAATTCGGCTTTGGGAAATTTGGGCGAATGCATAGACAGTTGATCGCGCGCCCAGACGTTACCTTTATACAAGAACGCATCTGCGCTTGTGGTTAGTCAAAGCGAGAAACGTAATCGTTGATGCTAGCAGTTTTCTCCAAGTTCGTCGCTTTTCGAACAAAAATGCCTTTCAACAGGAGTGAAGTAATTGCATTGTAAGTTTAGGTTTAATCCGCTTGTCATTTCCGTTTGATTGACGTAAATTTGCACTTGCGCTCGGATCTCCATTGCAGAACTTCCTTACCTCCTTTACAACTTTCGGCTTAATTACGAGTGGTAGCACTACACTGTCTTAATGTCCAACACAGCAGCATGCTATTTTTCATAAACATGGACGTAGCTAGGGGACACATGAGCTATCTCCACGCCCCTCCAAATAAAAATTAAACTCTTGTGATACCGCGTAGCCTACACAGTACACACAGATCACCTTCAATATATTACTGCCGTTTTTCATATTGATACAGTGCCGTCGCTTCGTGGGTCTTTGGTGGGCTTAGTCCTCCCAAAAAAAGCTCCAAGCCCCTCCAAATTGAAATATGAAACACTACTGTATAAATCAGTTGGGATTTTTTCAAATTTAGAATGTAACGCCCCCCTACACAAACGCAGAACCCAAGACTTTCTGGCGACGGTTCTGTATTCATACAGGCCATTTTGCTGAAACATCTTCATCAAGAGTCGTACCACGGTTGACTGAGCACCTTGACGTTATAAAACCACTGCTCAAAGGGGCCCCGCGCCTAGGTTTTGCATTGGGCCCCACACGGGCTAGGGCCGGCCATGCACGTGTGCCAACAAAATCGATGATTGTTTGCCTCTAGTGCTTGGGGACTCACCCAGAGCCTTCCGCACACTCAAATGAGTCCGCGGACTCGGGTTGAGAAACACTAATTTAGAATGTCGTTTATCCAAAATCAGTGTAACGCCACATTGGTGTTCACGTCCTCGAGAGTGTATTATTGTTTTGTCATTTTTCAGGAATTGACCGTTTTCAGTCCATATCACTTCGCAAAGACCCAAACATTTGATTCACATAGTGCTCATTTCCATTAAAACGTTGTCGAGCTTTTAAATTTGATTTTTGGTGTTGGCAATTAGAGCGGCAGGTCGAAGACTTAAATTTGCTTCTTGTCGGGGTGATTAAGGTGTACGCTCCTGCCCAGGAGCTCTACGACGATTAACTCAGTGGCCGTGGATCCAAACCCCAACCTTCCAATTGAGAGGCGGACACTTAGCCAATAAGCTTTCCTTGTTGGTACAGGTTTCGAATGTTGCATGTGGTTATTCTTTCTATTCTGAAGGTTTTTGTGTTGGCCACAGTTGCTGAATGGCGAACAAAGGAGCCCTGTGGTCAAAGACTCCAACATCCGGGCATGAGGCTCTGATTACTGGAATCTTAAGACTCATTTACGCCGTTACTCCTTCCTTTACTTTTCTCATCATCATAGTAAATATGGCCGCAATACTGAAGTAGGTTGGCCGGTTCTTTTTTCAGACGCCTCTGTGTTTAGTCAGTCGAACCGCTTCATGTCGCACCACGAGGTACACCAATGACTTGGTATTGGTAGCAAGGACGCCAATATCCAGCGACTAGTTAGACTACTCAAGAAAGCAAATACAGAAACGTGAACTTGCCAATTGGTCAAGTAAAATTTAACCTGCCATTCAATACGATCATTCAAGTGATACTGTCAAGCACATCAGTCTCGAAACAAAATACCTGACGGCTAAACCCAAGTAAGTAGTCTTCACAAAGGTGTGGAAGTTGTATCAATCAGTAATGATTTTTAAATAGGAAATCGATTTCACCTAACACTACGCATCCACAGTCCTGAAATCTGCAAGCAATGTCTACGGTTGGAAAAGTTGAAAAGCTTAAGGAAAAGCAGAGAAAGCAAGCGAACACTAGACTAAAATGAATAAATCTACACACAAGTTGCGTCAAGTTCAAAAACAGGAAAACACGTCTTTTCAAAATAATTGCCTTGAATGAAACTGCAAAACTATCTGACACTAATTTATCGAACAACGCAACATGCCACACTGCGAAAATCACGCTGCAATGAATCAAAACAAAATGTTGGCAAGGGCGTACGCAAGGGGGTGTTTGAAGTTAACCCACCCTTGAGCTTGATATTTTACAAAAACTTTATTACCTGCGCAAAGGGGATTAATTGTTTTCACATACGTTTGCTTGTTAATATGTCGACTTAATGCAAATACCACGGAATGAATTTGCGTGCAAATTTCAAGGAACATTGTAAAGGGGTTAAAACGATAATTAGGTTTCGGTGGGAATCTGCATTATCGTCTGCGTCCAGAAACCGTCTCACCACTTTTTGCAGACTTTTTGTCCAATACGCATGATTAAGATTGATAGTTCACTTTATCCAAAACAGTTACCTTTATTTTGTCTGCTAAGGCTGATCAGCGCAAACGCTGACCGCGCTGGCTACATTACCAATTTCTGAAGCATGATAGAACTGTTGCACGAGCCCAAAAACAGCAGTTGTTAACATAGAAACGTTGAGGCATTTGATAATGTATCAGCAGAGAAAAGGAAAACTTAAAGTTTGCTAAACTTCTATACAGAACAAAAAAACGAAAGTTTTCTTGCGTACTTTATGCGCATTCTCAATTCTTGTGTAGTTTAGCAAGATTCTTTCAAACCGGAGTGTGCGTCAGCCAGCCCAGCTGCACATCTATGCTCTGCTGCTCGTATTCGACAAGACATTATTAGGGCATCCTCATTTTGCAGTTTTAAATTGTTCTGACGCATTGATGATGGTGTTTTGCTCCCCTGTCTTCACGCGCAGCCTGTTATTTTTGCAGTTATGAACTGTTGTGTCGTAGCGTTGAGTTTATTTTCCTCCGATAGCCTAGCGTGGAGCGCTGATATATTCAGTGCAATGACACATAAAATAAGGGGAGTGGATGTAGAAAAGTATGCATATTATGTCAACAAACTTCGCCAGAACGTTGGTTTGGAAACATGACTATGACGTCAAATTGTGACCTCACAAACTGCGCACACCAAATACAAGTGACTATCCTATGCCACTGAATGAAACCCTTTCATGAAAATTTTCTGCGTAAGCCACTGAATGTTGATATAAAATGCATAAGCAGATTTGCGTTGGTAAACCCTATATGATGCCACTAATATTACGTCCTTTGTCATGTCCAAAGGAATGTTCGAACGGATCGCTTTTTCTTTCGGTTCGGTTTAAGCTGGTGAGATAATCTTCTTTCCTTTGATTGAGTCTCCTCAATCTTATTGCTTCTCCAATAAGATTGATTTAAATGTCGCCACTCGCCATGGTTCAGCCATGTGACCAGAATGACCCACGAAAGATTGGCAATGCAAATCTTGCTGGCTACACCCACGGGAATAGGTCGTTTAAGCACCAGGTGGACGGATTACAATTCCGACTTTGCCAGATCCCGTCATGGTGTGGAGACGGCAGAACCACTGTATCTGAGACTGCGGTTAACCGTGAGTTATTTCAAATCCTCCTACAGGGCTGCTTCCCCCGCGACTCTCTCCAGAGGAAAAGCGGGCAAGAAAATTGATGAATGAAATAAATGTCTCCTTTGCATAGGCGCGTATCCACGGGCAATTTCCCCCTCCCTGATGCCAAAAAATCGCACCAGAATTATCAGGTTAATCAACCCTTTGATGTATAAGCCAAAGAAATACTTCAGTGCGAATTTACGAAACTGCAGAGGTTATCCTACTTCACCGATTAGCCGAACCTGATCAAACTGTTAGGTAATTCATATCATGGCTGATCTTTACATAAAGTTTAAGGTCCGTGCGGAAGCTGGTAATAATGAAACACAAATTTCAAATTTGCATCTAACTGCTTGCAATCAGGAACCGCAAGTAAAAACAAGGAGTGACACTTTTCGAGGCTGCTTCTGGCGTACCAGATTGCTGTATCCCACCTAATGGAAATGTAAGTTTCATTCTAATGGAGACAGGGGCGCAACCAGCTCTTCATTTCGGGGTGGGGCAATTTTCATGAAATTTCATTCGATGACGTCATCGTGCTTATTCAACCGTGGTACAACTTGTTCGCAAATGGTCACAGATAAAGTTCTCTTCGCAACATTTCCGAAAATGAGAACTTTTCAGTTTTAATCAAGATGCAGACAGAACGATCAGGACAGAGAAAAAATTAGTAGCCTAATACAAACACTTGATTCTGTACTCAACTAGTGCAATCACGGCTTTAGTGTGGCAGACGTATGGGCTACAAGTAAACCTGCCTAACTTTTCCTCTTGTTTTTGCAAGTTCGGTTCTAGCCCTATTCTTCTAGCATGTGTTGGAATTTCTATCACAAACTACTGTAAGATCCCAAATTTGAGGGATAGTCTTCGTCAAGAATGAGGGGATCTTTGAATCCTAACATTTCAGGCAAAACGGATCAGGTGTGTTTGGGGCAAAATGGCTTTTTCTGGCATCCACACGAGTTGTGTGAAGGTTTTTAGAAGCATGTTTAAGGCCAGTGGTGTAGGAGATGGGGGTGCAGGAGGTGGAAGCTCACCCCCAAAATTTTTGATTTCATGAATATCCGGGAAAAATCCCTTAAAACCCGAACAAAATCTGTGTAAATTTTGGAAAAATTTGTGAAAACCTTCGCAAAATCGCTTTATATGCTTTGATGTTACAAAAACGGCCCCCGAAATCAAAGTCCAGACGTTTCTTTTTTTTGGAGGTTATGTTTCTTCAGTTCTTTTTCAGGCAAGTTAGGGGAAATTTGGGCAAGTTTGGGGAAATTTGGGCAAAAATGGTGCCTGAAGCGCTTTGATTTGAAAAAATGCGCCCAAAATGGAATGAANTGCAGTCATTTTTTGAGGTCACTTTTTTAGTTTCTTTCGGGAAAGTTTTGGGAATTTGGGCAAAATCCTTTGCACCCCCAAACATTTGCCTGCTCCTACACCAATGAAAGGCTATGGGCTTTCAGGGCTTGCACTGATTGCAAAAGGTAAGGTCTGGCAAAGCGTCATTTGCAACCAAAGTGATGTAGTAGGTAGGTGCGTTCAACACTTGACAAGCACTCGTACGACACCTTACTAAACCCTTTTCCCCAAGCCGTGGCACTGGTACCAACCCAGGAAGACAATAAAACGTAAAACAGTCCACACGCCAAATTTAGTTGAAAATATCAGGTGTCGAACCGAAAATTCAACTACACAAACGTTTTTTTAAGAAATGTACTACATTAATAACGGTGTACCGTTTTGCCACTAACAAAAATAATCAAAATGTTGTAGAACAGTGCTCTTCAATCTTTTTGTCATCGAGGAACCCCTGATATAGTTTAGCGTTTGTCATGGAACCCCATTAACAAAAATTTAAAAGACACGAATTACTTGTAAGAAAATTAAGTATTTCATTATGAGATAATTCAACAAATGAACAGTTATTACAGAACTTACAAAGCAAGAAATTTAATGACTCGCTTGTTCTTGCATTTTTGGAATTTAGCTGCTACATTCAGAATTTGGTCATCAGGCAAAAAGAACCGGTATCTGAAACTTGTGTCGTCCCATTTTCTAATTTTGGCAATTGAATTACATTTGGTCCGCTTCGGATCAGGTGCCTCTTTTACATTTGAGCTACACTGCTCATTACCGTCCACACCTTCGTTGTTGTTATTATTTCGCTTCACATTTGAAAATATGCTATTTTGCTTCATCTGGGTTGACTGATAGTAAAACGTTGGGCTTCACATTGTTTTTACTTTATTCCCACAAACGTTGAACAGCAGCTTTAATCTGTGACTCGGTCTACTCTCTACTAGAATCAGGCTGAGTCTACTTTCTACCCAGTCTACTCTATTGTGAATTGTACATCGACAACATCGTATAACTGTGATGCAACAATAACGTTCTTCTTTCTTGTTCCGCTATCTGCACTCAACCTCCTGTACAACTAATTGGCCTATTTGGAATTTGAATGCGGCACGGTGATCTAAAAAATTTCATAATGACGCATCAACATACTGAAGCAAAAATCATTTCCCCTAAAAAACGATAAACTGTCACAGAATCCCACTACATGTTTTGCGGAATCCCTGTTGAAGAGCACTGTTGTAGAAAAAGAAGCGGTTTGACGTGGCTATAAACTTTTTAAATAACAACCAACATGTCAAGGTTTCTCTTATCACTCTGAAAGTTTCAGCAGTTTGCACGGTTCAACAGTAATGTTATAAAGTTTCATGAGGTCAAAATGAGGCTTGTTTCAGAAAAAAATGGCACACGAACAAAAGGATAAAACATGCCTTAGAAATACCAAAATTTTAAATTATTTCCCAAGTTTTGGCAATTCCAGCGTATTTGTGGTCAAATACTAACCATTTACGAAATTTCGTTCAGATGGCCTGTCTCAAGATAAATCTTGTGAGGAGAAAATTAACCAGTAGGACAAAGAAAAATTGATAGCACTTTTAAAAATGATTACAATACAAAAATTTCATCTTTATTCTTTGAAAGTTTCTGCACATGTCAACATTTCTGTGGAATATTTTGAAAATTTCGGGGGGGCATTTGCGCGCCTGAATGGAGATGTACGTTTCATTTCAAGATCATCGCAAAAATTCCTCTGAAAATTCTGGCGTGCTACAAATATGTCTTATCCTTGTCTGCAGTGCCAGCCGTAGCCTTAAAAAAGGCTATGGGAGAATCCTGTTTGCGAACAGTTTTAAAACTAAATGCGTGAATATGGCGATGATACAACTTATTCTTTATTATTCCATAGTGTTTAAAGCGTTGTGGGACCGAAACGGTCTCTCAATATACAGTAGAACCTCTCAGAGCAACCACCGCAAAAATACATTAAAACCTTGCTTAATGACCATCTCGGTGTTCAGATAAAGTAGTTGTGGTCTCTCAAAATGCTTTAGCGGTCAAAATTCTGGTGAGTTTTTAGCAACAAAAACATTCATTTCAGATATTTACATTTGTGATGATCATTTGTGATGTATTTGTGATGATTAAACATATGTATTGTGGCGGTTCAATCACAATTATGTGGAGCCTTAACGTTTTCATCAGAGATTTTGCATTACCTTGCCGGCGAGTAACAAATCAGTCTAGTCAACTAAAAACAGTCAAGCCTGTCAATAGTCTCAAAGTGTTTCAACTTTCATCTGATGTTAATTGCCACCCAGGGCCGGATTAAGGGGGGGCAACGGGGGCAATTGCGGGTAATTTACCCAAAATGGGTAATTTAACGGAAAAACAAGCCGAATGTGCGTTGGTAGGAAAATTCAAAAAAACAAAAAGCAGGTTGGTTTTAATACAAAAACAGGGAGGCAAATCCGAAAAAAACAAGCCCAAAATGAGCATATTCACACAAAAACACGCCCAAATGTCGTTTTTCAGTAAATTGAAAGAGCAAAATGTCCATAAAATTTGATAAAAAAGCAATCCGCAATACAGAAATCTGCAAAAAACAAGCCCAAAAAAGAAGCAAATTTTAATTAAAACAAGCCCAAAAACAAGCAACCATCAAGTCTTAAAAAAAACCGCAAATCCACAAAAAAACAAGCCCAAATTCGCGGGAGAACCGCAAGGTTGGCAACACTGCTCCTGTGGTTGCTGTTTAGTATAAATGATTCCGTAACTTCTCAAGTTCTCGTGCGGTCTGGAGGTAGCCGCAACCGAACTGTGACCTTTGTTTCGTCATAAAGAGTAACGTATGGTGGAAACGCACTTTTCCTCCGATGGCTACCATTTTTGTTTCATCATAAACATATGAAGCTAGTCAAGCCATTTACACCACATGTTATTGCGTGGTCCGTCACAAAATGTTTTTGATCAGTTGACTAGTAGAACGAAAGAGCAGAAAACGAGATGGCAGTATTTAGCAAACGCGATGCAGAAATCTGTAATGCCATCAATAGATAAAAATGGCAAAGTTTCTACGGAGAAAAAGCGCAAGAATGATGGCAGTGTCAGTTAAAACGCCACGACTGAACGTTTTTTGTTCTAGCAAAGCTTAAGCAGCAATGTTAACACAGTGGCTTTAATCCCAGAGCATTTGAAAATGTAGATGAAAATCATGACACAAGTTTCGAAGCACATTTCACACTTGACTGGCTGTCTGCATTGACATGTTATTTTTCCGGCGTTTTTGTTTGCAATCTTTGGTTTTCGCTTATTGCTCGGGTGAATGTTGTTTCGTGTCGAGTCAATCTCTAGCCTGTGGAAATATTTTTTCTCAGTAAAAATACACTGTAGTGTTTATACATAAACTCTCTTCTAGTAGCTAATTGTATATGCAGTTGAAACCGTATTTTATAAATTTTGTTCAGGCCCTTAACCAGGGGGGGTGCAAGCCCCCTACAATATTCTTCTCCCCCTGTGGAAAATGTGTTGGTCATAGTTTAAAATTACTGGACATTGTTTAAAAAATTTGGTCCTCTCCCAGAAAACTCTTCGCCGCCCTGGTGACCCAAGCTGGTTACGGGCCTGAGTTTTTTCATTTCATGCGGCTTACAATCAAGGGCGGCTTACACGTTTTATTTCTTTACTTTATCAAAAGGTATAGATCAGTGTGGTCCAACTACAGGCCCGTGGGTCATAACATTTTCAGTGGCCCACAAAAGCATTCAGGAAATATCTGCCAAATGTGAAATTTGTTGAAAAGTGTGTGAGGTTACATTTGTCTCACTGAATTGCTTGCGCTGGATAAAGTGCATTTCTACAAGAACAATGAATAGAGCCTTTTCTGTGTACCATTTCCGTTTAATTTGTTTATTTTACAACCAAGTCAGAATATGCACGGACCTCCGCTGGAGCAAGACTGGATAACCTCAGGGTTTTTTGTGCCCCGGTGTTCGTTGTTTTGAGGAGTAGGCTACATCTGGCGACTAAACTCAACACCGCTAAATGAATCTATTTATCTATCCGCTGAAACGCTGCCTTTCAAAGCGGCCCCAAGTCAAATTAATTGCCCATCTCTGTTGTATGTAATTTTAAGTAGAACAAACATATCACTTTTCAATAACAATGCACAATACTAACGGTGTTAGACCAGACTGTAGAGAGCTTCTGGAAGTTAGTCAGCAAAGACAGATTTCCGAAACTGAAAGATTTCGCACTGTAAATGCACTGATTGTTTGGAAAACATACGTGTATAAGAGTGCAATGTTTAAGATCAAGCAAGTCAAATCTAAAAACAGAAATCGAATGGCAGACGAAACACTGGACGATAGTCGCCGACTTGCTAATACTGGTAGGCCTATTGATAAAGGACGATA
>JGI24021J15306_10010062_pt1 | contig 11709 bp, 5 predicted proteins | sample Ectturendosymbi1_FD_15306 | JGI IMG/M metagenome (IMG submission 15306)
CTAGCTAAACATTGCAACCTCGTTTGTTTCAGGGTTGCCAGGTAGTCATAAGCAAAAAATTCAGATCAACCTTTAAAAAAAGCCAAGTAGCACCGAAAAAAGCCAAATACACTATGAATACACAACCACCCTTTCAAAACACCCAAATACGCTTTTTAAAGGCAATATGTGCATATTTTATACATAAGAAGAATACAGTTTAATCCATTAATGAACTTCTCGAAACTTTTGGTTTTGCTGAAGAGTAACCTGAAACTGCAAATCTGTAAGCATGAAATAGCAAAACAAAAACTATAAATTCTCGTGCGGAGTTTTCAATAAAAATTAAACATTCTGTGTCCAGAAACAGTATCTAGAATTCTGCCAGTGTCCAGAAATCTGCCAAAATCATCTTTGAATCTTCCAAATCGACATAAAAAATCCAGCCAAAAAGTGCCAAATTTCATTTGGCCTTGTTTCAAAACTAAAAAAAGCCAAAAGAGTTGAAAAAAGGCCAAAAATTACAAATTTAGCCTCATAAAAGCCAAATTGGCAACCCTGATTTGTTCTACAAATCGACTGCTACACCTTTTCTGACGGACCAAGCAATAACATGTGCAGAGTTCCCAACCCACGCGGTATTGATGATATTGAAAATGTATTGAATTTCAAAATTGGTTTTCAAGACCTTGAAAAAGTATTGAATTTGGCCAAAATGTACATTAGGTATTGAAAAAGTATGGCAATTCTGAATAGTAAAAAGATATCAGAAGAATCTGAGCAGAATTTTACTGAAGGCGAAGCACTTCACTTCTTATGCAGTGTCATGCAATGTGTAAAATTGAGTTTCATGATCAAAGATTTCGAAAAATGAAGAAAAGTAATGGTATTGCATTTTTTAAATTTAGTATTGAAAAGGTATTGAAAAAGTATGGAAAATGATTTTTAAAAATGTGTGGGAACCCTGCATGTGGTGTAAATGGTTTGACTAGCTTCATATGTTTATGATGTCACACAACAACGATGGTAGGAAGAAAAGTGCGTTTCCACCATACGTTACCCTTTATGACGAAACAAAGAGACGCAGTTCGGCTGCAGCTACCTCTGAATGGCCCAAACAAGAAGTTACAGCATTGTTTGAGCTGCATACTAATTACAAATCTCTTCTGACGAGAGTCTGATTATTTTCGGTGCATTAATAAAACACAATATACGACACTGTAATTACGTGGAAAGAAAATTCTTCTGAAGATTGGAATTGTATTATATCGATGTTTCTGTCGAGTATTATTATCTATTTTGCGTTTAATTATGCGCGTAGGCGCAGAACGAGGGGAGGCAAGGGGGAAACAATTCCCCGGGCGTCGAATCACTGCGGGGGTGCCGAAAAGTCCCAACACTATCACATTAGGTACTTTCTTCAATGAAATATATTTGCTTCCAAAAGACCTCAGGTTCGAACATTAGAGCGCCAAACTTGCTTCTTGCTCCGGGAGCCATCTCTACGTCCCTGTGTGCATGTTTCATGTGTGTATGTCTTAGGACCGCTATCTGGGTTTTTGGGGGCAAGGTCTGGCTTGTTTTTGCGAAGACAGGTTAGCAACCCTGCGAAATAGCAAACACAGCAGGACAAGCTTTAGCACGCAAGGAATATTGTTTTCGTGACACATGTGCAGTAGGCGTGATGCACGAGTAGATAATCATACCCATACCAAAAGAACGATTATCAGGAAAAAGTTACAAGCAAACCTCAAATACATTTGCATTGAACAAAACCGAAAATATTTATATTCAGCAGTGATTACGAAAACTGGCAGAAAGTCAAACTTGCAGAGAAATCAATAAATTCTACTTACTGCAACATCGCCAGATTTGTATTTTTGTATCACTTCTGAATCGTGACGATATTTCAAACGGGTATTTTATTTAAAACAACCAATTTTTAACACGGGGCCCCCATCGAGCGGGGGGCCAGGTGCGATTGCCCCCGTTGCCTCGACTTAATCCGGCCCTGTTCTAATAAATATGTGAAAAAAAAAACAACCAAGCGTTAGGTACGGTGCCATTACATCTTTCTGTGAACCAGAGCGCAATATGTGTTGGTTTGTGCTATTTAACACTACTACAGGGTATTCATAAGCACAAATGTTTGCTGGGTTATAAGTTGGAGCTACAAGAACAAAAACATCTTACGACCGTGAGCCGTACAGTAAGCTCTATCTTTCATAAGGGGTTTTGATAGCATCATGTAGATTGCAGGTGAATGGAAAAAACGTCGAAACACAAGAAGGCACGCAATATAGACATAAAAAGTCATTATAAATACTGGGAATGCACCGAAATGCGAGATATGCAAACTGATTTTCGTTTTACATAAACAGCAATAATCTGTCATGTCATGAATCAAGAAATTCTGATGTTTTCTGAAACTTACGTGATTTTATTTTTAACTGAATGCATTACTTCTTTGTTTTCCATCACTCCGTTATTTTACAGCCACCTATTCTCTATTTTTTCTTTTGCTTCCTTGTAAGTTTGTACAGTATGTTCATTGCCCTTAGTGAGTTTTGATCGCGTACTGCTTCCCAAGGCGGTAGTGTTTTCACTGAGTACTGATTGCAGACACTCGAAATTCTGAAACCCTTCCCCTGACGAAGGAAGTTGTGCAAACACCAAAAACGTCGGCTCTGTTTACAAATTTAACCGTTTTTAACAATTTTCTCGTCATTTAATATCCGGTCAAACATATATAGAAGTATAAGCTGATGCTCATACGTTTTTCGTATGCCAGGAGTTCATTTTAATTTGGAATAAATAGTAAAGTAAATAATGTTTTCAGTTCAAGCAGTGAACAATTCACCTTCAGCTATAGATTTGTGGATCATGTTCCTTTCGACGAGCTTAGTCTGACTCTCAGCTTGCACTGAAGCTTTAGCAATTCCTAGTAGCCTACTACACGTTTTTAATGAAAAAGTTCACCAATGTTCCCATGCAACCTTTACAAGATTATGCATGACTTATCAAAACGCATTTATGGTATCCGAAAAGCAAAAAAAATAATGCAGAATTACGTCAAACACAGTTTAGTTTGTAAAGTAGTCGTATGCTTCCTGCTTCCAGTGCTCAATGAGAGTTTTCTTGATTTTCTGCGTGCAGTTCTAATCGGTAGAAGTTACGTTTAAATGCAGTCTTCCGTTTAACTTCTTCTGGCCTGAAAAACGTGAAATCAAAACTGATCATCGTTTTCAGACTTGTCTGATTGAACCAAAACAATGCATAATTCAGCTTAAAAGTTTCAAAATTACCATTTCGCAAAACCTCGAACGGCGTAGTTCTAAGGTTTCAACCCAGTTGAACGTGAAAGACGTGCTTTACTCGTCTTTGCCGACAAACGTGCTTACTCGATTAGTGACAGGCAAGCATATGATGTGTAGAAAAGTTTAGTGCAACAATTACATTTTTTTCTTTTCAAAAAATTGTTGTGCTTGGCTGTAAATACGCCGCCTAGACGTTTCCGAAATACAGGTTTAACGCAACCACATAAAACGCCCTGTTATTGTTGTGTTTACTATTTTTGTATGATCCTCTAGAAATATTGGCCAATTGCGAACTACTGGCGTGATTCATGAATTGATAATATCAGCGTTTCTTAAACGGTGTTCTCCAAATAATGAACATGAAGTCACGCAAATTCATTAAATCTGATGCATTGCAAACACTTGTTGAATCCCAAAAGTTTCGGAGGCTAACCCTATCCCAAAAATCACCCCCAAGTACGCTCATATTTCATGGGGTTTCATGAAGCGAAATAATAAGATTTAGTTGCTAAACCAACTTTTATGGGAAATTTAGCTTGCAGTATTTTGGATAAATTATGAATAAATCTGAGATTGATCATGAAGGAAACACATACTTTATTAAAAGTACGAACCAAATTGGGGAGCTCGTGCTCCTGGTGCTACCGCTGGCCACGACCCTGCACCATTATTGTTCCTTACTTGTTCGACATCTTCGAAGGTTTGACCAGTTGAAATCAAGTTTACACAAGAAATGAGGTAGTCTAAGGAAAGTCGGCAAGCTAGATCCGCTAACGGATACTTGCAGGAAGTCTCAAGTCTTCTCTGGTGTGTTTTTCTCGTGTGCACTGACTGCTCACTCTTCAATCCGTCTAAATTAAATGTTATTCTTTAGTATTACAGCGTAGTTTAACGATTTGGAAAGTGGCGGTCGTTTGTGGTATTGCTTTCTTTACATTTTATTACTGTTCGCATTTTTGCTACGTATTCTAGTTTCATTATTTGGATATTCGCAAAACTCTAAAAAACATTCCTGGCTGGAACAGAAACGAATATGCTGCCTTTCACGCTTGGCAGAACAGCACGGAAGCTCAACGTTTCTCCACTGATAACATCACAAACGTTGGAACGGTTTTGTCTAGAAGATTGGGTATTGTAAAATCTGTTTATCCAGCAAGATTAGAGTACAAATGTGCTGAATCTTTTTGCGCATGAGGCGATTTTCCCTATTTTCCCCAGGTATATGTTCTGATTTTATTCTGATTTTTCCCAGGTCACTTATATGGCAAATACAAGTAAAAAATGAACCACGGGCAAGGGTGATTGCTAGCACCGAAAGCAAAGTTCCTATTTTGTCGGTTGTGCTTATATTATTGCTCGAAAATACGGAAATACAAACTTCTTTTTTTACGTTTTAGGAAAAGGCATTTGAAAGGGAGTTCCTATGGATTCTGTGCTTTTTCATAAAACTCTACATAAATCAACAAGTATTCGGACTCAGACCACATTTTGTCCAAATTTGTAAAATGACAGCGTTTCATGAGCTAACGTTATGTAAATCGTAAAATATTATTTTTGCGAACATAGATAATATTCAGTAGCAGCGACCTACTCAAAAGTGAGAAGTTTTCATTATAGACGTCTCTGCACTGGACAACTGCTGAGTGAGCAAAAGGCTGGCGGATGTTTTTCTACCACAATAATGTTGTCATTTCATGTTTCTGAGAAATTATTTTCAAAGTCAGCGTTTCGGCAGGCTTGCAGACACAGTCGCACGTCTGCTGAACAAATTAATGAGAGAGAAGTTCCGCAAGCACATCCGCTTTGAGCTGATGTCAACCAAACTGCACCGGAATTGATATCACAATTCATGCCTGCACACCACGCTATCCGCTGCATGAACCTATATTCCTAAGTATTTAAGAGAGTAACTTCCGACCGGTGGGTCACGACCCCAAAATGGGCCACAAAGCATAGGCGTAGCCAGGGGCGGCCTAGGGGGCCATCTCCTCCAATTTGTAGAACATATAGTTATTTTGTGCCTTGAGCGGCGGTATACCAAACAAAATAGTGTTATTCGCCTAAAATCAAACATTTTGCCCCTAAAAATTTTGGGCTGGCTACGCTACTGCCGCGAAGGAGCGGCTGTGGGTCTCGAACAACTGCCTCAATAGTTGGTCGAAGGCTCGAATTTTAGAACCGCACTTATCAATACGAGTGTTCCATTAGACAGACCGAAACACAGATGATTTTTGTGAAGTTCACATTATCTCCGTTATAATTTCTACTCGGTTTCTACTACACACTTTCGCTTGAACTTATCGTAGAAGTACGCCATTACTAGAAAATGTAAGCGCTGGCAGTGATGCTGAAATTACGTCGGCCTCGTATACATCATTCCTGCTTTGAATACTTATCAGCTGAAATGCCAACAAAACAAACCGATATTCTTATTATTACAGTTCCTTATTACATTCATTAAATTTTTTTCATTGTAGTTCAAACTTGTGGTTCCAGAACGAAGCAGCGTGTAGTTGATAGGTGGCGGATCTTACCCACCGGCCTTGCGAGTAATAACGATGTGTATAACCGTTAAAGTAACTTTCTGACATGCAGTAAATACGCTTCAAACAAGTTGTTGTATCCTAAAGAACAGCGTGGTCTAACTTCTTTTTACCTGCGAGCCATTTTGCAATGACGTGACAACTCGCGGCCACTTCCAACAAAATGATGTATGAAACAACAGATTCACAAGCTTTAAAATTGAAAAGAGAAAACAGGTGAGTTCAGTGGTTGTATCATTGAAATTATGTCACAATATCAATAAACAATTTATTACAAATCTCTATCAGTGCGATGCCTGTAGTTGAGGCTTCCTTGACACTATCGTCCGTTTAAAAATACCAATGTGTTAGAGGCAATGTTCCCTCTAAGCTGCGCGAGCGCGCAGCTGGCCTAGAACCCCCGCGCAGTACTTTCGTTCTGCCGCGCACTGCATAAGTATTGACAATACAAACTAAATACGTGCTTTCAATAGGACACAAGCCCCACCTTTGAGATTTGAGCTCACACGGCCTTCCATTCCGCGCACACTAAGCAAGCTCTTAGAGGGAACGTTGGTTAGAGGTAGCAAGTCGGAGACTATGGTCCGTTTTTTCGTCTGCCATTCGAGTTCTGTTTTCAGATTTGACTTGCTTCATCGTGGAAAATGTACTCTCACACACGTATGTGCTTCCAAACATCAAGCGAATTTCAGTGCGAAATCTTTCTGTTTGGGAAACCTATCTTTGCTGACTACTTTCTAGAAGCTCTCTACAGTCTCAGTCTAACGCCGTTTAATATTGTACGTTATTATTAATAGATGTTATGCTTTTTCTAATTAAAATTGCGCACTGCAACATACACACAATCAATACTGAGAAAGCTCGCGGGCTTCATAAATTCTGTCCGTGTCTGTAGTTGGACCACGCTGCTTAAGAAGATTGTACTCTCGAATTGCCTGAGACTCGACGTAACAATCATATATTCACTTTATAAATGAAGGGTCGTGTTATTCATGTCTGATTGTATTTCACTTTCTGAATATAGGCTATGTTAGACCAGCGCAGTTATATGATTGAATAGGTAAATTAAGGTAACACTTAGGTCTCCCACTCTCCCTTCCCTGCTTTGGGCTAACCTGCAGTACCCAGGTAGCAGGGGCGCAACCAGCTCTTCATTTCAGGGGGGGCAATAATCACGAAATTTTATTCGATGACGTCATCGTGCTTACTCAACCGTGGTATAACTTTTTCGCAAACGGTCACAGGTAAATTTCTCTTCGCAGCATTTCCGAAAATGATAACTTTTCAGTTTTAATCAAGATGCAGACCGAACGATCAGGACTGAGTGAAAATTAGTAGCCTAATTCAATTAACACCTGGTTCCGTACTCAACTAGTGCAGTCATGGTTTTCGTGTGACAGATGTATAGGCTACTAGTTAACCTGCCTAACTTTTCGTCTTGTTTTAGCAAAATTGTTCTAGCCCTATTCTTCTAGCACAGGGGTTCGAACCTTGGCCACATGTGCCCCTAAGGCCAGAGGTACATTTGCCTATCTGAAGTGGTACATTTGCTGCACAACTGCCACAAACTAACTTTAAGAAACAAAAACGGAGTTTACTTTTATAGTTCTAAAAATCTAAAAGTTCAATTAAAAATTCAGTGGATTTTTGTGATTTTACTCAGCCTTTTTGTCGTAAGAAAGTTTAGAGGCACATACTCATCTGTCGAAATGCTGAAGGGGTACATGGTCAGAAAAAGGTTGGGAACCCCTGTTCTAGCGTAGGTTTGAATTTCTATCACAAATGAAGATCCCAAACTTGAGAGATAGCTTATGTCAAGGGTGAGGGGATCTTTGATTGCTACCATTTGCCAAAACGAATGAGATGTCTTGTGTCTTTGGCACATAACGGATCAGGTGTGTTTGAGGCAAAATGGCATTTTGTGACATCCACAAGTTGTGTGAAACTTNTTAGAAGCAAGTTTAAGGCTATATGAGCTTTCAAAGCTTGCGCTGGTTGCAAAAGTTAGGGTCTGGTAAAGTGTCATTTGGAGCCAAAGTCGTGTAGTAGGTAGATGCGATCAAGANTTGACTAGCACTCATATGACACTTTATTAAACCCTTTTTCCCAAACCGTGGTACTGGTACCAACCCAGAAAGACACAAAACGTGAAACAGCCCTCACGCTAAATTTAGTTAAAAGCTATCAGGTTTCGAACAGAAAATGCAATGAAACAACGTTTTTTAAGAATTGTACTAAGTCATGTTTGGGAAATAGCTGCCCACGGCAGAGCCGGATTAAGAGGGGGTAACGGAAGCAATTGCCCCGGCCCCCCCGCCGCAAGGCCGCAAGGGGGCCCCCCGTGATGAAATTAATTTGTTTCAAGTAAAATATACTCGTTTGGAAAACTTTTGTGGTTCAGAAGCGATACAAGAATACAACTCTATATTATATTCCTATGTTGCGTTAAGTATCAGGGTCCCCCAACAGCAACTGATTTCTCTACAAGTTTGACTATCTGCCAGTTTTAGTAATCACTACTGAATAGCCTATAAGCATTTTCGATTTTGTTCAATGCAAGTATATTTGATTCCCTGGCAACGTTTTCCTAATAATCGTTCTTTTAACATGGGTATGACTCACTACTCGTGCATCACACCTATTGCACAAATGTCACGAAAACGTTACTATTTGCGTGCTGAAGTTCGTGGTTGCTGACTGCTGTTTAGTATCAATCAATCTTTCCACTGGGGTCAGTCTTGTTAACATCAGATTATTGCCTTTTTCAACATCACACGACATCAAATTTCTACGCTATAGTTTCATATAAGCTAAATGCTTCTATTACTACCAATACCCAACAAAGCCCAATAACCAGTGGCGTAACTGACGGGAGGGGCAAGGGGGCGAACCGCCCCCACTGGCAAGCTAAATGCAAAAATTGGCCCCTTTTAGTTGACATTTTGATATCTAGTATTCTTTAATTTGTTGTTTTTTTTACGTTTTTCGAGGTGTTTTTTTATCTAATATCGACATCCACCATATCCAGAGATTCACTATAATTTCTTAAAATTTTTCTGCATTTTGTCTGGTGGACCCCCCTACAGTGACTAGTGCGCCCCCTTCAGCTAAGCTTTGCCCCACTTGGCTCAAACCTCAAGTTACGCCACTGCCAATAACCCACGTTGCATCCGAAAACAGAGAGAAGTATCGTCATTAAATGGAGAAGTCATTTATAATGTAAAAATATTAGTCTCAACGCAGCGAAGCGAGCTGCTTTAGCTTGAAACGATAACCAAACACACATTAGAGTGTGAAATTGATGAAAGGAGCTTAAAAAACATGAATCTAACTTATTTTCGTCCTAAAATGAGAGGAAATGTCAAACATAAACAGGGACCAAGTTTATGGGGGGGACATGTCCCCCCCAACTTTTGGACAGGGGGGGACATAATATCTTTTGGCCCCCCCCAACATTTTGTGATCAAAATTAATGTAGTTGTACAAATTTCATGTTACTTTACTGTCGGAAACGTTTCCCCAGCATAAAATCAGGGAACAAATGAGAAAAATGAACATTATCACTGAATTATCTGTAGACACAGTATACAGATTTCCAAGGTAACCTGAATTGTCATGATTGTTGGAAATTGTGTTGGTTACTTCGAATTACCGAATCGATGTGCACATGAACCTCGCTCCATCACGAAAACCTGCGCTGACCTGTAGCCCGCAATCAGAATACGGTTGCCACAAAGCGCTTCCATAGGCGCTTACATGCAGAGTATGTACTTCGCCTAAGAAGTAGGCAACATCAGCTCTTATTTCAGTAGAATCCATATACAGAATGGATCCCGTTGTCATCTAATTTTTGAGCGATTAATTCACGTATGTAGTTGATAACCGTAAACGCTAGAGTCTTTCAATGCGTTTGAAAAATGTGTAGATTTTGATAATCCGTAAGATCTTTTGGCTATGTTCAACCTATTCAGCAGAACCTTTGTTATTACTTCAATCTTACTTCGTTTGTATTGTTTGATGAGACTTTGCTAAATTAAACTGACTTCATTGAAATATAAGATGGAATTAAACTGTAAACACAATCGTAACCCCAGTATTACAAAACTTATTGACTACGCCCAGTTGCATGTAAAGATAGCTTAGCACTACACGTAATTAAATTTGTATAAATCACGGGCTTCTCGAAACTACAACAACTTATCTGTGGAATTTGAAGCCATGGGAAAAAATTCAAATTTAGGTTCAATTTAATCACATGTGCTTGGCCAACAAGAGAGATTGCAAGCTCAGGGATGGATAGTAGGGAAGGATAACGAGGCATTCACTTCGGGCTCCTCTTTTTTAGAGATATCGTACTGCCCCTTGAGAGCCTTGAGCCATTGTTTAGTTAAAAAGGTTATGTACCACTCTAGAGCCACATTTAAAGAAGCTCAGAAACAAGTCATGTTTTTCAAAATAAAGCAAAACTTATGGGAAAATTTGCCATAGGAGGCAGCTTTCAAATATGTAGCTGCAAAACCTTAAAAATTTTTGTTCCTTTCGTATGTAGGTCTTATGCTCTTGAATTTAGTTCATAATTTGAAATGTGAAATAAATTTAACTCTTTTATCCACGTAATCCCACATCTACCTTTCGCAATGGCGATGTTTTGGGGCCCCTTTCTTAGAGCTTGCCCCTAAATTTTAATATCCACTCCTGTGCAAGATATCTCAGTATCTGTAAGTAACGGCGGTGTCAATTCCCGCAGCACTTGCAAAATAAAAAGCATCTTGCTACTTACGTTAGATTTTGATTCTGACTCTTCTCGCTGCAGTTAAATGATTTCAAATAATTACTGTAGGATAGGGTGGCAATTAACATCAGATGAAGGTTGAAACACTGAGCTTATGAACAGCAGGTCGTAGTCTAATATCTTGAAAAGACTGATTTTTACTTGCCGGCAAGATAAAGGGAAATCATTGATGAAAACGTTAAGGCTCCACATAATTGTGATTGAACCATGACAATACATGTCATCACAAATAAATATCTAGAATGAAAGCTATTGGATTATGGCGCAGTGAAGAAGACATTGAAAATGAATCCCTTCTTAGCCAAAGTTTGAGCTTCAAGGCATACAAAATTTATCTCAACGCCATATTCACACATGTAATTTAAAAACTGTGCAAAAACAAAAATCTACGATGTTGATTTAAGGCTACGCTGGCACTGGAAACAAGGATAGGTTGTATTTGGAACACCCACGGTTATCAGAGAAGAATCTGCGATGGTCTTGAAATCAAGCTTAGATGACCATTAGGTGGGATACAGCAAGCTGGTGCGCCAAAAACAGGTTGGAAAAGCGTTATTCCAATTGATTTGACCTGCGGTCATTGATGATTACAAAAGGTCAGATAGAAGTTTCTATTCGACTAAAAGCTGAGGTAGGATGGGTTCCTTGAGGCAGTTTCGTTGATTTGCAATGAAGTATTTCTGTGACTTACACTTCAAATATATTATTAGCCTGCAAATTTTAGAATTGGGGGTGGCATTCCCCGTTGCCCTCCCTGGCTACGCGCCTTGTGGCAACCGTATTCTGATTGCGGGCTACAGGTCAGCGCAGGAATTCGTGATGGAGCGAGGTTCATGTGCACATCGATTCGGTAATTCGAAGTAACCAACACAATTTCCAACAATCATGACAATTCAGGTTACCTAGGAAATCTGTATAATGTGTCTACAGATAATTCAGTGATAATGTTCATTCTTCTCATTTGTTCCCTGATTTTGTGCTGGGGAAACGTTTCCGACAGTAAAGTAACATGAAATTTGTACAACTACATTAATTTTGATCACAAAATGTTGGGGGGGGCCAAAAGATATTATGTCCC
>JGI24021J15306_10010064_pt1 | contig 11708 bp, 8 predicted proteins | sample Ectturendosymbi1_FD_15306 | JGI IMG/M metagenome (IMG submission 15306)
GGGGGGGGGGGGCGTCAATAAATTTCTAGAGGAGCGCGACCCCTTACGCGCCCTACAACATGGAAAGTTCGATCAGTGAATTTACCAATAAATACATTTGTTTTTACAGCTTATTTAAAGTCAGGGGGGCTTGAAACAAAGGACAATAACAGGCGTGGTAGAAAAAAGGTTAAGAACCATTGATGTAGAGTGATGAAACTTGAAACTGCATTTGCGATACGCGGCTTTAGGTCTTTGCAATCGCGGTTTATTTCGCTAAAAAAAGTATCGTCATCTGCTGACCCAGTGACAAGGTCAAACCACGGCCACCTAGATGTCAATCTAGGAGGCCTTGGCCAAACACACACCGCATAGCAAGCAACAAATTGAAACAATGACACTGGCAGACATGACTCCGATACACCGGATCTCATTTACAAATCTACGCGTGTTGATTCCATGCATGCGATACCTTCACATCGACTGGTGTTTGCGCGTTGTTCAGGTATGTCAGGAGTTGCTCGGCTGCGAACTTGGTGTCACCGGTCGGAGTGTCGGCCGTCGCGTACAAGCCCAGCATTCGCGATATCTCGCTTATCTGAAATCAAGTTCACAGTCGATCGTAGCAAAAGCGCGCTGGACGGCTGGCTCGGAACTGGTGTACAAAGCCGCGATACTTGATCGGAGACAAAGATCGAAGTGAGACCATTTTTTGGAGTTCGCCGTTTTTCGATGCTGCATCGAAACGGCGCGCGTTGACAGTATCCAACACCGTTCCGATAAGCACAAGGGCAACGCCTTTCGCGTTGATGATTTGCGTCGGGTCTTCAAAGTGGTCGTAACCAGGGACGGCGCTGGAGATATTTTTACAGCGACCCGGTCGCACAACGGCGATGAGAATCGCCGCAGGCGTCTCTGGCAGATCGCGCGATAAACGCAAGGCAAACAAACGGCACCGCACAGGTCCGTTTTCACTGTAGATATACATATATAAAAACGGACAACATCGTGTATTATGCCGCCCGACAGCGGCGGTGGGGAAGCACTTAAGAAGCTTCACCTGGTCGTGACTGAAGACGACTGAAGGTGCAGGTGGTCGCTCCGCGGTCGGCACAACGATTGGTGCTGCTGCGGGGTTCTTGACCGGATCCTGAGCGAAACGAACGCCCTGCTTCGGGCGTTTGGGCGCGTTGGCGAGCTTGTTGCTCGCCTTTTTCGCTGATTGCGACCTGGACAAAAAAAGGGAAAAGTTAGGACGCGCCTCTCGACAGAAAGTCTTGTGACAATCGAAATCTGATAGGGTTGCAGCACACAAGGTCATGAATTACTCTCGACCCTGCAGCACACAAGGATCTAATTGGCAGATCATGAAAAGCTTGATCGTCAAAAGAACTAAGGTTTTGCCTGACAAGCACTACATTCAGGATGCCGCTCCGGCGCTATAAAATGTTGGGGGTGAATTGCTGCTGGTGTTAACTTTACAAGCAGTATCACGGCCCAGCTACTTCAAGCTGCAGGTTTCTTTCCGCTTTTCAAGAATCCGGCAACTTTGTTCAAGAGTTAAAACAACGCAAAAAGCGAATGAACATCACAACCCGCTTTTGCCGCTCTAACAACGCCCTCAAGAGAAAATAACAAACAGCAGAACGCCGGAAATGTACTGGCAGCTCCACAGATTCGACAATATGTACCTGCTGAACTCTGAGTCCACTTCATCGGAACTTAGAGCTTGTTTTACGGGAACCAGATCAGGAGACGCTGTGGAGAAACAGCAGCAACAGTGTAATGTCAATGTGAGTGTATCGTGCGTTGCATTACAACTTAGTCGTCGGGTCGTTGCATGATTTGACAAATACTTCCATGCAGCCGGTCTGTGCGGCGATTAAGTTAAACCCCGAGGTCAGTTCAAGGACAAAAAAATAACGTTGCTTCTTTCAATAGTCACATTTTCTCAGACTGTTTTTCTGCAACTAATCGCGGGACGTTTTGTTGCGTTGCGCGTGGCAAACACACCCGAAAAAACAGCTTCTGCGGCAAAAACTGTGATTCACACCATTGGTGTAGATGCAGGCAAATTTTTGGGGGTGCGAAGGATTTTTGCCCGAAATTCCCGAAATTTGCCAGAAAAATGTTTGGGCCACTTTTTGTGCTAATATTTTCTCATGACGATCATTATTGGGATGACCGATGACCTCCGAGGTCTTCATGTGATTCTGCACATGATGGGCGCCATTTTTTCAAAGCAAAGCATGCTGGGCGCCATTTTGTCCGTATTTTCAGGGTGTTTGCCCAGATCTTCAGGGATTTTGCAAAGGTTTTCACAATTTTTGCCCTATATTTTCATCAAATCAAAACTTTTGTGTGCGCTTGCACCCCCTTCACCCCCACCTCCTACACCACTGATTCGCATGAACGCTTCGGGCCTGGCCTTATATTCGCAAGCTCACCTTTTCGCAAGTTATAGATGTATCAGAAGGAACACATCTGGGGTAAAAGATCTATATCTCTCGTAATAAATTGTACTGGCACTGGAGTATACCACAGGAAAACCAGAACGTTCAGGAAGAAATGTGTAACTGCTCAAGCATACCTGTTGCCATATGCCAGAGGTGGCCAAACCTACTCTATGTATGAGCCGCATATCGTAAAACGCAAGTGATAAAGAGCCGCACCATAAAAATCTAAATACACGAATTAATTTGCAATCTACGCTTCTGTGACATCATAATTCTTTTTGGAACGATTGCAAAAGTAATGCTATACGGCACGCTAGCTACCACAGTACCATTTTACAATATTTCAACACTTTGCAATAGAAAAAAAAACAAAAAAACAAATACACAATTTTTCGGAAAGCTCAAAGAGCCGCAGTTTGGCCACCACTGCCATATCCTATCAAATGGAAGTGCATCAGCTGATGCTACAAGGCAACAGTTAAGTTTGTGAAACCAAGGCACTCGTGAAAACAATTGATACTCATTAAGAAAACACTAGACTCAATTTTAAATTTCCCTATAATGCAACTACAATAGGAACTAAGAACGACGAACTGTTAAATGCCAGAGTAGAAAAGTTGTACATCCGGGAAAGACTTTTTCTTAGCTATAACTGTTGGTTGACCGCGACATGCTGACTTAAGGTGATCAGCCTGGACACTTCCGGCATCCATCATGTTTTAAAGCTTAGATTATTTGACTGCAACATTCCATGGTTGAACACCAAGCGCACTTGGAAGTGAAAAATTTAACATGTTTCCAGACATACAGAAACAAATTCACAAATTTATGAAACGTTTCAAAGCACTGATTCGTGCGCTTAATTTACGCGACCGAGAAGATCTCTGTTGTGTGTGCTCGACCTTTACCTACTGTAGATTACTCGTTCTTGTGCAGACAAATTTTTTTTGTAAGTTATCCACGCGCAGTGCAGAGTGACTGCGGTATGAATGGAAAACTACCGGTCCGTGGAGAGGAAGATGTGGGGTCGTTGATGATCTATTTAACTTGCAAATGTGAAGTGCGAACCCACGAGTGGCCACAACGACCTGGGACAAACATTTTCTTTCGGATACCGACCTTGAACGTGTTGGTTCAGGATGTGCACGAGGGCCGCAGTGGACGGCTGGAGACTGAAGGGCGCGAGCTGCTGCTGCTGCGCGTTCTCTTTGTTCTCATCGCCGCCTCGTGTCGGGTTTTGAGATTCGCTCATCCGTGACGCGTCGAGNGGATCTCCGGGTTGTCGGTCGAGAAGCTGCGCAGAAAGACTTGACGCTGTGTCACGTGACTTGGAAGCACAAAAGAAACTAATTGCGAATAGCATCAGACGCAAAAACGGGTTCGAAGCTCGATAGAGGTGGAGGGTGACGCAATCGCAACAATGCAACCACATCCAGCGCAGAACACAATCCAAGGCATTATTTTCCGGAGTCGAGCAATCTCTGACGGAAACGTTTAAAAATATGACAGACGTTTTATTTTGAAGGCAGCTGATCACCGGCGTAGCATAAGCAGCTGATCACCGACGTTTTTTCACACCGGGTCTGTCAACAAGCAAGAAAAAGCGAAGAGAGAACAAACTGCATGAGACAGTAGGTACAAACCACGTGACCCAGCATCATACACGACAGTTCTTCCCTTTTTTATAACGCCTCCTGTTTAGTTTGCTTTATCAAGAATAGTTTTGTGGCAGGAAGCGGGGACAGATAACCGCACAATCAGTAAAAACGATTTCGTTCGAAAGAGAGAAGCGGCCATTATCGCCACCAATCGAGAAATCTGCCCATGTCTATTGTTACTTCCAGAAATGACAATACTGCATCACCTTTTCTGACCACCACGTGTCACGTGACCTGCTTAGACGCTGGCTTGTACTGTTGCATTTTGGCTGGAAGTCCTCACAGCCTTTATTTATAGTTTTCAGTTCTGTTTCGCGCATGACAGTAACGCTTTCACTGATACCGTCGGTGTTGTCCGAACGGAGGTTGGTCGGGCTTATTTGATACTTCTGCGGCAGTAGCAGACTCGGGGTGAACACCGTTGTTGGGCTGGACATTTTAAAGTATTGCCATTAACTACTTTACGTTTATAAGACTACCCTTGATTCAACCTATCCCGTGCATACAGGCCTTTACAAACTGCCAGGCGTCTCTGTCAGATGCGCAGGATGAGAGAAAACACGGAAAACAACGATATTCACCATTTGTACATAATATTGAAGCTGCTTGTCACGCGCTCCGGCAGCGCCGACCATTGACCCGCTCTTGTTCTCTGGAGAGCTGGTGGTCGACTCGCTGACAGTGGCGGCCCTGTGCATTAATAATGAGATCATTAGCTGTTCGCACAGCAGCAGCAGCAGCAGTGCTTCAGAAAATATTCGTCGCTAGTCGCTGACCTTCGGCCTCTGTCAAACCAGAGCAGCTGCGCGCAAAAATAGGCGGCGACGGTGCGCGACGCAATAATTCATGAGCTTGACATCTCCGTCAATAGCCGGGCGACACGTGCGTACGACGCCATTCGACGCTGGCAACATTTATAAAAATCAAACTTTCAGTCGCCCGCGTACATTTTAAAATGAATCAGTGATAAAGATCGTTTTCGTCGGCATGACTACCGCGAATTTTCGCCTCTTCATCAACAATGAAAATCATCAAACGCAGATGAAAGAATCGCTTGTTTGTTTTTTTTTTCAAAGCGGGTCGACAGGGCTTCGGCTGATTCGCTAAGTTCGACACAAGTCGAGCGTTCACGAAAACCTATCCGCGTGAGCTCCGCGCTAACGCACCGATTCGTCCATCGTTTAAGAAAAGAAGATATCGCCTCAGAGCGTTGCCGCTTGTATTTAATTAATCTTGTAAACACTCGTCGTACGCACCTGCAGCAAAATGTCACCGCTCCTATTCTTTCCACTCAGTTTTTAAGTCATTTCCAATGATAATTCGCGACGGTACATGCTGCTTGCTAATCAACAAAAAGTCACTGCCAATCCAGGCGGACCACAAGCTATTTTGAATTTCATCAATCGATTTTCAACTTCAATGACCAGAGGGAACGGCTCAAGCCAAAGCCGCCATATATTTGCACTAAAGACCTCGACGCCCGACAGCAACGCCGTGACAGCCATTGACCGGTAACAAGAGCTTAGAGTAACAGCTCACAATTGCTTGTTGCACTCGGCGACAGCTTTTATGGGATAACTGCCCGGTTGCTCCTCCGCAAATCTCGAGTGCGTCATCATTAGAGTGTTTGGTTTGACACTTCTCCCACCAGGCACGGTCGGGACGCTGGAGAACTTCGACGCGTTTTGCGTCAGGTAGTCCTTGGGCTGGACACTCGCCACAGTGCTGGAACGACAAGATCGAATCGATCCTTTAGGTCGCTTTGAAAAGCAGGCTGGTGACGTTTGAAAGATGACATTAATCACCTGGGAACTGAATGCCACGCACGTGCACTAATTGCGTCAGAAGCAAAGTGGAACAGATTTGGTGCGCGAGCAAGTTGTCACGACAAATAAAGTCGCGCTCATGTTCCCGAGCGAACATGCTCGCACTAAAAGGTCGTTGCGCGCCGCACAAAAAGCAGCAGCTTAATAATGATGGTTTTGTTGATGGGAAGTGAAAAGGACGAAGCGGCGTTACACGCGTCAGTTGAGGGCACAGCCGAGCGGTTCGATAAAAATAGATCGGAACTGGTGTCCACCGCGTGGCGCTGGAGCACCAAGCTCTGTCATCATCAAAAGCTGATGGTTTAGACGTCCGCGTAAAAATACGCCACTGATCAAGGAAAGGCGCAACGACGGGACTTGCTCACCTGTGGCTGATGCTGCTGATGAGGGAAAGATTGGGCAACGCGTCTTCCTCAATTTCTTCGTGGTTCAAATCTGAAACACATGCAAACCAGAGCCCCGATCATTTACAAGCTGCTAAATGAGGTCACATGTCCCATATCGTACCTGCCCTCGAGCAGATTTGCACTCACGCCAGCTTTCGCACGTACGTGCGATTTCGCTACGTCTTGCCACGAGATCCGACATGCACACGACAGCAATACGCGCATAGCCGGCCACCTTCTCAAAGCGGTTCGTAACGAGACGCTCGAATAGTTTTCTTCAGATGGAAATCGCCCGGGTGTAGTCTAGAAAGATCCGAAGCAGTGCCAAAGACAAAAGGAAGCACTGGGCGTAACAGGCCCTATCCAAGTTCAGAAAATATATTTTATTTTAAGTGAACACAATTTTGGTGTTAAATATCAGCATTCCTCCGTTTTCAAACGCTGAATTAAGGTTTCAAGTCTTTCAGCGAAGGCTCTTAAAATTTGAAAATTTATAATAAACTTACGTAAAAATTGAGCTGCACGATTTATTCGTTTTTACCACAAGCAATCGTAAACACCCGTGGTACAGATTTCCTTGTTCGCCGGCACAGAAAACACCATTATTACGTCTGAATTCACACAAGGTCGATATCATTACAGTCAGCAAGAACATCACATATTTTAACTTATTAATTTACAACGGCTGAAAACGGCACCTTGCCACGAAACGTAAAATCGGTTTGCATTTGAACTTGCCGCATAAACAATCACGCCTTCTTCAGAATGGCACGAAAATTCAGATAAAATGGTTGCGGTATCTCAGCTTAGCACAACATTTAAGATTCTAACTCATAGACTTTGCACATTTTTGTGACCAAACAGTATGCCAAAACTCCACGCGAAATTGTTGCTTCATAAAACGCATTTCCACTATGCTGCTGCGTGGCGTTATTCGACTGTCAACCAAGGCCTCCTAGAAAGAGCAGAGTATATGCGCACTCATGCTCAGTTGTGACAGCTCGGAGAAAGAGACGTTTGTAGCGTTATTAACTGTTCATACCCAATTTATTGTCAGCCGTACATGGTTTGTATAGCTAGCATGAACGCTTTAGAAAAAAAGACATGACTGATTTTTTTACTGTAGCGGTTCCACGAGGCTAGCTAACGGCTTCACGAAACCATTAGGTTGCAAATTGTCTGGAAGTTCTGGGCGATGATGGAACCGTTTTTAACGTAAAAAGCGAATCGGACTTTTTCTGGACGTAAAGTCTCGGCGCTTTACAAGAAATTAACTCTCCTAAATACATTCATTACTTGTCATATGCGCCAATGCACACAAGGAGAAAATCATTGAAAGTATCGGCAACAAGAATCCGACACAGCGTGATAAGTTAAAGGCTTTCAGCAAAAACATTCGTTTCAAGCTTTTCTCGGTGGCCACATACAAGCTGTCAACTTTGTTGCAAGTTTGAATTTTCCGGAATTGTTTTTTTTTCCAGCGAAGAGACGTTAAGTCAACACTCAAACGGGTATTTGCAGAATTGTGATAGATTTAAAGGTTTGCGATGGAATTAAAAGAACACTATACGGGTTCTGGTGGACTGAATGCACATACTGCAGTTTATTTCATGTCAGGGTGGGACACACGGCAGTTAGCCAAAGACGAAGACGTTGAAAGCTATTCGATGAATGACATTCACGATTTCTATATCCAACAACAACGTAGACACGAAAATACAGTCAACAGCTTTTTGCGTTATCAAACCTTTTTCACAGTTTGTCACAGTCTGCAGCGAAAAAAGAACAATTAGCACCGAGTAAAATTTGCGAAAAGTCGCGCTGCGGATTAAAATACATGTTTCAAAGGCTCTTTTTTCCATGCTTGTCGGAATCTGTCAGGTAATCCTGCCTTTCTTTATGAAAAAAACGCAGAAACGTTTTACGCCTACGGGATAGTTTCGACAGTTGCGTCATAGGGAGCGTAGGGGCAGGCCTGGTAAGTATGCAAGTGCAACTGCCGCTTCATCCTGCTGGTTTCTTTTCAACTGCACACAATTAGCCATCAGTTTAGATTGTGATGGTGCATCAAACGCCTTAGTTTTCGCTATTTTTTCCATTTCACCTCACGCGTGGTGCAAAGATATAAACCCGAAACTACAGTTCAAGGCAGTACAACAGAAAGGTTACAGTGGTTACAACGTAAATTGCTACCTTCTTTCAGGATCGTTACGGTTGGCTGGCTGGTCGGGGTTTGAACCGAGAATTCGAAATACTTGTTTTCTGGAACATAATCTTTAAGGGCTCATGCGACGATGACGCAAAGAGCAGATTACGCAACGGATGTCGGTACAGGTCAATAACCTGGAATGGACTTGATCTTTTGCAGTGTACAACTAGAATTCGGGAGCTTTATCGATCGCACGTAAAATACGTTTACGGGTTGGTGGGGATTACTCAGTGCACATAATTGAAATCATCTCCGTATTAACACGTTCAACTACAATTTTAAGCTCAAAAATAATAGATATAGCCAGTGCTGTATTCGTGCGAGAGCTACGCGTTCCCATATTTTCTTTAACGCTGTTCTCATACTTTTCAACGTTTTCAGAACCGCGTAATTATGGTGAAGCAAATATGAGCTGATGAGAAGGACTTCAAATTTTTGCCAACAGTCCATGCAAATTCTTTGCTCTGACAAACCACTGCCAGTCAAGTGAATACGCCGTGTGACAAACCACTGCAACTGTGCAGCAAAAAGCTGGAAATTCACAAAAAAATTTGTCGATGTTAAATAGGTTCGGCGTCGTCTGTATGGATGAGATCAAAAAGCATGGGAAGACACAGTTATGTATACTGGACGCCGTGTCGCTGTAATGATTTTAGTCTAAGTTTCAGTTTGTAACTTTAGCTACAAAAGGCGAACGTATGGTGTCTCTGTTCCACAGGTAAGAACGGATGATGGTATTTTGCCATCAGCACGTTATTAGCAGCCTGCCCTTGTACGTTGATAGTATATTTGCAGATATATCGTAAAACTTAAGTTTTGGTATTATAACGTATTATGAACTCTCCCTCTCAAATCATACTGAACAACTAGGTCAAGTGGTGGTTCAGCGTTCACCACAGCTGCGAAAAACGGTCGTTGTGCAGTCGGCAATTTACAACCTTAAACAAAAATGACCAACTTCTTTTTACCAAATGGTATTAATTTGCACTTGCTCCATATGACAAGCATGCTAAATCACAGTCCAGCCAATGTGCAAATAATTTCGAGCTTGCGTCTGCAAATAAGTTAGTCAGTAATATTGCCATCAGGTTTTTCTTTACTACACAATGAACGCCGTATTTTTCGATGGAAATTCACGAACAAAGGGGATGGATTACATGAAACAGCAAGGAAATGCAATGGCACGAACTTCCTATCTCCAGAGATTAAAATTAGGTTGCCGATCGGTCACAATCGGCATTGGGGAGTCGCAAGATTGACGACGTCGTCTTCATTTGAATAAGATACCAGCGATTGCTGTTCAGATCGCGCAGCTTTGGAATCGCTCACTAACGCTTTGAAACACCGCTTATGACGCCACCGGAGGTTGATTAAATTTTCTCTTGCAACGCTACACTGAATACGTGAAGTGATGTTCAGATCGAGAGCAAATTCATAAAGTTGATTAAAACAAGGTGTAGGTTCGAAGCGTTGACAAGTGCAAAAAAACGTCGCCTTTTCAATTCAACACAATGAAAGCTTTTTTTTTATTGCGAACAAAACAGCCACAATAATTGAAAACATTATTTTATTCGACGTTTCGGCTTATGCATAAGTCATCATCAGGAATAAGTGGAAACAGTTAGAAAGAAAAAATAAGGATGCCATTTTAAGGCATTCGTTATGGGGCGCCGTTCGTAAAAATATTATATCAGACAGATTTAGCACAAAAACTGCTATCTCTGCGCAGAGATAGCTACCTCTGCGCGCATTTACCTATCTCTGCGCAGAGATAGATAAGATAGCAGAGATAGCTAAATGCATGCAGAGATAGCTATCTCTGCGCAGAGATAGCAGTTTTTGTGCTAAATCTGTCAGATATAATATTTTTACGAACGGCGCCCCATAATTCGTACTCTATTACGTCATATACGCCATTATGTGTTGAAAAGCAGTAGGGGGGTAGATGAACCGTCGACGTTGAGATCCTGGCTGGTGTTGCTGTATTAGAAGAAACTCGAGTAGGTGAAGTTTCTTCTGACCGACGATGCTTCCCAATATTTCCGGTTGCTTGAAGTTGAAACGGTGCTTGGGATTGGCCAACAAATGTTTACAAACTTCAGAACCTTGATCAAATTTGTGTTCGTTGATTCGGGTTATTAAATTCCGGCGAGTCTGTCCAATGTAGTTTGACCCACACGTGCATGTTAGTTTGTAGACTACACTTGAGCGACGAAGATGATTTTGTTTGTCTTTGTATGTATAAGAATTTTTCAACTTATTACTTTCATGTACGTAACGAAACTGAAAGGGCGTGATGGCATAGCGGTGTACAAGTCTTTGCATTTCTCGCCGGACTACATCGGAAATTTCCCCGAGGTAGGGGAGACGCATGCTGATGGTATTTGTCATTGGCGGTTTTTCCGTAAAAGAATCCATGGAAGTTTCATGTTTCTTGTTGAGATGCAAAAGCCCCTAGAATTAAAAATCGGGTCACTACAGGTCCATGCCGGGTACCTAACATTTTTCTTTAAAAAAAAACTGTATGTGTGATTCGTTGAAAAGGAGCTTATGTGCAGGCGACAGGTGTTGTTTACAAGGTTTTCTGGACACGGCGCCCATGGTTGGGAGAGTAGCTAGACGCTTTTGATTTTCTAGGAATTTCTCCTAGTCCTAACTATGCACTGCGAACATCAATGACCGATCAAGGGACCGGTCCCTCATTATCTGGTCACGGTTGGGTAGCCAACCGCGTCATCGCGTCACATGTGCACTATTTCCTCGTTTATGCAACGGACATAAAATAGCTGTTTGGCGCAGTGTTCCATTGTCTCGCCTTAACAATGGAATATTTGCCCAACAACTGTTGCTAACGTAACCCCGCTATTGTTTTGACTTGTGAAAGAGACGAGTCTGTGATTTCAAGAGACCCATCCGGATCGAACAGGCTGACCTCTCGATTCGAAGCGTTCGGAGCAACCGCCAACAGCAGCACCGTACCGCGATTTTCCTACTTTCGACATTGAGTAAACCGCTGTTCTTTTTGCTACTCATGTTGTTTCGTAGCGTTTGCCACCAAGTTTCAAATCAAACAAAGAGATGAATAAGCTCTTCTGGCGATTATATTTTATTATCAGCCAACGTTTCGCCCACCTATTCAAGTGGGCTTCTTCAGGGCAATGTTTTCAACCACAAAACATGTAGCATACCAATAA